>Ga0307374_10011971_pt1 | contig 12241 bp, 8 predicted proteins | sample OX3MG_FD_202532 | JGI IMG/M metagenome (GOLD analysis project Ga0307374, IMG submission 202532) | Soil microbial communities from Risofladan, Vaasa, Finland - OX-3 | ecosystem: Environmental > Terrestrial > Soil > Coastal area > Acid sulfate soil | place: Finland: Risofladan, Vaasa | collected...
CACCATCTTCGACCAGTTGAACACCCATGACATCTCCTGGAAGAACTACTACTCCAACCTTCCCACCCTGGGGATCTTCCTCCCCCTCCTGGCCAACCCGGCCATGAGCTCCAACTTGGCCCCGATCAATAGCTTCTACTCGGACTGTGCCGCGGGGAGCCTTCCTTCCTTTTGCATCGTCGATCCCGACTTCGTCGTCCAGTCGGAGGAGAACCCTCAGGACATCCAGTACGGGGATACCTTTCTGGCCCAGGTGGTCAATGCGGTGATGTCGGGTCCGACGTGGGCGAAGACGCTGCTGATCTGGAGCCACGACGAACATGGGGGCTACTACGACCACGTGGTTCCTCCGGCGGCGGTCACCCCCGACGACATCCCGCCGACGTTGGCGGCCGGTGATACGCCGGGCCAGTTCAACCGACTCGGCTTCCGGGTGCCGGGCGGATTGGTCAGCCCCTACGCCAAGAAGGACTACGTGTCCCACACGGTGTTCGACCACACCTCGGTGCTGAAGCTGGTGGAGACCAAGTGGAATCTCCCGGCCATGACCCGCCGGGACGCCGCGGCCAACAACCTCCTGGACATGGTCGACTTCAACGCGTCACCGGGCTTCCTGCGTCCGCCGACGCTGTCCGCCGCGCCCAACCCGGCGGTCGAGGCCGGGTGCCTGACCACCGGACCCGGGGTCATCCCGCCCCCGTCGGCGGTGACACCGATCAAGACCTGAGGCGTATCCGCGGATCGGGCGAGCCGGAGCTCGGCCACCGGCGTGTTGCTCCGAGCTACTTCGACGGCCGGCGGAGTGCCTTTTTCAACACCGCGTCGTAGCCGTCCAGTCCCTCGCGATAGAGCTTCGAATCGGGACCGGCGGCGATACCCACCCGTTCGGGGATCACCCCCCAGATGGGAACCTTCTGTTCGGTCCACCAATCGATGGTCTCGGTCAGGTCATTGGTCCCGAGCCGGGCAGCGCAGATCACCACCCCGAAGGGCGTCCGCTTCGGCACGATCTCCAGGGTGGCCGCCACCCGGGTGAACTCCACCCCGCCGGCCCGGGTCGGGATGACCACGGCATCAGCCCCTCCGATGGCGGCCCGCACGATGCGCTCGTCCCCGGGCGGGGTGTCCACCACCGCCAACCCGTCGTTGTTGGCCATGGCCCGGACCACCGTCCGTTCTGACGGACCCTCCACCAGCTCCACGCCCTCGATCGGGCTGGTTTCCAGCCACTCAGCCGCCGATGCCTGCCGGTCGGCATCGACCAGCACCACCGGGTCGTAGCCCCGCTCCACGGCGGCGGCGGCCAGGTAGATGGCGGTGGTGGTCTTGCCCACCCCACCTTTCACATTGCTGACGACGATGTTCATAAGTGGAGACATGATCGCACATCCGTGTCCAGGGCCGAGAGGCCCGATGGCGGAGCCGTTCAGGCGGGCAGAAGGGGCACCTCGGCCGGGGAATCGAGGGCGATGGCCGCCCGGGTGGAGGTCACCGCCGCTCCCAACGCGACGGCAAGAATCCCCCATCGGGCCCGCCGGGGGAGGTGGCCGAAGGCCAGCACGGTGGCCACCGCGTCGACGGTGTCGGCGACACCGCTGAGGGCGACCCAGGGCCGGCCCTCGGCATCGGAGACCGAAAGTCCCCGGAGGGTGCCGATCCCCAGCACCAGGTCTCGGCCGCCCATGGCCCGGGCCAGGAGCCGGGCGGGGACATCGTCGCCGACGTCGCCTACCCACGGCCGGGCCACCAGAGAGGGGGTGAGCACCGCGGCGGTCCCGACCCCCACCCGACCCCAGGCGACGAGGCGGGCCAGGGTCCGGAACCGGTCGTTGTTCATGCCGACACGCTATGCCGGGCACCGTCGACGGTGCCCATTCCGATAGGGAGGTGGCCGGGCGATGCCGTTCTGTTGGATTTCGGTCTCTCTGAGAACCCAATCGACCACTTTCGGTAGCAGTCGCGGGGTCGAGGAAGGAAAGTTCCTGGTCAGCGTGGTTTACATTTCGATGACCATCCATAAGACTGTTGCTCAGCGACGACGTCTGCGAAAGCAGCGTCGACAGGAGGGGGCGTCCGGCCTGGCCGGGTGCAGGTTCCTGTGAGAAAAAGGGGGGAGCGGCCGGGTCTTCGAGACCCGGCCGCTGTCATGTCCCGAAATGATCGAGGGGTCCGTGACCCTTCCCCAGCCGCCAGGCGGCTCCTCCGACCAATGCCCGATGGACGTAGGCCTTGGCCTCGGTGACCGCGGTGGGCACGTCGGCGCCGGCCGCGAGTTTGGCGGCGATGGCCGCCGACAGCGAGCAACCGGTTCCGTGGGAATTGGCCGTGTCCACCCGATCCGCCCCCAGGACGGTCACCGTCTCCCCGTCGTAGAGCACGTCCGGGACTGACGGCCACGTCCCGTCCTCGGAGCCGGACTCGACTCCGGCGAGGTGACCGCCCTTGACCAGCACCCAGCGGGAGCCGAGGTCGTGGATGATCCGGGCGGCGTCGACCATGTCCTCCACCTCGGTCAACGTGGCCGGATCGATGTCGCACAGCAGGGCCGCCTCCCAGAGGTTGGGCGTGACTATCAGCGCGAAGGGAACCAGGAGGTCCCGGTAGGCCGTCAACCCGCCGGCGCCCAGCAGCGGCTCCCCGGAGGAGGAGACCATCACCGGGTCGACCACCAGATTGGGCAGGTCCCCGGACCCGGCCCATTCGCCGACCACCGCGATGATGTCGACGTTGGCCAGCATGCCGGTCTTGGTGGCGGCCACCGGCAGGTCGGCGAGAACGGTGGCGATCTGCTGGTCGACGAACCAGGCGGGGATCGCGTGCACCCCATCCACCGCCGCAGTGTTCTGGGCGGTCACCGCAGTCACCGCGGTCACCGCGAACGCGCCGAGGGCGCCCATGGTCTTGATGTCGGCCTGGATCCCGGCACCCGCCCCCGAGTCGGAGCCGGCGATGGTGAGCGCCACCGGCGGTTGGCCGGTCATCCGTCGATCAGGCCGACCATCGGGCTCGACGCCTTGGCGTGCAGCCGCCGGGGGATCCTTCCCGCGGAACGGGCCCGGCGCCCGGCGGTCACCGCGTCCCGGACCGCGGCGGCCATCACCGCCGGCTGGTGGGCCCGGGTGATGGCCGAGGCGACCAGGACGGCGTCGCACCCCAGTTCCATGGCCACACAGGCGTCGGAGGCGGTGCCGATGCCGGCATCGAGGATCACCGGGACACCGGCCTGTTCGACGATGAGGCTGATGTTGTGGGCGTTGCGAATGCCCAGCCCGCTTCCGATCGGGGAGCCGAGGGGCATGATTGCCGCGCAACCCACCTGCTCGAGGCGGCGGGCCATGACCGGGTCGTCGTTGGTGTAGGGGAGCACGACGAATCCTTCGTCGACCAGCTCCTCGGCTGCGGCCAGCAGCTCGACCGGGTCGGGGAGGAGGGTGAGGTCGTCGCCGATGACCTCGAGCTTCAGCCAGTCGGTCTCGAATGCCTCCCGGGCCAGCTTGGCCGTCAACACCGCCTCCGAGGCGGTGAAGCAGCCGGCGGTATTGGGCAACACCCGGACGCGGTGCTCATCGAGCAGGTCGATCAACGAGTGCCGGGTGGTGGGGTCGACCCGGCGTACGGCCACCGTGGCCATCGACGCCTTCGACGCGGTCAGGGCGTCGGCGAAGGCCCCGGGGCTGGACATGCCTCCGGACCCGAGGATGAGCCGGGAGCCGATGACCTCGCCGGCCACGACGAAGGCATCGTCAAGGGTTCCGGGGGCCGAGCCAACGGGTGGGTCCATCCCGTCCACGGTACCGGGACGGGTCACCCGCCGGCGACGGCGGTGACGATCTCGATCCGGTCGCCGAGGACCAGGCGGGTGTCGCCCCAGCGGCTCTTCGGCACCACCTCCCCGTTGCGGGCCACCGCCACTCCCTTGGGCGAGGTACACCACGTGCCCACCAGATCGGCCACCGTCGACCCCGGGTCCCCGTTCCAGTCGGACCCGTTCACCTGGATAACGCTCATGTTCGGACCCGGGCCCGGCCCGACCCCCCAACGCCGGCAGCCGGGCCGAACCGATCGGGTCCGAACGGCAGCATGAAGTCGTCCACCGGACGGCCCTCGAGCAGGGCCACCACCGCGTCGGCGGTGACCGGAGCCAGCAGGATGCCGTTGCGGTAGTGACCGGTGGCCATGATGAGGCCCCCCATCGACGTGGTCCCGACCAGCGGGGCATTGTCCGGGGACCCCGGGCGCAGACCGGTCGAGGTCTCGACCAGCTCGTACTCGTCGAGGGCCGGGACGACGGCACGGGCATCGCGGAGGAGGTCGTGCACCGAGCCGACCTGCACGGCGAGATCGAACCCCTTCTCCTCGACGGTGGCCCCGATCACCACGGTCCCGTCCTGGCGGGGAACCAGGTAACAGCTTCTCCCGTGGACCAGGCCTCGCACGATGCGGCGGAGTTGCGGCGTTCCGCTGGCCGCCCGGACCCGGATGGTCAACCCCTTCACCGGCCGTACCGGCGGGACCAGCTGGTGGGGGATCCCCGCCAGCTGTCCCGACCAACACCCGGCGGCGATCACCACCACCCCGGCATGGATGGTGCGGCCTCGGCCCAGGACCACCCCGGTGGCTCGTCCGTTCGTCGAGGCCACCGCCGAGACATCGTCGGTCACCAGGGTGACCCCGGCGTGCCGGCAGGCGGCCAGCAGGGAGTCGACCAGCAGGCGGTTGTCGACCTGATGGTCATCGGAGAACTCGGCCCCGCCCCCGATGCCGGGGGCCAGGAGCGGCTCGAGCTCCCGGCACTCCCGGGAGGACAGCCTCCGGGGCGAGAGCCCCAGCGAAAGCTGGTACCCGAGGACATCGTCGACCACCCGGCGGTCGGAGGGGTCCATGGCAGCCAGGACGGTCCCCGACCTCCGGTAGCCCACCGTTCGGTCCGAGAAGGTCTCGAGATCGCGGGCGAAGTCGGGCCACCGGAGGGCGGCGGCCACATTGGCCCGAGCCAGGGCCTCCTCGCCGAAGTGGGCCTCGCCGACCGGACCCAGCATGCCGGCCGCCGCCCAGGTTGCCCCGTGACCCGGCCGGGGATCGACCACCGCCACCGCCAACCCGGCTGCCGCCGCTCGCCAGGCGATGGACAGGCCGATCACCCCGCCGCCCACCACCATGGCGTCGAGCAGGTCGGAATCCGGCATCTCCCCATGGTACGGCCCGATTGTGGCCAGATTGCACGGTCCACGGTGTACGATGTTCGGACCGCAGATGGGCCAACGTCGTCCCGAGCGAAGAAGATCTCAACTCCCTCAATGGAGCGACCCGATGACGACCTCGCCCGGCGCCTTCGCCGACCCAACTTTTGGTACTCCGGTGGCACTGCGCGGAGGGCCGCTCCCTCCGGGAGAGACCCCTCGAGCCCCGACCGGTGGCCTCTACGATCCCCGATTCGAGCACGACGCCTGTGGCATCGCCCTGGTCGCCGACCTCCATGGCCGGCCCTCCCATGCCCTGGTGCGTCGGGCCATCACCGCCCTCGAGCACCTGGCCCACCGGGGAGCCACCGGCAGTGAGGAGGACAGCGGCGACGGGGCCGGCATCCTGCTCCAGCTCCCGCACCAGTTCTATCGAGAGGTGGTCGAATTCGATCTGCCGGAGGCCGGGCACTACGCCAGCGGGATCGCCTTCCTGTCCCGGGATCCGTCGGAAGCCGTCAAGGCCCGGATCGGCATCGAACAGCTGGCCGAAGAGGAGGGGCTGCAGGTCCTCGGCTGGCGCGACATCCCGTTCAACGACCAGACCCTGGGCTCGGTGGCCCGCGGCGACATGCCCTCGCTGCACCAGGTTTTTGTGGGCCCGGCACCGACCACGGTGCTGAGCGAGGAGGATCCCGCGCTGGCCCTCGACCGGATCACCTTCGTGCTCCGCAAACGGGCTGAACATCACATCGACGACTGCTACATCGCCTCGTTGTCGGCCCGGACCATCAACTACAAAGGGATGCTCACCTCCCACCAGCTGGCCGAGTTCTACCCCGACCTCTCCGACCCGCGGGTGGAAAGCGGGTTGGCGCTGGTCCACTCCCGGTTCTCCACCAACACCTTCCCGTCGTGGGCCCTCGCCCACCCGTACCGGTACCTGGCCCACAACGGCGAAATCAATACGCTGGCCGGCAACCGCAACTGGATGCGGGCCCGGGAGGCCCTGTGTGCCACCGAACTCATCCCCGGCCTCGACCGCGCCTTCCCGATTCTCACCTCGGGGGCCAGCGATTCGGCCTCCTTCGACGAGGTCCTCGAGCTCCTCCACCTCGGAGGCCGGCCACTGCACCATGCGGTGTTGATGATGATCCCCGAGGCGTGGGAGAACCACCGGGCCATGGATCCCGCCCGGCGGGCCTTCTACCGGTACCACTCGTCGTTGATGGAGCCGTGGGACGGCCCGGCGGCGGTGGCGTTCACCGACGGGTGCGTCATCGGCGCGGTCCTGGACCGGAACGGGCTCCGGCCCGCCCGGTACTGGGTCACCGATGACGGGCTGGTGGTGTTGGCCAGTGAGGTCGGCGTCCTCGACGTGCCGTCCTCCACGGTGGTCCGCAAGGGCCGGCTCCAGCCCGGGCGGATGTTCCTGGTGGACACCGTCGCCGGGAAGATCATCGATGACGAGGAGATCAAGTCGGCGCTGGCCGGCGAGCACCCGTATGCCACCTGGCTCGAGGAGGGCCAGATCGATCTCGACGACCTTCCGCCGAAGGACATGCTCACCCCGCAGCACGCATCGGTGATCGGCCGGCAGCGCGAGTTCGGGTACACCAACGAGGAGCTCCGGATCATCATCGGCCCGATGGCCAAGGCGGGCGTCGAACCCAACGGTTCGATGGGCTCCGACGCCGCCATCGCGGTGCTGTCCGAGCGCCCCCGGCTGCTCTACGACTATTTCACCCAGCTGTTCGCCCAGGTCACCAACCCGCCGCTCGACGCCATCCGCGAGGAGCTGGTGACCTCGCTGGCCTCCACCCTCGGACCGGAGAGAAACCTGCTCGAGCCCACGGCGGAGTCGTGCCAGCAGATCGTGCTGCCGATGCCGGTCATCGACAACGACGACCTGGCCAAGTTGCTGTACATCAACGAGGACGGCAATACCCCCGGCTACCGGGCCTTCGCGGTGGACGGCCTCTTCGAGGTGTCCCGGGGCGGCGAAGGGCTGCGGCGGGCCATCGAGGACGTGCGTTTCCGGGTCAGCGTGGCCATCGCCGACGGCGCCGACATCATCGTCCTCTCCGACCGGAACGCCACCGCCGAGTACGCCCCCATCCCGTCGTTGTTGATGGTGTCGGCTGTCCACCACCACCTGGTCCGGGAGAAGACCCGCACCCAGGTCGGCCTGGTCGTCGAGTCGGGGGACGCCCGCGAGGTCCACCACATGGCCCTCCTGAAGGGGTTCGGGGCCGCTGCCATCAACCCGTACCTGGCCTTCGAGACCATCGACGACATGATCGCCTCGGGGCTGCTGACCGGGGTCACCCCCCGCCAGGCGCAGCGCAACTACATCAAGGCCGCCTCCAAGGGCATCGTCAAGGTGATGTCGAAGATGGGCATCTCCACGGTGGCCTCCTATACCGGCGCCCAGGCGTTCGAGGCGGTGGGCCTGGCCCACGACGTCATCGATGAGTACTTCACCGGGACGGTGTCCCGGATCGGCGGGGTCGGCCTCGAGGTGCTGGCCGAGGAGGTCGCCGCCCGCCACCGCATGGTGCACCTGCCCCAACCCACCGAGTTGGCCCACCGGGACCGGGAGGTCGGTGGCGAGTACCAGTGGCGTCGGGAAGGCGAGGTCCATCTGTTCAACCCCAAGACCGTGTTCAAGCTGCAGCACGCCACCCGCTCGAAGCGCTACGAGGTGTTCAAGGAATACACCAAGGCGGTCGACGATCAGTCGACCCAGCTGGCCACCCTGCGCGGGCTCCTCCGGCTGAAGGCCGACGCCGGGACGGCCATCCCCATCGAGGAGGTGGAGCCGATCTCGGCCATCCTCAAGCGGTTCTCCACCGGTGCCATGTCCTACGGCTCCATCTCGGCCGAGGCCCACGAGACACTGGCCATCGCCATGAACCGGCTGGGCGGCCGGTCCAATACCGGCGAAGGCGGGGAGGACGCCGACCGGTTCACCCCCGAGGCCAACGGTGACCTCCGCCGGAGCGCGATCAAGCAGGTGGCCTCGGGGCGCTTCGGGGTCACCTCCGAGTACCTGGTCAACTCCGACGACATCCAGATCAAGATCGCCCAGGGGGCCAAGCCCGGCGAAGGGGGACAGCTCCCCGGCAACAAGGTCTATCCCTGGATCGCCAAGACCCGGTTCTCCACCCCGGGGGTGGGGCTGATCTCGCCCCCGCCCCATCACGACATCTACTCGATCGAGGACATCGCCCAGCTCATCCACGACCTGAAGTCGGCCAACCCGCGGGCCCGCATCCACGTGAAACTGGTGGCCGAAGTTGGGGTCGGGACGGTGGCGGCCGGGGTGGCCAAGGCCCACTCCGACGTGGTGCTCATCTCCGGGCACGACGGTGGCACCGGTGCGGCTCCGCTGACGTCGCTCAAGCACGCCGGCATCCCCTGGGAGCTCGGTCTGGCCGAGACCCAGCAGACCTTGTTGGCCAACGGGTTGCGGGACCGGATTGTGGTCCAGGTGGACGGCCAGATGAAGACCGGCCGCGACGTGGTGATCGGCGCCCTCCTCGGCGGCGAGGAGTTCGGCTTTGCCACCGCGCCGCTGGTGGTGTCCGGCTGCATCATGATGCGGGTCTGCCACCTCGATACCTGCCCGGTCGGCATTGCCACCCAGAATCCCGAGCTCCGCAAGAAGTTCAGCGGCACCCCCGAGTTCGTGGAGACCTTCTTCGAGTACATCGCCGAGGAGGTGCGCGAACACCTGGCCGCCCTCGGCCTGCGCTCCATCGAGGAGGCCATCGGCCGGGTCGACCTGCTCGACACCGAGGTGGCCATCACCCACTGGAAGGCGGCCGGGTTGGACCTGGCGCCGATCCTGGTGGAGCCCGAGCTGCCCGAGGGCGCGGTGCGCCACTGCATCCAGGCGCAGGACCACGGGCTCAACCGGGCCCTCGACCATGCCTTCATGGATGCGTGCCGGCCGGCCATCGAGACGGGCGCGCCGGTCACCGCCGAGCTGGAAGTGACCAACGTGGATCGCACCGTCGGCACCCTCCTCGGGTACGAGATCACCCGGCGCTATGGCGGCACCGGTCTGCCCGACGGCACCATCGATCTCACCTTCCGGGGCTCGGCCGGGCAGAGCTTCGGTGCCTTCGTGCCCAAGGGCATCACCATGCGCCTGTTCGGTGATGCCAACGACTACCTCGGGAAGGGGCTCTCGGGCGGGCGGATCATCGTGCAGCCCCCGGAGGACTCGCCGTTCGCCGCCGAGGAGAACATCGTGGCCGGGAATGTGATCCTCTACGGCGCCACCAGCGGTGAGGTCTTCCTGCGCGGCCAGGTGGGCGAACGCTTCTGCGTGCGCAACTCCGGTGCCATTGCAGTGGTGGAGGGAGTCGGCGACCACGGCTGCGAGTACATGACCGGTGGACGGGTGGTGGTACTCGGCCCGACCGGGCGCAACTTCGGGGCCGGCATGTCCGGGGGGATGGCCTTCGTCTACGACACCTCCGACGAGCTCGGGCGCCAGTACAACCCGGACATGGTCGATCTCGAGCCGGTGTCGGCCGACGATCGGACCTGGTTGAAGGACCGGATCACCATGCACCTGGACGAGACCGGGTCGGAGGTGGCCAGGACGATCCTGGCTGACTGGATGGGCAACTCCGAGCAGTTCGTCAAAGTGATGCCCAAGGACTACCGGCGGGTACTGGAAGCCACCGAGAAGGCGGTAGCCGAAGGCCGTTCGGTGGATGAAGCGGTGATGCAGGTGACCCGTGGGTGACGTCACCGGGTTTATGACCTATGGCCGAGAGCTGCCCAGTCGGCGGCCGGTGCAGGTGCGGTTGAGGGATTGGAAAGAGGTCTACGAGCCGTTCCCGGTCGAAGCCGCCCAGCATCAGGGGGCGCGGTGCATGGACTGCGGGATTCCCTTCTGCCACGAGGCCTGCCCACTCGGGAACCTGATACCCGAGTGGAACGACCTGGTCTACCGGGACGACTGGGATGAGGCCGTCCAGCGGCTGCATGCCACCAACAACTTTCCCGAGTTCACCGGGCGCCTGTGCCCAGCACCGTGTGAGGGCTCCTGCGTGCTCGGCATCAACGACGACCCGGTGGCCATCGAGCGCATCGAGTACGAGATCGCCGAGCGGGCCTGGTCGCAAGGCTGGGTTCACCCGGTGAGGGCGGCGTTCCCCACCGAGAAGCGGGTGGCCGTCGTCGGGTCGGGTCCGGCGGGGATGGCCGCGGCCCAGCAGCTGGCCCGGGCCGGCCACACCGTGGTGGTGTTCGAGCGGGCGGAGAAGCCCGGCGGCCTGCTCCGCTATGGGATTCCCGAGTTCAAGATGGAGAAGGCGGTCCTCGATCGCCGGCTCGAACAGCTGGTTGCCGAGGGCGTGGAGTTCAGGTGCGGTGTCTCGGTGGGCGAGCCGGCTCCCGAGGTGTCGGGAGCTGCGATCGTCGGCGGCCCGGGGGCGGCGGCGGCCGACGCCACCGTGATCAACCCGTCGTCCCTGGTGGACGACTATGACGCGGTGGTGCTGGCCGGGGGAGCGACACTGCCCCGTGACCTGCCGATTCCGGGTCGGGAATTGGGTGGAATCCACCTGGCCATGGAGTACCTGAAGCCGTCGAACATGGTCCAAGAAGGTTTGTTGGCCGCCTCGCCCATCTCCGCGGAAGGCAAACACGTGGTCATCATCGGCGGCGGCGACACCGGCGCCGACTGCCTGGGCACCGTTCACCGGCAGGGAGCCTTGGCCGTCCACCAGCTGGAGATCATGCCCGAGCCCCCCCGGGACCGGTCGGGGAGCAACCCGTGGCCGACGTGGCCGCTGATCCTGCGCACCTCGGCGGCTCACGAAGAGGGTGGGGAGCGCCTGTTCGCGGTGACCACGGTGGAATGCCTGGGCGATGCCGATGGCAACGTGCGGGCGCTACGCGGCGAAGAGGTGGAGCTGGCCTACGACGCGCAGGGCCGCCCCGCCTTCGAGGCCATCCCCGACTCGGGGTTCGAGCTCCAGTGCGAATTGGTACTCCTGGCCATGGGCTTCCTGGGAGCGGAGCCCACCGGGGTGGTGGCTGACCTGGGGCTCGAGTTGAACGCCCGGGGCAGCGTGGTGGCGGATTCGTCGTGGTCGACCAATGTGGAGGGTGTCTTCGTCTGCGGTGACATGACCCGCGGCCAGAGCCTCATCGTCTGGGCCATCGCCGAGGGGCGCTCGGCGGCGTCGGCGGTGGATCGCTACCTGATGGGCCAGACATTCCTGCCGGCACCGATCCATCCCGGCCAGCTGGCGATCCGCTAGCCCGCCCGGCGCCGGTCAGTTGGCGCCGACCACCTTGAAGTTTTGGTTGACGAAGATGTAGTGGGACGTTATCGCTCATGATGTCCTCCACTTACCTATGCAGCTCACCGAGAATGCCAGCCGTTCATGTGAGATCCCTGGAGGCCCCCTGGGTGGCGACTGTCAATGATCCGGTCGATCGAAACGCCAACGTGCACGGCACCGAGCTAGCCGGGGCGGGTGGCGCCCACGAACCCCGACCAGTCGGCGTTGTCGAAACGGACCAACGCCCCGGTGTGGGGTGCGTCGATCATCTCGCCCCCGCCCACGTAGAGCCCGACATGGTCGACCGCCGTCGGCCCGTCACCAAAGAAGATGAGATCGCCGGGTGCGACCGGCGTGCTGCCCGGCACTGACGGTCCGGCGTCGAACTGATCCTGGGCCACCCGGGGAAGGTCGACGCCACCCTGTTGGAAGGCGGCCTGGGCCAGGCCGGAGCAATCGAAGCCCCCATTGCCGGTGCCACCCCAGACGTAAGGCGTATTCAACTGCTGGGCGGCGAAGGAGAGCGCGGCGACAACCGTGCCGGAGGTCTGCGGCGCGTCCCCGAAGGCCAGGGCCAGGGTGAGGACAGTGTCCACATAGATATCCGAATGGTTGTAGTCGGCGATGGCGGTGCTCAAGGTGGAGGGCGTTCCCGCTCCATTGGCACAGAGGAGGGCGGCGGCCGAATACACCGCGTCCACCGGATCGTAGGGCGACGGGGGCGAGGCTCCCGACGGACCGACGGTGGCA
>Ga0307374_10011972_pt1 | contig 12240 bp, 9 predicted proteins | sample OX3MG_FD_202532 | JGI IMG/M metagenome (GOLD analysis project Ga0307374, IMG submission 202532) | Soil microbial communities from Risofladan, Vaasa, Finland - OX-3 | ecosystem: Environmental > Terrestrial > Soil > Coastal area > Acid sulfate soil | place: Finland: Risofladan, Vaasa | collected...
GTACGGGGAATACCGTACGATCCATGGAATTCACGACGTATGTCGCCGCCACGATCAGCAGCGCTCCAAGCGCCGCAGGAAACGGTAGCCGGTCCGGCCCTTGCATTGTCCTAGGCTCGATCAAAGCAACGCAACCGGCAAAACTACTAAGAGCGAAGGGCTGTAAAGATCAGCACTGAAGGCAGTAACCTCGCTCGCAACGTCCATTTCATCGCCTGACAGGCGCTGCCAAAACATGTTCTCCTCCGGCATACGTTAGTGTTGCATGATGATGAGCACGGACGGACGATGCCGCAACTTTCGTGCATCAAATTTCGCAAAGGTTTTGCGCTTTTGCAAGCTGGTAACGCGTTGGTATCATCGGCGGCGTGTCGCCGTTGGACCCGCGCCTCTAGCAAAAATTATTCGGCCCCCAACAATATTTTTTCAACAGTATCGGTCAAAGCAGACATCGCGATGCATCCGGGCCATGTCCGCTTCCCTCCGGTACCTCGATGATGTTGCGTCTGCGCTTTCGTTTGCCATCGGCGCCATTTGGGATCGTGAGTTCAATGGCCAACTGACCCGACTGGACCTCGGCCCGAACCAGATGATTGCGGATGAGGGCCACATCGTCGGTATCGTGTGTTTGCTGAGGTGACCCCGAACCGCCATCACCGCCAAGGTGGTGTCGGATTCTGCAGATGTAAGACCACTCACTCAAGCTTTCGCATAATGACTGGTTATGGAACACTCGCATGGGCCGCAGCCTTGGTGCGCCGTCGCGGCGCTGCGGGAGCAACTACGTCATGTCGGGATCAAATTTTGTGGGTGTCGACGATAGCTCGTGCATCAAAGATCGATATGGGTGTGAACGTGCCTCGACTGACCACTAGTCCCCGTACTCAGGATCGCGCCGCGGTGAAGGGTCGGGTCGACGTCGTGATCGTGGGGGGCGGTCCGTTCGGTCTCATGCTGGCCAATGAACCAGGTCGGCGCGGAATAACCGCGAAAGGCTTCCACAGCATTCAATCCACAGGCGAATGCGACCCAAGCGCGGACAATGGAGCATTATCGCCGGCTTCCGAGCGGTTTGTTGGCATCCCACTGGAATTGATCGCCCCGCGTGAGGTTTCGGCGTTCTGTTTAGACAGCCGAACTGAAAACTGTCTGCCGCCGAGACCTGCACGTAATATGCAGATCCACCACTCGTCCAGATAAGCCAACGGATACGCGGCTGCCAAAACAAGCACCATCAAGAGCACGAATGCCGCCGGCGCTGCGACGATGCCGCCGAAGCGCGCGGCCATGCCGGAATGGATTGGAGCGACAAGCCCGTGCAGAATCGGTAGATGAACCAGGTAGATTGGGAATGACAGCCGTCCTAACAGTCTGGCGGTTGGTCCGACCAGGCGCCTGCGTACCGGGTCGCAAAACAGCACTAGAACCAAGAGAGCGGCCGCAGCGACGCCATGCACCAGCGGTTCGATCTGCGGCGATGCAAAGCCCGCCATGAAGCTGTAAAAACCAACGGGCTTCGAATACCCGTCATAGCCGCACAGCACGACCGCCAAACAAGCGGTGCCGAGAATAATGGGCATTCGCCAAGGATAGATGAAACTCAGAGCGGAAGCCACAGAGCCGCGTTCGATATAAGCCCGCGCGATGATCACCCCGGCAACCAGCATGGCATAGTAGAAGCCGCCTTCACCGGTCATAGTCGCCGTAACAACAGTTGCAACGGCGCCGACCGCCATCGCACGCGACAACGATTTTTGGAAAATCAGAATCAGACCTGTCGCATAGGCTGCAAAGCTGCCGAACAGCTCATAATGCATGGTCCACAACGCCGCATTAAAGTCGGTCTTGCCATAGACGAAGGTCGAGAACACGCCTTCTGCCAGCGCGCCTCTGATGACGGATGCACCCTGCTCGAAACCGCCGGCGCCAAGGTACCTTGCGAGATTGAACCAGCCATCGTCACGATAAAGGCCGAGCAAAAAGAATACCGCCGATAACATATTGACGGTGACCACCAGCGGCACCAGCCGCGGCCATCGTTTCAAGGCGCCCACAAGGAGCGCTCTCCAATCGCGCTTTTCCATGGCGCTTAACGTGAGCACAAAGCCGGACAGGACGAAAAAAATCGCTACGGCTGCGGAACCGTTGACCAGCGCGAACAACGGCGTACGCACCAAGGCGATGGGGTCGTCGGGGAAATTCCGTCCGTGTAGGCGTGGCGCGACAAACAGAAGAAAATGATGGAAAAGCACAATCATCGCTGCAACGCCGCGGAGACCTTCCAGCTCAATCAGCTTGCTGCGCCCCGTCGTCCTCATGTAGGACCGATGCTCCTATCGCGCCTCTTCCAATGAAGAGACGCGTGGCTGACTTGGCGTGCCCCGGCAAACATCCACCCAATTACGTCACCGACTCGTTTGCTTTGTCTGACTGGGAGTCAAGGAATTGGATCTGGATATCGCGCTGCACGGCTTTGCCGGCGATCAGACGTATGGCTTCATTTGGATCAGCCAGGCACAGCGCGCGAAACTTAAGGTCGGTCTGTGAGAGTTTGAATACTTTTTGCACGGCCCGCTTTAGTTCTTCGCCGGTCAAGAATTCTTCATCCATTGTCGAACTCCCGGCAGCCGTCGGTCTTTGGCTGCGCAGAACTCACTCTAAACTAGTTGAGCAAAAGAACAGAAGGAATTTTCACCGGATCGCTCAGGCGCAGCATCTGATAGCCAATCCCTGCCGCCCCCTGAAACAGACTTGGATTGAAGAATCCATTATCGAATGCAATGCTGAAACCACCGCGCTCGTTGCCACGTGCAACACTCCTGGCCGCAAGCTGAAGGGCCTTGCGGGACCATTCGCCCTGCGCTAGCCGCTCGCCCGCCGTGCAAAGCGTATCCATTAGCCCCGCGTTCCCGCAGCAGAGATGGTCGCGCGGCAACAAATTTACCGCCCCGGTCGACGCCAGCGCGGCTTGAATGTCGCGGCGGACTTCAAGTGTGTCCATGATGTCCAATGCTGCGATCCGTCCCAACCCAATTCCTGGGGCACCGTGACACCAAGCCATCGAGAACGTCGGTCGCGAAAACTTCGCGGTCGCGCGTCTGAGGTCCGGCCAATTATTGTACTCCGGTATGAAGGCGCGGCCCTCAAAATCAATCCCTTCGACGGCCGCGTCATAGAATTTAACGTCGGCCGTAACCTTGTATAGCTGCAGAAGCGCGTAGGCTATTCCCGCTGCGCCATGGGAAAACCCGGTGAGGTGACGCTTATCCAGCGTTGGCCAAGTCTTGCAACCGAATTTGTCGGGCTCGCGCCTTTGCAACAGGTCGCGGCCGCACGCGATAGCGCTATCAAGAATCGTGCGTTCGCCGGTAGTGGTGTAACAGGCCAAAAGACAGAGAATAGCTCCGGCGGACCCGTTCATGGCATCAAGGCTCTCGTCCTTTCCGATCTGGTGCGGCCGAATGCGCAACGCCGCTACCGTCGCATCGGCGATCAGTTCGCCTTCATTCAGAAATTCACCCGCCCGGGTGAGCGCATAGGCGATCGAGGACAGACCGGCATACCCACCAAAGCCGAATTCTGTCAGCTCCTCATCGTTGGCAAGTTTGATCCAACGCTGGATCGGTGCTAGCGAAGCGCGCGCTAAGGCCCGGTACGAGGACCCCGGCATGATTCTTTCCAGCGCCGCAAAGAACAGTCCGACGCCGGCTCGGCCGTTATAAAGATCGTTTTCCATCGGTTGCAAAGTGTATCGCTCAGCCGCCGGCGAATAGTTCAACACCATCCAACCAAGGTCTCCATTGCCTTGACGGAACGCATTGCTTTCGATCTCCTTTCCCAGCTCAATTGCGACCTTGAGCAGTTCGTCTCTGCCAAACGGGTCGATGACTCGATATTCTTGGCTGTCGTCCGCTATTGATTGATCGGTCCAAAGATTGGCGCTCCGCACGTCGAAAGAGCCGGCGACCAGACTAAGCTGCCATCGCAGATCCGCTTCGCTCAGACCGCTGATCTTCGCGTGGGCGAAATTCCAGGCGGACTCGATGAAACATCCGGCAATTGAATTGCCGGAACTCAATCTCAGAGCATTTCCGTCCCCGCGCAGCGTAAATCTCGGCACGTCCAGTTTCCAGAGCGAAGCCATTTCGACCTGCATCAGAGGCCAAATCACCGGCTTACCTTGGAGCTTGAGCAATTTCTGCGCCAGGATTTCAAATTGCAGACCGAAATCGACACCGTCACGCAGATTTGGAGGATGCAGAGCTCTTCGCAGGATCAGGTTATACAAGGCGGTTGATCGGTATATGAACCGGGCATCATGCGCGAACATCGCCCGCAACGGTCCGTTGGCCTCAACCAACAAATCCACCTTCTGCTGCAGGAATCGATAGGCCTCCTCGAAACCGCTTAGTATGAATTTTGTATAATCATTCAAAATCGCAACCTTATCGTTCAACTTCGGCAAGTTGCCGGCGGGCTGCGGCCGCTGTCGTTGGTAGGAATAGTCCATACCGTCGGTGTTGACATGGCTCCAAACGATCGCTTCAGCTTCGCCTTCTTCTTCTTCCGAGCGCGCGAGCCCGGAAATGTCAAAATATTGATGATCCAGCTTTACGGGATCTGGCAGCAGGTCGGTCGACAGCACCGAGACGCGTAGTCGCGCCGCCATTTCATCCGTGTCATCGCTGTCGTCGCCGCTGAGTTTCGTCCGATGATGATAAATTGTCTCAAGGTCGATCGGCACGGGATACTCGCCGTCGGCGATCAGATTTTGATAGTGGAAATCGCTGCCGTTGAGAGCATAGACCAGACACAGGAGATTTCCTGCGCGTCGATAGTAACGCTGGAGTTCTTCGTCACTACCGCATGATCGGTGTTCGACATATTCGACCCAGCCGTACTCGCCTCGATCCAGAACTTGCAAAACCCGGAATGGCAGGAGTTCATCAAAGCGGTTAATCCACGCTGCGAACTCGAAGTACGCCCTTTCGATACCCAGACTTCTCGGCTTGTAAATCAACTTAAGTCCAGAAGAAAACTCGATCGCGATGACGCTGCGACCGCCGTCGTGCGGATCCGAAAGAGCGGCGTCTATTGCAATGATAGATCCCGATGGCTTTCGCCGATTGAATGTTATTTCGATTTCAGGAAGATCATTGAAAAGCCGCTTCTCGAATTCGTCGACGCTGTCGACCCATTGCACCACGGCGACTGCCAGCAAGCGGGCCATGACGCAATATTCTTCAAATAGCGGACCCCAGCCATCCCCATAGCTCTTCGCGATAAAACACTGATATCGCGCGTATGAGCTTAGTCCTGGTTCGATACCCGCATCCGAATCATCGGCGAATTGGCGAAGTGCCAAAAAGGCACGAAACTCCACGGCGAGCACGCGCGCGGCAATCTCTGTCAGCTTTTGCAGAAGCTCGCGCGCGAATGCGTTCAACACATCGTCTGAAAGCTTACCCGCTCCGCTCTCGGCAAGCAGCCGAAGCGCCACTTCGACAAAGGGCAGAAACAGTCCTTCGAACGGCAGCGGACCGCGAGCATTCAAGTACAAGAAGTTCTTGGCCACGTCCGGGGCGAGAGCAACGTCGCGTAATCCCGGCGTTGCTGCCAGCACCCGGCTTAATACGTCACACCATTGCGGGAGCTTGAAATGCGAAGGGACCTTGATCGATCCCAACACGCGCCGGACACTGGTCACCTCCAGCCCGTCTCGCGCCAGCCGTTCGAGGAATAACGCCTCATCGCCTTCGCAGGCGGCGTTGCGCCATTGCCTCAGTCTTTCCTCAATCCTTTGCGGCTCGGTCGGGCTCTCGATGCAGAGGTTGGCGGCGAGCCGTTCCCAAGGAGACAACGAGTCAATGGCGATTCTTGCAAGCCGATCCGGCGAGAGCAAGATTCAGGCCCCTATTCCTTGGTCGATAGAAACGGACGACTAGGTGTCGGCTGAGGGCGGGGAACAGCGCGCCTAAACCTGCTCCGCCCGAAGCTTTGTTTCGGGCGGAGAGCCAATTGGTTCAGGACTACTCGCGTTATTCCGGAGCGAGTGGCCCGCGGGCTCGATAAAAGCAATTGTTCAGCGTGCGTGGCGTCGAATTGTTGCACGATCCCTCCATCCGAGCCGCCGGGCGCCTGTCGCGCTCAATGCTTGCCGGAAGGTCATGTTGCGTCAGCAATTTTGGTAAAACAAAGGTAAGCACGCTGTCTTCGCGTTTGTCGGAGACGGACATCGCATTTCCCCACAATTAACGGGGGACGGCGCCTCCCCCGGGCTGTTTCCCGGCCAAACGGGAACGCGCCAAGTTATACTACTACTTATAGCTGTCAATTCCGCGACATGAAGATTGATGACCTCCGATAGCGACCAGGACGGAAAGTCCGCGCCCTTTGGCGGCCAACCCGCGATCTGGTCGACGATTATCCCCCTACTGCCTTATATCTGGCCCCGCGACCGTCCCGATCTAAAACTGCGGGTGACCATCGCATTGTTGCTGCTGCTGGCGACCAAGACCGCGACACTTGCCATTCCCGTGTTCTTCAAGCTGGCGATCGACGCCCTGGACGGCCCGGGAGTCCCAACCGTCGCGGGTCCACAATGGCTGATCTGGCTGCTGGCCGCGCCGATTCCCATCGTCGTCGTGTATTGCGTCACGCGCATTTTGGAATCGACGATCACGCAGTTGCGCGACGGTCTTTTCGGCAGGGTTGCGATGCATGCGGTGCGCCGGCTTGCGGTGCGAACCTTTGCACATCTGCATGAATTGGCGCTCCGCTTCCATCTTGATCGCAAGATAGGCGGTTTGAGCCGCGTGCTTGAGCGCGGCCGCAACGGGATTGAAATCATCGCCCGGCTTGTCGCATTGCAGCTACTGCCGACCTTCATCGAACTGATGCTGATCGTCGGCTACATGATGTGGCAGTTCGACTGGCGCTATGTCGTCACCGTCCTGCTAACCGTTGTCGGCTACGTGATTCTGACCTATCTGCTGACTGAATATCGCCTGGCAATCCGCCGAGACGTGAACAGCGCCGACACCGAGTCGAATTCAAGGGCGATCGATTCACTCATCAATTATGAAGCAGTGAAATATTTCAACAACGAGAAGCGTGAGGTCGAACGCTACGATTCCACGATGGCTCGCTATGAAGACGCCAGCGTCAAGGCGATCACCTCGCTTTCGATGACGAATTCCGCGAATACGATCCTGTTCACGATCGGTCTCGGCGCCGCCATGATCATGTGCGTGATCGAGGTCAAGGCTGGAACCAAGACGATGGGCGATTTCGTTTTGGTCAATGCGATGATGCTTCAGCTTTATCAGCCCCTGTATTTCGTCGGTCTGGCTTATCGGGAGGTGAAGCAGGCGGCGACGGACATTGAGGCGATGTGGTCGATCTTGGTGCAGGATCCCGAAATCAAGGATCGGACCGACGCGCGGCCACTGAAGGTCGAAAGCGGCGTGATCCGTTTCGACAATGTCGTATTTGCCTATGAACCGGAGCGAGAAGTCCTAAAGGGCATCAGCTTCGAAGTGCCTTCGGGCAAGTCCTTGGCGGTGGTAGGTCCGTCCGGATCCGGTAAATCAACCATCGCACGGCTTCTGTTCCGCTTGTACAATGTGACTTCGGGTCGAATTCTGATTGACGGTCAAGATGTCAACGACGTGACGCAAGTTTCGTTGCGAGCGGCGATCGGAATCGTGCCGCAGGACACCATACTGTTCAATGACACGATCCGTAACAACATATCCAGTGGCCGTTGGGTTGCTACGGACGCCGACATTGAAAACGCAACGCGGCTTGCCCAGCTTGACAGCCTTGTTCGTGCGGCGCCCAAGGGCTACGAGACCGAGGTCGGCGAGAGGGGTTTGAAGCTTTCCGGCGGTGAAAAACAGCGTATTACCATCGCGCGCACGATTTTGAAGAATCCGCGCATCCTGATACTCGACGAAGCGACTTCCGCACTCGACACCCCTACCGAGAAGGAAATCCAGAACGCGCTGGAGCGGGTTTTGCGCAACCGGACGACCCTGATGATCGCTCACAGACTCTCAACAATCGTCGGCGCCGACGAAATCATCGTCTTGGATCAAGGTAGGATCGCGGAGCGCGGAACGCACAATAACTTGCTCGCGAATGGCGGCCTCTATGCAAATATGTGGCGTCACCAGAATGAAAAGCATGAAACGCAGGAGATTTGGAATTCACCCGACTTTGCGATCCGCGGGCAATGAAGCCGCGCGTAAGAAGGACGTCGTCGATTTTGGCGAGACCAGTGTACGATCAGTGAGATGGCAAACGGATCTTCCGATACGAGTAACGTCGGCGCCGACGCAAGCTGCGACGAAAACGTGCTGGCGCGGGCGATGTTTGCTCTGGACGATGAACGGCCCGGGGACGCGGAGCGCATGGCGGCCGAGGTGCTCAGGGCCGATCCCCGTCACACAACCGCGCTGTACATCCTGGGCTGCGCGCTGGTCATGCAGGACCGAGCCGAGGATGCGATCGCGCCGCTCGAGGCCGCTGCGGATGGCCGCGACGATCAGGCAATCGACACCATGCTAGCGATCGCGCTGCGTCAAGTCGGCCGCTACGAGGATGCCGTCAGCCGGCTCCAGCGCGCGACCGGGCGGCATCCGCCTTATGCCGCGGCGTTCACGGAGTTCGGCCATCTCCTGGTCTTGATGGACAATTATGAGGCGGCGATTGACGTTCTCAATCGCGGGCTCGAAATCGCGCCGAAGACGCCCCAATTGTCGATCCAGCTTGGTTTTGCTCATTTGTCTCGCGGCGACTGCGCCAATGCTAAGACGGGCTTTGCACGGGCCCTTGATATTTCCCCTGATTCGCATGACGCATTGTTCGGTATGGCCAAGGCACACCAGGAACTCGGCGAGAATGAAGAAGCGGCTGGCTACTTTCGGCGTTATCTTGCCAGCTGTCCCGACGATTCTGGTGCTTGGCTCAGTTTCGGACATTGTCTGTTGGAGCTCGGACAACTCGATGCCGGCTATGATTGCTTCCGTGTGGCAGCCGGTGGTGACGCAGAACACTACTTCAACGCGCTCGCTTCGCTGGCGTCGTCGGGGCGCGGCCGATTCTGGCTGAGGCCGAGCGATGCGCAGCGATTTTTTCGGACGCCGCGGTCCGAGGACTAACGCTTCTGCACACGATAGTCGCGGCGATACACGTCAGTATCCTGTGCGATCGCGTTGCGCGTCTTATTCATTCGCTCGGCCTCCTCGGTGGAGAGCATATCGAACTGGAGGACCCAGCTCTCACGTCTCACCGGCACGCATTGCGCCACTGGCGTGCCTTTTGGCAGCACACCGTTAAACCTGGAATCATGCCAACGCGCCGGAAAATTGATCGTACTGTCATGGAATGTATCGCAATCGACGAGGCCGGTAAGCGTCGTGAACGGCAGGTCGGCGCGATTGACCGGGTGAGTGAACAACACGGAGTAGCCTGGCGGCGCTTCGATAGTCCAAAAACTATTGAACTTGATGACGAAGCGGTCTTCATCGAAGAACGGGGTGCCGGCAATCTGACTGGAATCGTGAAAGCCGATCGGCGAATGCGAATACGCGCTGACGTAGCCCTGGGGGACTTCGAAGTTCCAATTAAATTCACCGTCCCGCACTTCAAGGTCGACCGGCAACGGGATCAGAAATCCGCAGGTCATGGCATCGACGAAGGCCGGGCATTTCTTTACTGTCTGTCCGCCGGCACCCACCGTTGGATTGAAGGCCTTCTGAGGCAGGGCCTTAAACCAGTCGGGCAGGCCGAGCACCGCAGGAATTGGCCGCGGCAGAACCTTGTCGAGTTCTGTCGGACAGCGAAACCTCAGCGTTTTTTCGGCTTGATCCATGACCATCTATCCCTGAGCGCAAACAACGTAAACCGCGAAAATACTCGGCAAGAACTGCGTTACGCCACGCAGAACGCCCCCGTGCGCAATCGGTGAACGCTATCAGAGGCCGTCCACAGTGTCGAAGCTCGATTATTGCGGTGCAACAGACCATGCGCGCGGCTTGCCAATGGCATTTACCCGTCATTTGTGAATGGGCGCGCCGTTTGACCCCCAATCGGCGTCCAAGGTTTGAGTTCGAGAAACGCGATCGAAATTTACCGGGGGGTTACCAGAATGAACGAGGCGTATGGTACGGCTGCCTTACCGCAGGCCTCAACGGAAAGATTGTGCACTTCGACGGGCAAACCTCACGCGCCACCGAGGACATCTCTCGACAAGTCGCTGCGATCTAGCTCGCCACGAAAAATGCTGTCTCATCCTCAGCCACGGGCGCTGCTTTCTGTCCGACGGGGTTAGTGTGCTTCAGCAGGCGTTTGGCTCGCCGACATTTGTTGCATTTCGTAGACGAAGCCCAATCGCGCGCGAGGATCGTGCGCGGGAAGAATTCACCCCCGCTCCATGAGCGTCGAACACCTCCCGAGCCGTGGGTGACGTAGAGGACGCCCTTGGTCACCGACGTCCCCTTCAGGCTCCGCCTCCACCTGTGGGCGATGGAAATGGTAACGCTGGATGGAGCGAACGCTGCGGCACGGCTTGCGCGTTGACAACGGACACCAGAGCTTAGGCTGGTGTCAACCAAACCGGTGCAGGCCACTTGCTTAATTATCCCGGTTGAAAGCGGAGGTTTGCGGTACTGACGTTGCATCTATTTCGCGATGGTCGCCTTCATCCAAAGGAAGATTGCCTGTTTGACTATCTTCACTTCATCAGGTGTGGCGTACTTTTCGTTATAGTCCTTAGGCTCGACGCCTATTTCTAGAACTCGCGATGGCTGTTCAAGTGCTTGCAAACAAATGCTGACATAATTACGGGTATCCAAATACGCGTGTGCCGTGCCCGGATTGGCTTTCAACATTTCCCGATAGTGTTGTTGTTCCGCCGGCGTTAGCTTGGGTCTGAAAAACGCACTTGCGCGGCTGGCGCACATTGCCACGGCAATTGCGGCCAACAAAGCGAAGATACGGCTATACACATCGTCCTCGCTTAAACAGGGATTCCTCAGAGACTTTCAGCTTGAAACGAATAGTAAGGTTTTCTCGCGTTGTCGCAAGTTGAGGTCCACCTTGGGGGCGGTATCTGTCGCTCGCCCGCGCCCCAAGCCGCAGAACCCTCTGTGAATCGGCGCGCTGTTTGACCCCCAATCGGTGTCCAAGGTTCGCCCCTCCTTGGAACGCTTAAACAGTTGAGTCGTCGTAGAAAATGTTGCCCTGATTGGGGTCACTGTTGCACGCCGAAAAGGGTCATTATTCGGAGCCGAACCATATCTTAACGGCTTGTCGCATGTTACTGTTGAGGTGCTCCGATGCCCCGGTGAAGATCATTGATCTTCGTAATCAACAACAAGGCTCGCCGGCTTCGCGGGACCATGCCTCAACGCGATGCCTCAAAGTGAATTCTTCACGTTCGCCATGTCATCCAAAGCCTCACGAAGCGTCTTGGCGAGCTTGATGGCGTCGTCATTAGCCCAAAAGTGCATGAAGAAAAGCCGCGGCTCCTCGTCCAGCATGTGGCTATGCAGCGCGGTCACTTCGATCCCGCCAGTGCGCAGCGCCTTGATGACTGGATTGACCTCGCTCGCCACCATGACGAAGTCGCCGGTAATAGCGGCGCGGCCGTTGCCGGTCGGCTGAAAGCCGATGCCGGTGGCACCACCAAGCGGACCGGCCGGCGTGATCGCCAAGCCGCCAGCGGTGATCGCATCGCGCCGCGGCACGCCGAATTGGTAGACGCCGCCGTTGGCCTGACCCTTTGCGCCGATGATCTGATCGAGCTGCGCGGTATCGAGATCGATGGCCGGCGGCGGCGACGCTGGTGCACCCGGCGCCGAGAGCGGCGTCTTGCTTTCCGCCAGCGCCGCGTGAATGGCGGTCGCCACTTTCACTGGGTCGCCGTGGCCGCCGACGTGCATGTAGAATGTCGCCGGATTGGCGCGTAGCAGATGATTATGCACGGCCGTGATCTGCACGCCGTTCTCGATCAGCTTCGTCATGACCGGATTGATCTCGGTTTCGAGCAGGACTAAGTCGCCCATCACCATGGCTTCGCCATGCATGGCCTTGAATGCGACCCAGCTGCCGAGCGCCAGCGCCGGCTTAATCGTGACGCCGTCGAGCGTTACGATGAGATCGGTGCGCGGAAAGCCATAGCGATGGACGTCGCCGGCTACGACCGCTGCCTTCCTGCCGAGAGCGTTGTCGACT
>Ga0307374_10011974_pt1 | contig 12240 bp, 5 predicted proteins | sample OX3MG_FD_202532 | JGI IMG/M metagenome (GOLD analysis project Ga0307374, IMG submission 202532) | Soil microbial communities from Risofladan, Vaasa, Finland - OX-3 | ecosystem: Environmental > Terrestrial > Soil > Coastal area > Acid sulfate soil | place: Finland: Risofladan, Vaasa | collected...
GGAGACCGACGCGGCAGCTCGAGAGCTCGCCCGTCGAGAGACGCGCGTGCTCCTCTACCGCGGAGCGGAGCGTGCGAGGCGCCCGGTCGCCCGGCGTGATCGCGCTGCTGGTCGCGATGCCCGGCCCGTTGCGAGGGCCCCGCTCGAACAGCGCGGGGTGCTCTCCCTGCTCCTCGCCCTCGTCGGCCTCGAGCCCGTCAGCGTCCTCCGGAGGCTCCCCCGCGCGAACGAGCGGGCAGATCACGTAGGCCTGGTGACCGGCGTCGACCGCGGCGCGCACCGCTCGCCACGCCGTGTCCTCCCCCGCCGCGTCCGCGATCCAGCGTGTCCTCACGGCGCTGCGGCCCGGCGGGAGCTCGTCGAGGACCGTCGAGTCGAGGTCGCCGTAGACGGTCATCGCGGCAGTGCGCGGGATCGGGGTCGCAGTCATGACGAGGAGGTCGGGATCGTGGGCGCTCGCACCCTTCTCGCGCAGCGCCGCGCGCTGGTCGACGCCGAAGCGGTGCTGCTCATCGACGACGACGACCCCGAGAGACGAGAACTGCACATCCACTGTGAGTAGCGCCTGGGTGCCGACGACGATGTCGACGGCACCCTGCGCGAGCGCGTCGACGATGCGCGCCCGCTCGGCCGCGCCCGTCCGGCTCGTGAGGAGCTCGATCGCTACGGGCCGCGTCGCAGAGAGGCGCCCGGCATCTTTCACCTCCACCCCTGCCAGCAGGCGGCGTGCGGCAAGCAGATGCTGCTCCGCGAGTACCTCGGTCGGCACCATGAGCGCCCCCTGGAAGCCGCCCTGCACGCCGAACAGCAGCGTCGCGAGCGCGACCACGGTCTTTCCCGAGCCGACGTCGCCCTGGAGCAGCCGGTGCATCGGGTAGGGGCCCGCGAGGTCCCGGGCGATCTCCTCGATGGCCCGCTGCTGCGCGGACGTCAGCGGGAACGGCAGCGCCCCGACGTACTTCGCGACGAGACCGCCCGTGACCATGTGGCGGATGCCGCGAGCCTCGAGCATCGCGGACCGTTTTCGCATGACGAGCGCGACCTGGAGCCGCCAGAGCTCGTCGAACGCGAGCCGACGGCGCGCCCTGTCGCGCGCCGCGAAGCTCGTCGGGGCATGGATCTCGCGGAACGCCTGGGCACGGCTGACGAGGTCGAGCTCGCGCCGACGGCGCTCCGAGAGAGGGTCCTCGAGCGCCCCCTCGGCCTCGGCGCGTTCGAACGCGGCCCCGACGAAGGCCTCGATCTCGTAGGACGCGATCCCGGCGCGCTCGGACTGTGGATAGAGCGGGACGATCCGCCCGGTCTGGCGTGCGGCTCCCTGCGGGAGGATCAGGCGGTTCGCGGTCTCGCCGGCCGACGGGTCGATGTCGTCCCCGCCCGACCCCGTGAACGGCACGACGTCGATCCGGGGATTCGTCATCTGGATGCGCCCGCGGAAGCGTGCGGCACGCCCATTCGCGACGACCTGAGCGCCCACGACGAGCTGCGTCGCGCGCCACGGCTGGTTGAAGTAGGTCACCGTGAGGGCGACACCCGAGCCGTCGTCGAGCACCGCATCGACGAGCGAGCGGCGGCCGCCGATGTGGCGCGTCGCGCAGCGCGTCACCGTCGCGTGGACCGACGCCTCCTCGCCCACTGTGAGGTCCGCGATGGACGCGATCGCCGTGCGGTCCGAGTACGCACGCGGGTACCACATGAGGAGGTCGAGCAGGGTTCGGATGCCCAACGCCTCGAGGCCGAGCGCCTTGCGTGGGCCGACGCCGCGGAGCTCGGTGACGGCGATCTCGTCCAGCCGCGCGAGGCGCCCGCTCACTCGATCGAGACGAGGAACGGGTAGAGCGGCTGGCCGCCCGGATGGAGCTCGACGACGAGGTCCGGGTGCGTCGCGTGGAGCCACTCGGTGACCCTGCGCACCTGTACCGGGGTGGCGCCCAGGCCCTCGATGAGCGTCACGATCTCATGCGTCGGTCGGAGCAAAGCGTCGAGCAAGCCGCATGTCGCGTCCTCGAGCGTCGAGGCGACCGAGACGACGCCGGAGCGGGAGAGGCCGATGAAGTCGCCCGGGCCGATCGGCCCTGCGGGGCTATCGCTCGTCCGCACCGCGCGGGTCACCTCGCCCGCGACCACCCGCTCTGCCGCCGCCCCCATCTCCTCGGCGTTCTCGTCGCCGGATGCCTGCGGGTCGTACTCCAGCAAGGCGGCGAAGCCCTCGGGTATCCCGCGCGTCGGGACCACTCGGACCTTCTTGGTGGCGACCGCGGCCGCCTGCTCCGCGACCGGACGGATGTTCGAGTTGTTCGGCAGGAGCACGACCTCCTCGCCGCGCGTGGTCTCGATCGCGGCGAGGATCTCGGAGGTCGACGGGTTCATCGACTGTCCACCTGCGACGATCGACTCGACTCCGAGGGACCGGAAGATCCGGCGCACGCCATCACCGGTCGCGACCGCGACGACCGAGGTGACCGGCGCCGGGCCCTCGGGCGGCTCTCGTCGCTCGGGCGCGCCGGCCTGCCGCACCCAGGCCTCCTCCTCGACCTGCTCCGCGAGGTCGGTCACCCTGATCTCCCGGGGGCGCCCGACGTCGAGCGCGGCCTCGATCGCGGCGCCTACGTCGTCGGTGTGGATGTGGCAGTTCCACGTGCCGTCTCCGCCCACTACGACGATCGAGTCGCCGACACCGGCCCACACCTGGGTGAACGCTTCGATCGCGTCGTCCGGCGCCGCGAGCAGGTACATGACCTCGAAACGGAGGTCGCGAGCACCGGCGTCCCGGGGACTTGGGTCAAGGAGCGGCTCCGTCGACGACGATGCGAGCGTCGACAGGACGCTGTCGGGGAGCTCGAGCGTGTCGGGTGGTCCCGCGGCTCCCGCCGCGACGAGCAGCGCGTCGAGCAGCAGCACGAGCCCCGCCCCGCCCGCGTCGACGACGCCGGCCTGCGCGAGCACGGGAAGCTGCTCCGGCGTCCGCCACAGCGCGGCGATCGCCGTCGAGCGAGCCGAGGCGAGCACCCCCTGTAGGTCGGCTCCCGCCGCCGCGGCCTCGCGGGCACCGGCCGCGGCCGCGTCCGCCACCGACAGGATCGTCCCCTCGGCCGGACGGAGGACGGCCTCGCGAGCCGCCCGCGACCCCGCAGCGAGCGCGGTCGCGAGCTCCGCGGGGCCGATGTCGCCCGAGGGCTCCGCGGCGAACACGTGCGCGAGCGCCCGGAGGATCTGGCAGAGGATCACCCCCGAGTTACCACGAGCTCCCATGAGCGATCCGTGCGCGATCGCGGCGCAGACCGCCTGCGTGGCCTCGGCACCCTCTGCGACGTCCTCGATCGGGCCGATCTCGGCGACGACCGACTCGAGCGTCAGTGACATGTTCGTCCCGGTGTCCCCGTCGGGGACGGGGAAGACGTTGAGCCGGTTGATCGTCGCCTGATGGCGATCGAGCAGGTCGCGCATCGTCGCCATCGCGGTCGCGATATCTCGCGCCGCGAGACGTGACGGTGCGTGCCCGCTCATCGCGACGGACGATCCCGGCACGGCGCGAGCGCGGGCAGGTATCGCCCGGTCGACGGGGTGCGCGGGTCCATGGCCGAGGATGGTAACCTCGCTGGCCGGTCCCCGGGCAGGTAGCCGCTCGGGACGGTCGCGGGCCGCGTCCCGTCGGCCGAGAGGCGCGCACAGCGCGAGCGAGGTGGCAGGTCGTCGTGGCAGCGGTATGCGAGCTCTGTGGAAAGCACCCGAACTTCGGGATGAACGTGTCGCACTCCCACCGGCGCACCAAGCGCCGTTGGGACCCGAACATCCAGCGGGTGCGCGCGCTCGTCGGCGGCTCGCCCCGCCGGATCAATGTCTGCACCTCGTGCATTCGTGCAGGCAAGGTCACCAAGCCGCCTCGCCGCTCACCGGAGCTCTCCTCGTCCTGATCTCGCGTCCCGGGAGCGGGGCTAGGCGGCGCGGCGCCGGTCACGTCCGGTGCTCGAACCCGACGATCTCGAATGGCCTGCCGGCGAGCGTCCGCGACCCGCTGTCCGCAACGCACCTGCCGATCTCGATCGGCTCGACGAGGCCAGCGGCGGCGAAGCTCGCCGCGATCCGGCCGGCGTCGGCCGCCGCGAACACGAGCTCGTAGTCCTCGCCACCCCCGAGCGCCTCCTCGAGCGTCGCGCCCTGCGCGACAGGCACCTCCTCGAGGTCGACGCCGACCCCGGACGCCGACGCGAGGCGGTCGAGGTCGATTGCGAGGCCATCGGAGCAGTCGATCATCGCGTTCGCTCCGCCACGGGCCGCGGCCTGACCCTCGAGCAGGCGCGCGCTCGGCCGCCGATGCGCTATGGCGAGACCGTGCGGGTCGGGAGCGCGGCTCCGCAGCGTGCGCAGGCCCGCCGCGGAGCGTCCGAGACGGCCGGTGACAAAGACGCTGTCACCGGGCCGCGCCCCGCTGCGGAGCACGGGAGCGCCGTCGACGGTGCCGATCACCGCGAGCGCGAGCACGAGCGTCGGCCCCTCGCAGAGATCGCCGCCGACGATCGGGCAGCCGTAGTGCGTCGCCGCCTCGCGTAGTCCCTCGTAAAGCGGTTCGATCTGCGGTCCCCGGGCGCCGGCGAGAGCGACGACGGCCGCGAGCGGCGTCCCTCCCATCGCGGCGACGTCGCTGACGTTCACCGCGAGTGCCTTCCACCCGAGATCCGCGAGGCTCGACAGCTGCAAGTCGACGTGGACGCCGTCTACGAGGCAGTCCGTCGCGAGAAGGAGCCTGCGGCCCGCAGGGGCGTCGAGCACGGCGGCGTCGTCGCCGATCCAGGTCTCGCCCGGAGGCGCCACCGGGAGCGTCGCCCGGAGCAGGTCGATCGCGGCCCTCTCGCCCCATCGGGGGCCCGCCGCGGCGCCGGGCGCGTCCGGGGTGGGCGCGCCGGGACCTGGGAGGCGGTGAGCTGCCATGGCGCTCGAACGCTAACGGTTCGCGACACAAGCTGCGCGCCCGCGCGGTGACGCGGTGAGCGCCGGCGCGTTCGGGGTTGAAACGTTCAACTAGTGCGGTCGTAACAACGTGGTTACATTGGCTCGATCCGTTCGGGGGATGGGCGGAGCGTCACGCCGTCGCAAAGGCACGATCAACCCCTCACGGGAGGCGATGCGGGGGCGTCGCATCTCGTGCTCGGCTGCGGCCGGGGAGAAAGGACGCACGACGATGCCACCGACCGAACACAAGGGCCTGATCGACTGGGTCGACTCCTTCGCAGCGCTCGCGCAGCCGGACCGTGTCGAATGGTGCGACGGCAGCGCCGAGGAGTACGACAGGCTCTGTACCCTGCTCGTGGAGCGTGGCACGTTCACGCGCCTTTCGGACGCGAAGCGCCCGAGCAGCTACTGGTCGCGCTCCGACGCCCGGGACGTCGCGCGCGTCGAGGACCGGACGTACATCTGCTCCGCGACGAGCGACGATGCGGGACCGACCAACAACTGGCGCGACCCGGCCGAGATGCGGGCGACCATGACCACGCTGTTCGACGGGTGCATGCGCGGGCGCACGATGTACGTCGTCCCGTTCTCGATGGGACCGCTCGGCTCGCCGATCGCGCGCATCGGAGTGCAGCTCACCGACTCGCCTTACGTGGCGGTGAGCATGCGGATCATGACGCGCATGGGCGCGGGCGCGCTCGAGGTTCTCGGCGCCGACGGCCAGTTCGTCCCCTGTCTGCACTCGGTCGGCGCGCCGCTTGCCCCGGGGGAGCCGGACGTGCCGTGGCCGTGCGATCCGGCGAACACCTACGTCACGCATTTCCCCGACACGCGCGAGATCTGGTCCTACGGCTCCGGGTACGGCGGGAACGCCCTGCTCGGCAAGAAGTGCCTCTCGCTGCGGATCGCGTCAGTGATCGCGCGCGACGAGGGGTGGCTCGCCGAGCACATGCTCATCGTGAAGCTCACGTCCCCCGCGGGCGACGTCCGGTACGTGACCGGAGCGTTCCCCTCGGCATGTGGCAAGACCAATCTGGCGATGCTCATCCCGACGATGCCAGGGTGGAAGGTGGAGACGATCGGCGACGACATCTCGTGGATGAAGATCGGGCCGGACGGCACCCTCCGGGCGATCAATCCCGAGGCCGGGTTCTTCGGTGTCGCACCGGGCACGAACGATCGCACCAACCCGAACGCCCTCCTGACGCTTTCGGCGAACACGATCTTCACGAACACCGCGCTCACCGACGACGGTGACGTGTGGTGGGACGGGCTCACCGAGGATGCCCCCGAGCACCTCACGGACTGGAAGGGCGACGAGTGGACACCCGCCTCCGCGGCGTCGCCGTCGCACCCGAACGCGCGCTTCACGGTGCCTGCCGGGCAGGACCCCGCGATAGCCCCCGAGTGGACCGACCCCGAGGGCGTCCCGATCTCGGCGGTGTTGTTCGGGGGCCGACGAGCGTCCGTCGTGCCGCTCGTCCACCAGGCCTTCGACTGGGCCCACGGTGTGTTCCTCGGGTCGATCATGGCATCGGAGACGACCGCTGCGGCCGCGGGCGAGGTCGGCAACCTCCGCAGAGACCCCTTCGCGATGCTCCCCTTCTGCGGCTACAACATGGCGGATTACTGGGCGCACTGGCTGTCGTTCTCCGGACGCATGGACGCGGACAAGCTCCCCCAGATCTTCTACGTGAACTGGTTCCGCAAGGGAGCCGACGGCACGTTCCTGTGGCCGGGCTTCGGTGAGAACGCCCGGGTGCTCGAGTGGATCTTCGACCGGTGCTCTGGGAGGGGCGATGCCGTGCGTACGCCGATCGGCTGGCTCCCCGCCGATGGCGCGATCGATACCGACGGGCTCGAGATCGCCGCGGGCGCCATGGCCGAGCTGCTGAAGGTCGACCCCGAGGAGTGGGCGCGCGAGGTCCCCCTCGTCGCGGAGTACTACGCGCGCTTCGGCGATCGGCTGCCGAAGGAGCTCGGCGACGAGCTCGAGGCGCTCGCGGACCGGCTCGGCGCGGGCTGATGCTCCCGGCGCGCTACGGCGCCCGGACGACCACCCGCATGCCAGGATCGGTCGCAGACGCTGCGACTGTCAGCGTGTAGCTCCCGCTCACAGTCTCGAACCCATGGCCGCGATAGGCCTCGAACGCTCGGTGCGCGAGCTCCAGCCGTGCGGTCTCCGAGCGTCCGGCGCCGAGCACGACCCGGGTGAAGGCGGCGAGCTGGCGAGGGGGCTCGCCGGCGGAGCGCGGGAAGCCCACATACGCCTCGATGACGTCTGTGCCGCGCTCGCGGCCCGTGTTCGCGACCTCGACCGACACCGCCTCGCCCGTCCCGGCTCGCGCCGCGGCGAGATGGGAGAGGGCGAACGTCGTGTAGGAGAGGCCGAAGCCGAAGGGGAACAGCGGGGCGACCCGGTGCGCCGCGTACCACCGGTAGCCGATGTCGAGCCCCTCTGAGTAGTGGACGACCGACGAGATGCCCGGAAACGAGCTCGGCGACGCGACGGGCGTCGCGTCGCCAGACGCCGGGAACGTCACGGGAAGCCTTCCTGACGGGTCCACGCGCCCGAAGAGCACGTTCGCCGTCGCGCTGCCGTCCTCTTCCCCTGGGTACCAGGCCTCGAGGACGGCGGACACGCTCGAGAGCCACGGCATGAGCACCGGCCCACCGGTGTTCAGCACGACGACCGTGCGCGGGTTCGCCGCAGCGACCGCGCTGACGAGCGCGTTCTCGTCGCCCGGGAGCGAGAGCGACGGTCGGTCGGCTCCCTCGCCGCTGTAGTCGTTCACGAAGACGACCGCCGTCCGTGATCGTCGCGCCGCGACCACGGCGGCGTGGATGAGCGGCGTCACGTACTGCCAGCCGATCCGAGGGTCGTGCGCCCCGTCGATTGCGAACCAGCGCAGCGCGATCGGGTATCGCTGCCCGCTCACGAGCGGCACCGTCGTCGACCACGACGAGCGGCCGTGCAGCCCGGGGAATGAGAGCAGCGGACGGTGGTCGAGATACGCCCAAGTGTCCCCGTTCTGCTCGACAGAGATCTCGTACAGCCCGGTACGCGGTGGGGCGAGCGTCGCGTGCCACGACGACCACTCGCTGCCCCGGCCCGGGCGCAGCGCGGTCGCGATGGCCGCGGTCACCGAGGGCTTGCCGAGCAGGCCGATGTCCGCTTTGCCGGGCTCCTCCGCCCGCGCGGGCGGAGCTCGGGACGCGAGCGGCGTGCCCGAGGACAGGTCTGCGGCGAGTATCGGCGGCAGGACTCGGTCGGGCGGCATGCCCGCCGCGTACAGGACGTGCACACCGCGACGGACCCGCCCCTCGATGGCGGCAAGTGGCGTCACCACGAACGGTGGAACGACGTACGCGCTTCCCGAGCCCGCGGTCACGGGACGTACGGCCGCTGCGGGACCGATGACCGCGAGCGATCCGCCGAGCCGGAGGGGCAGCGTCACGCCCTGATCCTTGAGGAGCACCATCGACTCCTCCGCGGCGCGGAGCGCGAGGCGCGCGTGCGCGGGCGTCGCGACGTCCTTCGAGATCGTCGGAGCGCGCGGGTGCGCGACGAGCCCGAACCGGAACATCGCCGTGAGCGTCGAGCGCACCGCGCGGTCAAGATCGGCTACGGAAATCCGGCCGCGGCGCACGAGGGCAGCGAGAGTCGAGGCGCGCATCGGCTTCACGAGGTCGATGCCCGCGCGGAACGCGGTCACGGGGTTGAAGACCGCGGCGAGGTCGGAGCGCACGAACCCCGTGAACCCCCAGGATCTCAACGTCGCGTAGAGCGACGGGTCCGAGCAGTCGTTCGCGCCGTTCAGGGCCCCGTAGGAGCACATGATCGACGCGACGTGGCCCGTGCGCACGGCCGCGCGGAAGGGCGCGAGGTAGAGCTCCTCGAGCGGGCGCCGAGCGACGTCCTCGCGAAGGATGAGGCGTGCGGTCTCCTGGTTGTACGCGGTGAAGTGCTTTGCGTCCGCGAGGACGCCCTCCGACTGGATCCCGCGGATGTCGGCGACGCCCATAACCGAGGCGAGGTAGGGATCCTCGCCGTAGCCCTCGAAACCGCGACCGCTCGTCGGGACGCGCATGAGGTTGAGGTTCGGCCCCTGCACGACGTCGATGCCCTTGCCACGGGCCTCCGCGCCCTCGACCTCGCCGTACGCGCGGGCGAGGGAGGGGTCGAAGCTCGCGGCGACGCCGAGCGAGCTCGGCAGCTGGGTCACCCCCGTCGCACCGTAGGCGACGCCGTTGGGCCCGTCCTGAAGCGTGAGCGACGGGAGGCACAGCCGAGGGACGGCAGACGTGAGGTTCTCGTAGCCGCCGCTCGCCCTCAGCACCGCGAGCCCCGCCTTCTCGGCGAGAGTCATCCGTGCGAGCACTTCGTTCGCGAGACGACGTGGGGAGAGAGCATGGGTGCGCGCCTGGGCGATCCACACGCAGCGCGGCGGCCGCGCGCCCGCGCGGCGCACGTGTGCGCGCGCGGTATCGGCCCGGATGTGCGACGAGAGGGAGGGCGAGACGCGCGGCGTGGCCGCCGCGAGCGACGGGGCAACGACGACGATCACCGCGACGAGCGCGACGACCACCCGGAGGACCGCTCGGCGACCGAGCCACGCGCCCAAGAAGCGGCGCGAACGCCCCGAGGTTCTCCCGTGTCCTGCTCCGCCCTCCCTTGTTCCGGCCACGTCCAGCTCCCGGTCGTGCCGGTCGGGTACCTACGCCGCGCGGCAACCTGCGCGATCCATGCGGACCACCCCGCACACGGACCGACCGCAACGTAGCGGCCCGGGGGAGCTCCGCGGTCGCGGGCGCGGTGCGCGTACGCGGAGGCGTCGGAGCGAGCCGAGCCCCCCGTCCGGGTCACGGGTGGGTGGTCGGCTCCGCGAGCTCGGCTCCGTCAACGCCCACGCGCCCGACCGCGCGTCCCACCGGCTGGCGGACGAGCGTGCCAGGCGCAGACGGCCGCAGGAGGCCCTCGAGCTCGTCGCGGTCTCGGAGCGTGCGGTCGAGCCAGGTGTCCCACGAGTCGCGATCGAGCACGACCGGCTGGCGGTCATGGACGTCGGCGACGTCGGCACCCGCCGCCACCGTCACGATGGTGCAAGTCGTGACCTCGGGCGCGGCGACCCCACCCGGGGGGCCCGGGTGCCACCGCTCGAAGAGCCCCGCGAACGCGAGCGGGCCACCGTCCGCTCGCCGGAAGAGGTAGGGCTGCCGCGCGTCCTCAGGGGCCTTCGACCACTCGTAGAACGCGTCGGCAGGAACGAGGAGGCGGCGCGCGGCGAACGCCGCTCGAAACGACGGCTTCGACGCGACGGTCTCCGCGCGCGCGTTGAACATGCGGCCTCCGACCGAGAGATCGCGCGCCCACGAGGGGACGAGGCCCCAGCGGTAGGGTCGCAGTGCGCGCGCCCCGGTATCGTCCGCGGCGACACCGAGCACGGTCCGGGTCGGGCTCACGTTCCAGCTCGGGGCGTAGCTCTGCGCTACCTCTGGCGAGTAGAGCGCGTCGAAGGCCTCGGCCAGTCCGGCGATCGAGGTCGCGAGGACGTAGCGGCCGCACACGCCACCAACCTAGGGGCGCTACGGGACGGCGAGCGCGGCGCGCAGGGGGAGGTCGTCGGACGAGGTCCCGACCTCGACGACGTAGCGGCCCGGCACGACCTCGGTGCCGCGTGGGCCCCAGATCGTGAACGCGGTGCGTGGGAGGTCGAGCGTGACCGTACGGGCAGCTCCCGGTGCGAGCGCGACGGTCGCGAATGCCTTCAGCCCGATAGGCGGCTCATCGGCGGTCGCGGGGTAATGGAGGTACGCCTCCACTACCTCGCTCCCCGCGCGAGACCCCGTGTTCGTTACCCGTAGTGACGCGACGTAACCCTCCGCATCCCGACGCACGCGCAGGCGCGCGAGGGAGAACGTCGTGTAGGAAAGCCCGAACCCGAAGGGGAAGAGCACCGGGACACCGCGTGCGTCGTAGTAGCGGTAGCCGACGTCGAGCCCACCGCCTCCCGCGTTGGTGCTCACCGTGTACCCGAGGCCCGGCCACAGCGACGGGGACGCCGATACCGACGTCGAGGCAGGGGACCGCGGGAAGCTCACCGGAAGCCGCCCTGCCGGGTCGACGGCGCCGCCGAGCAGCGCAGCGATAGCGCGCGCACCCTGCTCGCCCGGATACCACGCCTCGATCACGCCGCGGACCTCGCCGAGCCATGGCATGAGGACCGGGCCGCCCGAGTCGACGACGACGACGGTCGCAGGGTTGGCCGCCGCGACGGCCTCGACGAGCTGGTCCTCGACCCCCGCGAGAGCAAGGGAGGTCGCGTCGGCGCCCTCGGTACGCGTAGCTCCGACGAAGACGACTGCGACCGCCGCGCGCGAGGCGGCCGCTGCCGCCGCGGCGATCGTCGGGCTCACGTCCTGCCAGCCGATCTTCGGCACGTTCTCGTCGTACTCGAGCCAGCGCATGGACATCGCGTAGTGCCGGCCGGCCACGAGCTGCTCGGGGAGCCCGACCGTCGTCGGACCGTGCGCGCCGGGATCGTCGAGCACGACCCGCCCGCCGAGCGAGACCTCTGTGTCACCGTGCGAGCGCACAGATAACTCGTACAGCCCCGACACCGGCGGAGTGAGCGCTCCGGACCACGTGCGCCACGTCCCAGATGGCGGTGCGGAGGTGTGGTACACGGGGTGGGCGGGCGGCGGCGGTACGGCGGGAAGCGCGGGGGAGACGTCGCGCGGCGGGAGCTCGGGCACGGCCGGTACGGCTGGCTCCCCCTCGGCGACGAAGATCCTGGTCGACGGCCACGCGCGCCGGATCGCGCCGAGCGGAGTCGTGCCGGCCACAGTGACGACGGCCGAGCTCCCGCCGCCGGCGGTGATCGGCCGCACGTTCGCCCCCGCGCCGATGACGGCGATCGACGGGACCGACGGCGCGATGGGGAGCGTGCCTCCTGCGTCCTTGAGCAGCACCGCACCGCGCTCCGCTGCCGCGAGCGCTGCTCGTGACGCGCGTGCGGTCCGTACGTCGACCGAGGTCCGCCCCGCGAGCGGGTGCTGCACGAGGCCGAACCGGAACATCTCGGTCAGCACGGCGCGCGCCGCGCCCGCGATCGCTCGACGGTCGGACGCCGTCATCGCCCGGTGCGCGTCGCCCTTCCACGGGGCCGGCTTGAACAGGTCGAGTCCCGCGGCGAGCGCCGCGCCCGTGTCCGGCGCCGCGTTGATGTCGTCACGGAAGAACCCGGCAAAGCCCCACGAGCGGACCTCTCGGAGCACGGCGGCGTCCTC
>Ga0307374_10011975_pt1 | contig 12240 bp, 10 predicted proteins | sample OX3MG_FD_202532 | JGI IMG/M metagenome (GOLD analysis project Ga0307374, IMG submission 202532) | Soil microbial communities from Risofladan, Vaasa, Finland - OX-3 | ecosystem: Environmental > Terrestrial > Soil > Coastal area > Acid sulfate soil | place: Finland: Risofladan, Vaasa | collected...
GGCTACGGTTCTTCCGCAGATGAAGACGACGGCCGCGACCATACCAGCGTCGGCTCCCGGCGAATAACAACCGGCCCGACAGCGCCCTGCGCGAGCGTACAATTCGCTCGCGCAGGGTCATTTTTGATGAACACTCCTAAGATTGGCTGGCGAGCAGCTTCAGCAGCGGGACATCCGGCGGCTATCTGGCGGCCTCGTGGATACAGGAACATGGAAACGTGGCGCAGCGCATCCTCTCCGACATTCTAATTGACCAGGGATTACTTACCCGCGATCAGTACGATCAGGCGGTCGAGAAGCACCGTCAGCTCAAAAAGGACCAGCGTCTTCAAGATATGCTGGTTCAGCTTAACCTGATCTCGGAGAAGCAACTGGCAAAGGCCTTGAGCGAGCAGTGGCAGGTGCCATTTGTCGACCTACAGGAGAATCCCCCAGACCCGACGTTTGTCAAACGCCTGGCGCCCGACGTGGCGATGCGGTTGAAATGCGTGCCGATCGGCCATCGCAACGGGCGCCTTGCGCTCGCAATGCGGGACCCGCTCGACATCTACGCGGTTGACGAGGTTCGCCTCATCACCGCGGAAGACGTTGAGCCGTACTTCGCCAGCTTCGAAGAGATACTGGCTGTTATCACCGGTCAGCACAATACCGGCGCGCGCCTCGACGAGACGCTCGACCGTATGATGAAGGACATGGACGGTACGGCTGAGGTCGTCGTCGCTGACAGCCAGGACGAGGATATCGGCGCGGATCAGCTCCGCGAGATGTCCAACGAAGCGCCGATCATTTCGCTTGCTAATCTGATCATTCAGCGAGGTGTTCAGGATAAAGCGAGCGACCTTCACATTGAGCCAGGCCGCACCCAGGTCCGAGTGCGTTACCGTATCGACGGTATTCTGCACGATGCGATGGTGCTCCCCAAAAAGGTCCAGGCCCAGCTCATCTCCCGGCTCAAGATCATGGCCGATATGGACATCGCGCAGAAGCGAGCGCCGCAGGATGGTCGCATCAGCCGCAATATTAGTGGAAAGCAGTTTGACTTCCGCGTTTCCACGCTGCCAGGAGTTAACGGCGAAAAGGTGGTGCTTCGCGTTCTTGACAAGAGCGCGCTTACCCTTGGTCTGCAAAAGCTCGGGTTCCTGCCTGAAATGCTGGAACAGTTCGAAATGCTGTTCCGCCGATCGTACGGCATCATTCTGGTGACCGGACCTACGGGCAGCGGCAAATCAACCACCCTGTACTCGGTTCTCAGCCGCATCAACACCGGTGAGAAGAACATACTTACCATTGAGGATCCGGTGGAGTACCAGCTTGAGGGCATCACTCAGGTGCAGGTGAATAACGCCGCAGGATTGAGCTTCGCCGCAGGTCTCCGCACCATGATGCGCCAGGATCCGAATATTATCATGGTGGGCGAAATCCGAGACGCCGAAACGGCGACCACGGCGATTGAAGCGGCGCTCACCGGGCATCTCGTGCTTGCCACGCTCCATACAAACGACGCGCCGGGCGCCGTGACGCGGTTCATCGACATGGGAATCGAGCCCTTTCTTGTCGCCTCGGCGATGATCGGAGTACTCGCGCAGCGGCTGCTCCGCACGATCGATCCGCGCTGTAAAGAGAACTATACGCCCCCGCAGGACGCAATCCGGCGGCTGGGATTGAATATCGCCGAGTCGGAAGATATTACCTTTTCCCGCGGCGCCGGATGTGATTTTTGTAAGGGAACGGGATACCGGGGCCGGGTAGGTGTCTACGAAATGATGCTGCTCCAGGATAACCTGAGAGACCTGATCCTGAAGCGCTGCTCTACTCATGAGCTGCGCCGCGCCGCCATTGAAGGCGGGATGAGCACACTGAAAGATGATGCCCTGCAGAAGGTCCTGCTTGGCATCACTACACTTGAGGAATCGGCGCGCGTCCTGTATAGCGAGTAGCGCGGACTGATTTTATAAGGAGAGTAACGATGGCAGAACCTGGCTGGAGCAGCGCTATCGAAATGTCGCGCCTATCACCGATCGGTTTTATGCCGGCGGGGATTCCGGAGATTGAGCCGCTTCCATTCTCGCTGGATGAAATGCTGCAGGTGCTTGCCGGACGAAACGGCTCCGATCTTCATCTCACTATGGGTCTCCCGCCGATGGGCCGAATTGATGGGGCGCTTGTACCTCTCGCCGAAGAACGCCTGGACCATCTCCAGACGCGTGCCCTTACGTATGAGGCCCTCTCGGACGAACAGATCGCTCAGTACGAACGGACCCACGAACTTGACTGCTCCTATTCGGTCAAGAATGTTGGCCGGTTCCGGTTAAACGTCTACCGGCAGCGAGACGCGGTCGGTTCCGCATTCCGCGCTATTCCTAACAAGGTCCCCACGCTCGAAGACCTTCGACTACCCGCCTGCGTGGCTGAGGTTGGCCGCAAAGCCGCCGGCCTCGTTCTGGTGACCGGCCCGACCGGCTCCGGGAAATCCACTACGTTGGCCGCCATCGTGGATCTTATTAATACTGCGCGGGCCTGCCACGTGATGACGCTTGAGGACCCGATTGAGTACCTTCATTTGCACAAGCGGAGTATGATCAACCAGCGTGAGATTGGGACTGACACGAGCTCTTTCCAGAACGGCCTTCGCGCTGTTCTTCGCGAGGATCCGGACGTTGTGCTGGTGGGTGAGATGCGAGATCTGGATACCATACAGACAGCCATCACCCTGGCGGAAACGGGCCACTTGGTGCTCGCCTCGCTCCATACCCGGGACGCTTCCCAGGCGATCGACCGCATCGTCGACGTCTTTCCATCCCATCAGCAGCAGCAGATCCGGATCCAGCTGAGCAGCGCGGTCGAGTTAATTCTCGCGCAGCAGCTGCTTCCTCGAGCGGGCAGCGGGCGCATCGTCGCCTGCGAGGTCATGTTCGCAAATGCCGCAGTGCGGAACCTGATCCGGGAGGGCAAAACGCACCAACTGCTGACTGTGATCGAAACGAGCGGCAACATCGGCATGGTCAGCATGGATAAATCGCTCGCCCGTCTCGTGCGCCAGGGCCTTATTTCCGCCGACAACGCTCTAACTCGGTGTACGGATGCCGATAATTTTAGCAGGCTCCTCAAGAGCGTTTGATTGAACGCGAGCGCGATCATTTCTTACGGAGGTTTTACCGGTGGCAACATTTGCGTATGAAGTTGTAGACCCGGGTGGTCGAACGTTGAAGGGACGCACGAACGCCGACACCGAAGAGCAGGTGATCACACAACTGCAGCAGCGACGCTACCTGATCACCAAAGTGACCCGGGTTGGCAGCGCTGGCAGCACTGATCTTTTTCTTAAGTTCAAGAAGGTTGATCTCCAGGCTCTGGTCGTCTTCAGCCGGCAGTTCGCAACGATGATCAATGCCGGCGTCGCAATGTCGCGGTGCCTGGACGTGCTGGCGAACCAGGCCCATGATCCGGTGCTCAAACCGGCGATCATCAGCGCTCGTCAGGACCTCCTTGCTGGAAGCACCCTGACAGAAGCGCTCTCGCGGCATCCGAACTGCTTCTCTCAACTCTACCTTAGCATGGTGCGAGCCGCGGAGGTCGGCGGTATCCTGGACAGCACCCTGAATCGCCTCGCGGTGTTCTTGGAGAAGGAATATGAGATCCGGCACAAGGTGAAGGCGGCGATGATGTACCCCATGGTCATCCTTGTTTTTTCACTTTTGTTGACCGCCGGGTTGATGATTTTCATCTTGCCCAAGTTCGCGGAGATATTCGTGCAGCTTGGCGTCGATTTGCCGCTGCCGACCAAAATACTCTTCTTCATCAGTAAAATGCTCCAAAACTACTGGTATGTTTTGCTCTTCGTCCCACCCGTTGGCTGGCTTGCGCTCAGAAAGTATAATCAGACCACGCGCGGGCGGCGACAACTGGATTATATTAAGCTCAAGGTGCCCGTGGCCGGCCCGCTGGTGTTGAAAATGGCGGTCTCACGGTTCGCTCGCACGTTTGGAACCCTAACCAACAGCGGCGTGCCGATGATGCGAGCGCTTGGAATCGTGGCGGAAAGCACCGGGAACGTCATCCTGACAGAAGCGATCAACTCGGCCATGAACGCGGTGCGAGAAGGGCAGCAGATCAGCGCCCCACTGGAAGAGAGCGGCTGGTTTCCCTCGATGGTCTGCCAAATGATCGACATCGGTGAAGAGACGGGCCGCCTGAGCGAGATGCTTACGAAGATCAGCGATTTCTACGACACCGAAGTCGACGCCGCGATCAAAGGTCTCACCGCCATGATTGAACCGATCATGATCGTCGGCCTCGGGATCATGGTGGGTTTCATCGCAATCTCCCTCATGACGCCCATTTTCGCCCTCCAGCACGCCCTGGCGACCGGGCAGCTCGGCAAGCACTGAACCGGAACGCGACGGACGCGGGATGAGCGAGAGTCGGCGAACGCCGCCGCCTCTCGAGGTCCAGCGTCCGATCGCGCTCTGGCTTGGGAACCGTGACGCGGTCGAGCCCGAAGTCCCTGTCGCGTGAAGACGGGTTGGCGACGTTAAACCCCCCGGAAGCCGGAACCGACCGCCGACCGCCCTGAATGCGCCGGGGCCGATCGGCGGCGGCCGAAAAGCCGATCGCGACACAATCCGCCAACGGCGGCGCAGCCGGCTATCGAATCCCAATCTCCTCATAAAAGCGTCATACTATTCAGGCAGAATAGCACGTCTAAAACCTCAAACGCGCCTCCCCCGCGGGTATAATGCCTGATAGGGTTGGGCGCATCAGAATCGCTCACGTTACTAAAGCCAGTATCGGGTACTTAGCGTACCAATTTGGATCGGGATCATTCTTTTGTGGGAGGGGTAATGTCGGACAACAATCGCAAGTCAGTGATGGAGCGTCGGGAGTTCCTGCGCCGGCTCGCTCGGGGAGCGCTGATAGTCGGCGCCGGTGGCGAATTATTGGCGCTAACCGGCTGCAACAAGGCCACGACACCAGCAGCCACGGGGGGTGTCGGGGGAACCGGGTCCCAGCTTCCTCCCACGGGTGGCGGCGGCGGCGGACCGCTGCAGCCAGGCAGTCCCTGGCCGATGCTGTCGAATGATGCGCTTCACACCGGTCGCGGAGCGGGACGGGGCGCTGTCGGCGCCTTGAAGTGGAAGTTTCTGACGGGCGCCACGGTATCGTCGTCACCGGCCATTGCCAAGGATGGGACCGTATACATGGGCAGCGCCGACGAGAATCTGTACGCTGTAAACCCTGATGGCACTATGAAGTGGACGTTCGCGACCACCGGCTTTGTGGGGTCCTCGCCGGCGGTTGTCACCGATGGAACCATTTATGTTGGGAGTGGCGATTTCAATCTTTACGCAGTCAATCCGAACGGCAGCCTGAAATGGAAGTTCACGACCGCCGGCGAGGTCTTATCGTCGCCCGCGGTGGGCTCTGACGGCACGATATACGTTGGGAGCTATGATCAGGGGCTGTACGCGGTTAACCCGGATGGTACGGAGAAATGGAGGTATGGCACTTCGGGTGGAATCACTTCATCTCCGGCTATCGGGTCGGATGGAGTCATTCACGTTGGCAGCTTTGATAACAATCTCTACGCGATTAATCCTGACTCGAGCCTGAAATGGGTCTTCGTGACAGGCGGAGCGATTGGATCATCGCCGTCGATTGCCACCGATGGAACGATCTACGTGGGAAGCAGCGATAACAATCTATATGCCGTTAGCCCGGTCGGCGCCCAGGTCTTCAAGTTCGCCACAGGCGGGGACGTCACGTCAACCCCGGCTATTGGATCAGACGGGACCATCTACCTGGGAAACCTGGACAGTAATCTCTATGCCGTAACGCCGGCAGGCGCGTTGAAATGGAAATTTGCGACCGGCGCCGAGGTCACCTCCGCGGCTGTTGGCGGTGATGGCGTGATCTATGTTGGCAGCGGGGACAGCAATGTATACGCCGTCAATCCCGACGCAACGAAGAAGTGGAGCTTCGCGCTGAGCGCCGCGGCATCCTCAGCGCCTTCGATCGGAGCGGACGGAGTCATTTACATTGGATCCGCCGATCGCAATCTCTATGCGGTGAAATAACCGGCGTCAGTGTGGCGCGGAGGTGCAAACGTCAGAGATAATGAATAGTGAACCGCGCCGGCATGAAGTTGCCCAAGGAAGATTCAACCACGGGACGCCGAACCAAAAAAAAGCCTGGGAGCGAACACTCGCTCCCAGACTCCCTAGTTCCGATGCGAAGCGACGTCAGATAGGGCGGACGTTTTCAGCTTGCGGACCCTTGGGACCGGCCGCAGCGTCGAACTCCACTGCCTGTCCCTCGGTGAGGGTTCGGAAGCCCTCAGTTTTGATCGAACTGTGGTGGACGAACAGGTCCTTAGACCCGTCACTCGGGGTAATAAATCCGTAACCCTTATCGTCGCTGAACCACTTAACCGTACCAGTTGCCATTCTGTACCTCTACCTGCAGCTTGTAACACGCGTCAGAGATCCAGAACCTGCTTGGAACGGTCGGCGTACACAAAACGAACAGGAAATAAGTGTCAACACTCTGTTGACACCACTACATTACCACGTATTCTCATACATTGCAAGGAATCAGCGAGAATTCTTGATGAAGTATGATCCGGCGGAGTTGAACCCGGCGAAGCTATCGCTATTCAAGGACCCTCCAGTGTATCGATTACGAGTCATGACCGACCGCGGTAGAGTGCGGTGTCCCTAACTCGCCGCGGCGCTATGTGCGCCGCATGGTCGTGATGCCTGGGACAGTTCCCGGATCGGTCATGGATTGAGCCTTCTCTGGATTGTGAAGGGAGAGAACCGGGGCCGTTATGAGCGCCGCGGGCCGGGCAGGCGCGCCAAAATTCTGCCAGGCGCTCCGAACCAACCTATCTCCGCCCGTCTGCCCGCTTCGGCAAGGACTGCTTTAATCGCTCGAGTTCGGCGGCCAACTCTGCCACCTTCCGCTCGAGTTCGATGCGATGTCGAGATTCTTCTTCAGCGCGTGCGGCTTCTTCTTCAGCGCGTGTGGCTTCTTCGTTGGCGCGTGCGGCTTCTTCGTTGGCGCGTGCGGCTTCTTTGTTCGCCCGGGCAGCTTCTGCGTCAGCCCTCGCGGTCGCTTCGCTCGCTCGCGCCGCCTCTTCGGCATGCTGCTCGGCTATTTCCGTATGCGTTAACAGCATCCGCCCATCGTCGGTGTATATCCTGAAGAACCCCTCTTCGTCGAAGCCAAACCAGAGCTCAAGCTGCTCGCTCCGGACCCGGCCCTGCGCGTTCAGCGCAATTTGCCGGTATCTCCCGTTCACCATCCGCCAGAAGCGCAGAACTCGCTTCGGTGGATCGGCGTAAAGATACTCCGGAACCGCCAATGTCTTTTCGTAGAGGTCTACCTTCGGTCCGGTGTCCCTTTTGAATGTGGAACGCGATCCGAATTCGACCACAAACAGCAGCGGTGGGTCGCTCCATGCCAGGTATACGTTCTCCTTCTGCTTCGGCGGGGGACAGTCAACGACGATAACATCAGGAGCGACGTACAGGCGGGTATTCCCTCGTTCCCAGTAAACGCACACGTCACCCGTGATCCAGAGATTGGGCCGCTCTGTCTGAATCGTGCTGAGGGAATAAACTTCACTCAGCATATGATCGGGGGTTAGGGGCACGTTGTCCTCCTCATGCACGGGGTAGAGATCATGTTCGTTAACGAGTTCTCTGATTGCCATATAACCCTCCGTCTCTGCGGCGCGAGCCGGCCGTTCAACAAGACTCTTCTTCTCTGACGCGTCCTCAAAATCCTGCGCAAATCGCTCTTTAGCCGCCGATCATGATCGCCAGACATCGCCCCGGGGGAGTTCCATCGATTTTGAGCAGGTCCCAATGATCACCGCGATCGCGGCTGACGAAAATCCGTCCATCGCCAAGCGCAGCGTAAAGGTCGGCCTCCCCGATGGCGAGCGCATAAGGATAGCTCTCCAGGGGCTGCGGTAGCCCACCCTCGAGCCTTTGCCACGGGCCGCTGCCCCGCCAGCGATAGATGTACGCTTCAGCGCAGCCTCCCCGGTGCGCTTTATCCGGTCCGGGATTTGCGGAGATAAACCAGCAGTCGGGATCGGCCGGGTCCACCGCCAGCCCGGTGGTATAATGCCGGTCGCGGCCGGTATCCGCGGCCTCCCAATGGATACCGCCGTCGTGACTCCATGCCGCGCCGCCGCCGCCCGCTTCATACGCCCGGCCCGGCGCCTGCGGATGCCATGCCAGCGAGTGGACATCACGCTGTGCGCCCGGCCGGTGATCCAGCCAGCTCGCGCCGTCATCGACGCTGCACATCAACCCGCCCAGCTCAATGCCCACCAGCAGTCGCGCCGCGTCGTGGGGATCCGGCGCAATCCATCGGACGTGCGACGTCCAGGGGCGCGGTGGAAAGCTCCAGGTTGGCTTCGAAGGAATTGTCTGGAGGCTCTCAATATCTTCCCAGTGCGTCCCTCCATCTCGGCTGCGGAAGAGCCGGCTTGGCTCACATCCGGCGTAGAGGGCGCCATCCGCCGCGCTCACTGCCACGGAGAAGACATCCTTTTCCGGCAGATGGAGATCCTCCCATCGATCCCCGGAATCCACGCTCTTCCAAACGCCGTTACCCGCGGTTCCAGCGTATATAGCGCCCGGGTCGCGAGGGTCCCTCGCCAGGCATTGCGCGCCGCTTCCCTCCATCAAAAGATCAGCCGCTGCCGTACCATTGGACCCTCTGATGCGGGCTAACGCGCTCCCGGTCGCCACAAATAATTCAGTCGTCATCTCAATGAATCCCTTCGCCGGTCCGGTTCCTATTCCAGCGCCGGCCCATCGAACACCCTCATAGGAATGCTTCATGTCAAGTGTATCATGTTCGCGAACGCTCTCGGCGCTGCGACCTCGCGGTGGGTGGATTCGATAGCATAAAATGGATTAGAGGAGAGGCGGCGCGCAATACCTATGACCCAGCACCCGGCAGCCAGAAAAGTAGTCATCCCGCTTATGGAGCCGGCGGGGAAGATGCGCGCTCTTACAGATGCGGTTCCGCTGGAGCTGCTGCCGGTGGGGGAGCGTCCGCTGCTCGGAATTCTGCTTGATGAGATCAGAGGCGCGGGTCTTGCGCAGGCGATTCTGATCAGCGGCCCCGAACGGCGCCCGGTGGAAGAGTATGCGCGCCGGGCATGGCCCAAGATCCACGTGGCGCGTCAGGAGACGCCGGGAAACCTCGTTGGCGCTTTGCAGCGCGCGCGTTCATTCCTCGCGGATGAACCGTTTGTACTGGCGATACCAACCTTCCTGATCCGAACTGTTTCTCCGGCCGGACCGATGGAGCGCCTCATGAAACTCTACGCCCAGCACTGCGGGCATGCTTTTACGGCGGTCCGGGAATTGGCTGCGGGACGCTGTATCTTCTCAACTTCGATCTTTACGGCGTTAGAATCCGGGGACATCGGACCGGGTGATCTACCGACGATTCTTCAGGCGGCCGGGCGGACCGGAGACACCATACGATCCGATATGCTGCAGCCGGGCGAAGAATGCGTTATAATCGAGACTCTCGCCAACTATCAGAACGCTTTTTTCGAGTACGGCCGCCCCGTCAATGCTACATGCCGACCGTCTGAGGAGATTTGATGATAAACCGAACGGTCCTTGAGCGGATCGTGGATGCGGCGCTCAACGAAGACATCGGCAGTGGTGACGTGACCTCCGAAGCCGTGACTCCGGCAGGCGCCTGGGCGGCGGCGGTCATTGTGGCGAAGCAACAGGGGGTACTGGCGGGAATACCGGTGGCGGCGGCGGTATTCGCCCGTGTGGATTCGGATTTGCGGATTGAATCGCTGGCGCCTGAAGGAGAGCGGGTTCAGGTAGGGCAAACCGTCGCCCGATTGGAGGGATCGGCTCGAGCGATCTTGACGGGAGAGCGGACGGCTCTCAACTTTTTGCAGCGGCTCTCCGGTGTCGCGACAGCGGCTGCGGCTTTTACGGCGGCCTGCGCCGGAACCAGGGCTCGCATTGTGGATACCCGGAAGACAGCGCCGGGGCTGCGGGCGCTGGATAAGTACGCGGTTCGCGTCGGTGGGGCTTCCAACCATCGCTGGGGCCTGTATGATGGCGTGCTCATCAAAGAGAATCATATCCGCGCCGGAGGTGGAATCACCCGGGCAGTGGCGTCTGCGAGAGCGCACGCGCCGCACACGCTGCGCATAGAAGTAGAATGTGAGTCACTGGACCAAGTCGAAGAATGCCTGGCAGCCGGAGTGGATATAATTATGCTGGACAATATGACGACCAGGCGGCTCGCCGATGCGGTTCGGATGATCGATGGGCGAGCCACGGTTGAAGCCTCGGGTAATATGACGCTTGCTCGGATTCCCGAGGTGGCCGCGACCGGGGTGGACCTGATCAGCGTTGGCGCTCTTACTCACTCCACCGCTGCGCTCGACCTGAGCCTGCAAATCACCGATTGGCGGGGAACGGACATCGTGGTCTAGATTCCCGAGAGTGGGCGACCGGGTACCCGGCGAATCAGTCTCGTAAGATTATCAGGAAGGTTGGCGCAGATGGCGGAGCGCATCTGGAATCAAAGATTCCAGAAGGTAAAAGGCGGGCAGGTGAAGGTAACGTCCGCGCGCCTGTCGTCCCCAGTTCTTGAAAACCCGTTAGAGGTGGAAGTCGCCGAAAGTGGGGAACCTACAATCGAGCAGGAGATCCAGGCGGAAGCCCGGCTGGCGGATCCGGGGGCGCCGGCAAAGGCCGGTGTGTTTATTACTTTTGAAGGATGCGAAGGCGCCGGCAAGTCAACTCAAATCCAGCGCGCGGCGCGATGGCTGGAGGAACAGGGCATTCCGGTGCTCTCAACGTTTGAACCTGGCGGAACACCACTGGGGCAGACGCTGCGGTCGCTGCTGCTCTCTCCCGGCGTCAAAGACTCCACCGGAATTAAAGATTCCAGAGTTGGCGCCGTCTGCAGCTCCCGCACCGAGCTTTTCCTGATGTTGGCGGATCGCGCTCAACACGTTTCGGAAGTGATTCGGCCCTCGCTGGCCGAGGGACTGGTCGTGCTGTGCGATCGATTCAATGATTCAACAATGGTATATCAGGCTGGCGCGGGTGGGCTGGATGAAGCGGCGGTACGGGAAAGCTGTCTGCTGGCAAGCGATGATCTGGAACCGCGCCTCACCATCCTGCTGGATCTGGATCCGGCGCTCGGGTTCCGGCGGCTTACGGGAGATCTGGACCGGATGGAGCGGCGGGGACTGGCCTTCCATCGACGCGTGCGGGACGCCTACCTGGATCTCTGCCGCAAAGATCCACACCGTATCGCCCTCATTGACGCCCTTCGCGAGGAGGACGTCGTGGCCCGCGACGTTCAGGCTGCCATCCGACGGGTGCTGGACGAATAGAGAGATCATGCGATTTCACGCCTTCCGGGGCTTCGCTTCCCGCCCGGGCTTCATATCCGGCCGCCCGGTCGCCTCGTGTGTTGACGCCCCTTCGAAGGTGAACGGCGCCTCGTCGCTCGTTCAGGACCCTGCTCGCCTCCAGGCCTGGTTAGCCTGGGGCGCGGTTAGCTTTCTCTGGGGAACGACCTATCTCGCCATCCGCGTAGGCGCCCAGCACGTGCCGCCGGCGCTCTTCGCGGGCAGCCGATTTCTTCCGGCCGGCCTGATTCTCTGGGCATTCTGCCGGCTCAGAGGAGACCGAAACCCGGTCGGAAGCGAATGGCGGTCGCTGGCCGCGGTGGGACTGCTGCTGCTGGGCATCGGCAATGGCCTCGTTGTCACCGCCGAACAGTGGGTAGATAGCGGGCAGGCCGCCCTTGCCGTCTCCATGATGCCGATCTGGATGGCCGGTCTTAGCGGCATGCTTCCGCAGGGTGAACGGCTCAATGGGCGCGGCATTCTTGGCCTGCTGCTCGGGATTACGGGGCTCTTCTTGCTGCTGCATCCGACTGCCGGCGCGACGGCGATTGACGCCCGGCGGCTCTTGGGGATTGGGATTCTGGAAATTGCGTGCTTCTCTTGGGCGGCTGGATCGCTGTTGAGCAAGCGGCAGAAACTGGGCGTCTCCTCGCTCATGGGCGCCGCCGTGGAAATGATGATCGCGGGAATCGTGCTGCTGGGGATTGCCGCCGCCACCGGTGAGTGGCGCGGCTTTACACCTACTTGGACAGCGGCGGCAGCCACCGGATATCTCATAGTATTTGGCTCCCTGCTCGGCTACGGCTGCTATATGT
>Ga0307374_10011976_pt1 | contig 12240 bp, 8 predicted proteins | sample OX3MG_FD_202532 | JGI IMG/M metagenome (GOLD analysis project Ga0307374, IMG submission 202532) | Soil microbial communities from Risofladan, Vaasa, Finland - OX-3 | ecosystem: Environmental > Terrestrial > Soil > Coastal area > Acid sulfate soil | place: Finland: Risofladan, Vaasa | collected...
TATCAGGAAGATATTGGGCGCCACCCTGGCCGATATTAGCTCCCTGCTATCCACAGATTTTTTAAAACTCATAGGCATTGCTTTTATCATTTCCTTCCCCCTGACTTGGTGGGCAATGAGCAAATGGCTGCAGAATTTTGCTTACAGGATTACAATAAGTTGGTGGATGTTTGGTTTAGCCGGAATATTGGTATTTCTCATTGCTTTGATCATCCTGGGCTACCACGCAATTAAGGCATTCATGTCCACACCGGTAAAGAATTTGAGAATTGAATAACCCCCGGTAAAGGTCAAATTGCCCAGCATCCCATTTTACTCCTGGTCAACCCAGTTTATTTGACAAAACCGCTTAAGGGTGATAACCGGCCCTGGTATCCGGCAGTTCCTTTTCGATAATGGATGGTATCTGAACGGGGGGATTAAGGCTTTTTCCTTTTCTTGCCGGACCTTAGCCGGTCCTCCCTTTGCATCACATCGGCAAGACTGGTTCGGGTGAGTATCTCCAGGGTCGCATCGCGTACCTGTAAAGCCATATCCCGGATTCCGCAGGTAGCCTCATCCCTGCATTCTTCACAGCGCTCATAAAAGTTCAGGCTGACACAGGGGATCAGGGCTATCGGACCGCCGATCTTACGGAATACTTCCGAAACCATGACATCACCGGGAGGCTTAAGAAGATAATATCCGCCACCGGCGCCTTTCTTGCTGCCCAGGATACCCGCATTCCTGAGTTCCAGCAGGATACCTTCCAGGAATTTTTTAGGAATGGTTTCCTCTTTGGACAAGGCCGATATCAGCATTGGGCCATGACCATAATTTCTGGCCAGCACGACCAAGGCTTTGAGCGCATACCTGGTTTTTTTCGAAAGCATTTATCGGGGGAATATTCTATCCAAAGGTATCCCTTTCAGTCCGCTTGTCCCTGTTTTTTGGTTATTATTGGATTAGGTCGTACTTTTTGAACCACTGATCAAACACTCCCCCCACCCATGATACGGATCCGTTTTTGCTCCTTTTTAGTCTGGCTATCGGTTTTACCGATTTCATTGTCTGCCCAGTCAGCTGTCCAGTGGAATGCTTCACAGATCAAACTTCATTTGGAAAAATTAAATGTGCTGGGCAGCGTACTCTATCTGGCGGCCCATCCGGATGATGAAAACAGCCGCCTGCTGGCTTATTTCTCCAATGGCGCCTTATACCGGACCGCCTACCTCTCGCTCAACAGGGGAGACGGAGGACAAAATCTGATTGGAGATGAACAGGGCTCCCTGCTGGGGCTGATCCGTACCCAGGAGCTATTGGCTGCCCGCCGGATTGACGGAGCCGAGCAGTTTTTCACCAGGGCCAACGATTTCGGGTTTTCCAAAACAGCAGTCGAAACCCTGAAATTCTGGGGCAGGGAAAGAATACTGGGCGATATAGTTTGGGTAATCCGTAAGTTCAGGCCGGATGTGATCATTTGCCGTTTCCCGGCTGACAAACGGGCAGGACATGGGAACCATTGGGCTTCCGCCATCCTTGCCAAGGAAGCATTCACCGCAGCTGCCGACCCTTCCATGTTCCCCGCCCAGCTGAAATATGTCAAAACCTGGCAGGCCAAAAGGCTGCTCTGGAATACTTTTCATTTCGGTAGGTTCAATACCACTTCTCCTGATCAGTTCCATATGAATGCAGGAGGCTTTAATACCCTGCTCGGCAAAAGCTATGGGGAAATTGCCGGGGACAGCAGATCCATGCATAAAACCCAGGGAGCGGGCATGGCCAGACAGCGGGGAAGCGAAGAGGAGTATTTTGCTACCATACTTGGTCCAGCGCCAGTAAAAAACCTGATGGATGGGGTCAATACCAGCTGGGACAGGGTAGAAAATGGGGCAGGAGTAGAAAACCTGGTCAGCGATGCCATCAGTCATTTTGATATGGATCATCCCGCAGCGTCACTCCCGGCCCTTATGGCGATTTACCGGGCCATTGGCCAGGTAGGGGACCATTACTGGAAAAATCAAAAGCAGAAGGAAACCCTGGCATTGATCCGGTCCTGTGCTGGATTATGGCTTGATGCCACCACTTCCGAGGGCACGGTAACTTCCGGTGACCCACTTCCCATACACCTGCAAGTGCTCAACCGTTCCCCGTACCCCATGCAACTGGTCAAAATCAGTTTCCCGGGAAGCGACACCATCCTGAACCAGGTTCTGGGCGATGATACCCCTTTTAATTTCGACAATACCATCCGGGTCAGCAGCACCCTTCCCATATCACAGCCTTACTGGCTCCTGAAACCGCACCCCATCGGCTATTATCATGTGGCAGATCAGCAAAAGGTGGGAAGGCCTGAAGATCCTCCCGCCATCACGGTCCATTTCCAGATCAGGGTGGGGGATCAAAATCTATCCTTCACCAGGCCAGTGCAGTACCGGTATACAGATCCGGTAAGGGGAGGGGTGAACGAACCCCTGGCCATCACGCCTCCGGTCACGGCTAACCTGGAACACTCCACCTATATCTTTACGTCCGGGGATACGCAGCAGGTCCTTGTCAACCTGGAAGCATTTACTGACCATGCCGATGGTACGGTCAGCCTATCTCTTCCTCCTGGCTACCAATCGGTGGAAAAGGATCTTCCTTTCCGCCTGGTAAAAAAAGGGGATGAGACCTCCCTCCGTTTCGGGGTCTTACCCCTGGGTCCCCTGGAGCATTCCGAATCGGGAACACTGACCGCATTGATCCATTTTCATGGTAAGACCTTTGATCGGGGAATTAAAGTCATCGCCTACACCCATATACCTACCATCACGGTATTTCCCCCCGCCCAGACTAAACTAGTCCGCCTAAATCTGAAGATTGCCGGGAAGCATATCGGATATATTGCCGGGGCCGGGGATATGGTGCCAGATGCCCTTAAGCAGACCGGTTACCAGGTTACCTTGCTCAGTAACAGCGCTATCGCCAGGGGAGGACTTTCCCGGTTTGACGCCATTATTACCGGCATTCGGGCCTACAATGTCGATCCGGACCTCAGGTACCTGCAGGATACTTTATTGGCTTATGTACAACAAGGGGGAACGCTGGTCTTGCAGTATAACAAGCCCTTTGATCTGGCTACCCGCCACCTGGGTCCCTATCCGTTCCGAGTTTCCAACGACCGGGTCACCGATGAAACTGCTGAAGTCGGTTTTCTCCAGCCCGGGAACCCGGTAATGAATTGGCCTAACCAGATCACTGAATCGGATTTCAACGGATGGATCCAGGAAAGGGGACTATATTTTACGGCGGACCAGGACAGCCATTATCAGAAATTATTCTCCATGCATGATCCCGGGGAAGCTTCACTGGACGGATCCACCCTAGTGACTACATACGGAAAAGGCAAATATGTCTATACTTCCCTTGATTTCTTCAGGGACTTACCGGCCGGTGTACCCGGTGCTTTCCGGGTATTCGCCAACCTGATCGCCCGAAAAGGGAAATAAAGGTAATTTTTGTTGACTATGGATCAGGCAAATTCAGGGGATATGCACTTGGATCAGCAGGACCCCCCGCAAAGTGCAGGTTACTGGAGAACCTGGTACCTCCTGGTCATTGGATGGCTGGCCCTGCTCATCATACTCTTTGACCTGTTTACCCGCTTTTTTTCATGAGCTGGATTGATTGGCTGGTGCTGATCATCACCCTGCTGGGGACCTTGGTCTATGGGATCTGGAAAAGCCGGGGACAGCGTAACATAGGGGATTATTTCCTGAATTCCGGACCCTTACCCTGGTACATTATCCTGTTTTCGATCATGGCCACGCAGGCCAGCGCCATCACTTTTCTTTCTGCCCCCGGCCAGGCATACACTGATGGGATGCGCTTTGTCCAGTATTATTTCGGTCTCCCCCTGGCCATGGTGGTACTTTGCGTCACTTTCCTGCCTTTGTTCCACCGGCTGAAAGTATTTACCGCCTATGAATTTCTGGAAACCCGGTTCGACCAGAAAACCAGGACCCTCACCACGATTTTATTTCTATTGCAACGGGGTGTTTCCACCGGAATCAGCGTATATGCTCCTTCGATCATCCTTTCAGCCTTATTGGGGTGGAATATTTACTGGACCAATATTTTCATGGGGGGGATCCTGATCATTTACACCGTAATGGGGGGTACGAAGGCCGTTGCGTATACCCAAAAGCTGCAATTGCTGATCATCTTTGCCGGTATGTTCCTGGCGGGCTGGATCGTGGTTCGGCTATTGCCTCCGGGGGTCAGCTTCACAGATGCCCTGCATGTCTCCGGAAAAATGGGCAAACTCAATGTGATCGTGACTAAAATTAATATCACGCAAAAAAGCTGGTGGCAGGATAAATATAATATCTGGAGTGGTACGATCGGAGGATTTTTCCTGGCCCTGTCGTATTTCGGCACCGATCAGTCCCAGGTTGGCCGCTATCTGACCGGACGGTCCCTGAAGGAAAGCCGGATTGGATTGCTGATGAACGGGATCGTCAAAGTTCCGATGCAGTTCCTGATCCTGCTGATCGGCGCCCTGTTATTTGTCTTTTACCGGTTTTACAGTGCCCCGGTTTTTTTTAATGATAATGCCCTGGCTAAAGTATATCAGACTTCCTACAGTGGCGATATGCATCAACTGTCCCATCAATACAGATTACTGGATTCGGTCCAAAAAAAGGAAGTATATGCCCTGGTTAACGCCCTCCACCGCCGGGATCCGGCAGCAGAAGCCGGGGCGCAGTCAGCCCTTAAACTGACCCAGGTCAGGGCAGCCCTGGTCCGTCAACAGGCAGTGGGGCTAATCAAAAAAGCGGACTCCGGGGCAGACACGGATGACACCAACTATATTTTCCTGCATTTTGTCCGGGATTATCTGCCCAAGGGCCTGGTGGGTTTACTCATTGCTGTTATTTTCCTGGCAACCTGGGGATCTACATCGGCTACCCTGAATTCCCTGGCTTCAGCGACCATGATTGATATTCATATGCGCTTTTTTAAGAAGAATGGTTCACCGGGCTATAACCTGCAAGCTTCCAGATGGTGGACCTTGTTCTGGGGAATGTTCTGTATCGGGGTTGCCCAGTTTGCCCAGGGCCTGGGTAGCCTGATCCAGGCTGTCAATATTCTGGGGTCCCTGTTTTATGGCACCATGCTGGGTATCTTCCTGGTGGCCTTTTATGGCAAAAAGATTGGAGGGACAGCCGTTTTCTGGTCGGCCATCCTGTCAGAACTGATGGTGATCGGCATATACCGGGCAAACCTGGTCTCCTTCCTGTGGTTAAATGCCGCCGGATGCCTGCTCGTGATAGGCATAGCTTGGACTTTCCACATGGGGAGGAGGCTTGTCCGCTACAATCAATAACCTGCCTTTTTCCTTTTCCGGTAGAACTGCCTGATCTGTCAGGCAGCCGGTGTCAGGAATGCTGTATGTTTCCTGGTTGTCCCTGTTCCCTGACGGAAACAGGCATTTTCCCACCATCTTGCAGGTTGACGGTTTTATTGTTGTCCTCTGTCAGGACCCCATAACCGAAAACAAGCGTGGCCAAACCAAAAAACAAAAGCAAAAAGCAGGCTAGATCGTAGGATATGCCCTTCCACAACAGATAAATACCTGCGCTGGAAAGCAGCGCAGAAGCCAATACGGGAACATACAGGATGCCCCTGTGTTTACTGGTTTTGTTCATCAGGAAATTTATGGCTGAAAGTAAAAGAGGGTGGAAAGTTAATAAATTATTGGAATTCACCAAAAAAAATTTCAGTGGTGGATCCTGTTAAAACCCGGATGAAAGCGCTCCAGGGTGTCCCGAAGATACTGCCGGTCCAGGTGAGTGTAGATTTCGGTGGTCGTGATACTTTCATGTCCCAGCATCTCCTGGACTGCCCTCAGGTCAGCGCCCCCCTCAATCAGGTGTGTGGCGAAAGCATGCCGGAGACTGTGCGGGGAGATGGATTTACGGATGGCTGCCTTTGTTGCCGCATCCCTGATCACCAGGAATATCATCACCCGGCTCAGCGATTTTCCCCTCCGGTTCAAAAATAGGAAATCTTCCTGTCCAGGCTGAACAGGGGTGTGGAGCCGGGTTTGATCAAGGTACAGCTGAATATCCGCGGATGCCTCTGCCCCAATCGGAACGAGTCTTTCCTTATTCCCTTTCCCGATCACCCGGATAAACCCTGTATCCAGGTAAAGGCCGGAAATTCTAAGGTTAATGACTTCACTGGCCCTTAACCCGCAACTATACATGGTTTCCAGGATGGTGCGGTTGCGTACACCTTCCGGTTTGCTGAGATCAAAAGAGCTGCTCATGGCTTCAATTTCTTCGACCGTCAGCACTTCCGGCAATCTGCGAAAAAGCCTTGGTGTTTCAAGTAATGCTGATGGATCTGCCTGAATCACATCTTCCAGCAGCAGATACTTAAAAAAAGACTTCAGGCCGGATATAATCCTCGCCTGGGATGCCGGGCTCATCCCCAGTCCGGCAATCCCGCTGACAAAGCCCTCCAGGTCTTCCCTGGTCATTTCCGCTGGCGTACCCGTCCAGTTTTTCCATTGAAGGTACTGGACCAGCTTCACTATATCCTGCTGGTATGCCTGGACGGAATTTTCTGCAAGGGACCGCTCCAGCTGGAGATAACCGCGGAACCCTTTTAGGTATTCAGACCACATCTTAGTAATATAATAGCTATTATTTTAGGAAATTTCTAAATAAATATTGAATTCTTTGGATTTTATGCAACGTTTATTCCTTGTTGTTTTATAATTTTACGGCCGGCCAACAACCAGCCTTCCGGATCCCCTTATGTCAACTTCCCATTTGCACCGTATTCACAAGTTATTGGTCGCCAACAGGGGCGAAATCGCCATTCGGGTGCTCCGCGCCGCTTCCGAATTGAAAATCCGGACAGTAGCCATTTATACCTATGAAGACCGATATTCCCTGCACCGGTATAAGGCTGATGAAGCCTACCAGGTGGGCAAGGATGACGAACCGCTAAAGCCTTACCTGGATATTGAAGAGATCATCCGGCTGGCCCTGGATTACAAGGTTGACGCCATTCATCCGGGTTACGGCTTCCTCAGCGAAAATGTACAGTTTGCCCGGCGATGCCGGGAATCCGGGATCCTTTTTGTGGGACCTGAGCCGGAAATTATGGAGAAGTTGGGAGATAAAATAGCTGCCAAGCAGATCGCCATGCAAACCGGCGTACCGGTGATCCCAGGTAGTGAGGTAAGTCTGGAAAACCTGGATTTTGCCCGGGAGGAAGCCCTGCGAATCGGCTACCCGATCATGTTGAAAGCTTCAGCAGGCGGTGGAGGAAGGGGGATGCGCGTGGTGGGCAGTGAGGATGCCCTGGAAAAATCATTTGCGGAAGCCCGCAGTGAAGCGGGTAAGGCTTTTGGAAATGACACCCTGTTTTTGGAAAAATTCATTGTTAGTCCCAAGCATATTGAAGTACAGCTCATGGGAGACAACTATGGGGATATTGTCCATTTGTTTGAACGGGATTGTTCGGTTCAGCGAAGGTTTCAGAAAGTGGTTGAAGTCGCCCCGTCTCCAAATCTCTCAGAGGAAACCAAAGAACTGATCTATGATTATGCCCTCCGGATAGCGCGGCTGGTCAGGTTCAATAATGTGGGTACTGTGGAATTCCTGGTGGACCGGGACCAGCACATTTTTTTCATTGAAGTGAACCCCCGTATCCAGGTCGAACATACGATCACAGAAGAAGTGACCGGAATAGATATAGTCCGGTCCCAAATCCTGATCACCGAAGGTCACCGGCTATCCGATCCCGAAATCTTCATTCACGGGCAACAGGATGTGAAGCTTAACGGGTATGCCATCCAGTGCCGCATTACGACAGAGGACCCGGAAAATAACTTCACCCCCGACTACGGTACCGTAATTGCCTATCGCAATGCGGGCGGTTTTGGGATACGTCTCGATGAGGGAAGCAGCTATTCCGGAGTGAATATCTCCCCATTCTTCGATTCCCTGCTGGTCAAGGTTACTGCCTGGGGAAGGACCTTGGCCGGGGCATCTCAGCGACTTCACCGGACACTCCGGGAGTTCCGGATCAGGGGGGTGAATACCAATATCCGCTTTCTGGAGAATGTCATCGCCCATGAGGTCTTCCGAAAAGGCAATTGCACGGTGGATTTTATTGAAAAGCATCCCGAATTGTTCCGTTTTAAAAAACCCAGGGACCAGGGTACCCGTATCCTGCTTTATTTAGCCAATATTAAAGTTAATGGTAACCCGGATGTAAAATCCTACGACCCGCAGAAAAAGTTCAGGCTGCCCAGGATACCTGCATTTGATAAGTACGGTCCGTATCCGGAAGGAACCAAAAACAGGCTCAACCGCCTGGGCAGGGAAGGTTTCATCAACTGGCTGATGAAGGAAAAAGCAGTTCAGATCACCGATACTACTTTCCGGGATGCCCACCAGTCCTTACTGGCGACACGCTTACGGACCCTGGACATGATTGCCGTTGCGGAAGGATATGCAAAAAATAATGCTGGACTTTTTTCTATGGAGATGTGGGGTGGCGCGACATTTGATGTGGCCATGCGCTTTCTTCATGAATCTCCCTGGCACCGCCTGAAACTGATCCGGGAAGCAATGCCCAATATCCTGCTGCAGATGCTGATCCGGGGTTCCAATGGGGTCGGATATACCGCATATCCGGAGAACCTGATTGACGCATTCATTGAAAAATCCTGGGAGAATGGGATTGATGTGTTCCGTATATTCGACTCCCTGAACTGGACCGACGCGATGCTGCCCAGCATCCGGTTCATCCGGGAGAATACCGGCGCACTAGCCGAAGCTGCCATCAGCTATACCGGAGATATCCTTAATCCCTCCAGGACCAAATACACCCTGCAATATTATCTGGATCTGGCCCTCCGCCTGGAGGATGGCGGGGCCCACCTATTGGCTATCAAAGACATGAGCGGATTACTGAAGCCCGATGCCGCTTTTGTCCTGGTGCAGACCCTGAAAGAAAAGTTGAAGATCCCCGTGGTATTACATACCCATGATACTGCAGGAGTCCAGGCTGCCACTTATTTAAAAGCCATTGAAGCCGGCGTGGATGTCGTGGATTGCGCCATTGCTCCCCTCAGTGGTCTCACTTCGCAGCCTAACCTCAATTCCATTGTGGCCATCCTGGAACATCGTGAACGAAGTCCGAACCTGGATATCGAGCAATTAAATGCTTTTGCCGCATACTGGGAGGTTGTCCGGGAATATTATTATCCTTTTGAATCGGATCTGAAAGCCAGTACAGCCGAAGTATATACCCATGAAATGCCGGGAGGCCAGTATTCCAATCTACGCCAGCAGGCTCAGTCTCTCGGACTAGGAGATAAGTTGGACCTAATCAAACAGAATTATATCAGGGTAAACCGATTGTTCGGGGATATTGTCAAAGTCACTCCCAGTTCCAAGGTAGTCGGAGATATGGCTCTTTTCATGACGGCAAACAACCTTTGCGAAGAAGATGTATTGGATGATTCCAGGAACCTGTCATTCCCGGAATCAGTCCGGGGATTTTTCCGGGGAGAGATCGGAGTCCCGTTTGGCGGTTTTCCGGAAAAACTGCAAAAAATTGTGTTGAAAAACGAGCAACCCATCCGGGGACTATCCAATGCATTACTCCCTCCCGTGGACTTTGACCGGGAATTTTACACATTTCAGAAAAAATTCCCGGAATCGGATTTCCTGGATTTTATTTCTTACCGCCTGTTCCCGAAAGTGTTTGAAGATTATTACCGGGTACTCCGGGAGTACGGGGACGTGTCAAGCATTCCGACGGCGGCGTTTTTCTACCCGATGAAAAATGGTCAGGAAATACTGATCCCCCTGAGTCTGGGAAAGACCATCATTGTTAAATTACTGTTTGTCCTGCCTCCCGATGAAAGCGGGATGTGCATGGTATACTTTGAGTTGAACGGGTATAACCGCATGGTGCGTGTCAGGGACCTGGGATTCAAATCCAGCCAGCCTGTACACCAAAAAGTATCCCTGCCTGAGTCTCATGTCGGGTCACCGCTTCAGGGTAAACTATCGGCCATCCTGATTAAAGAAGGACAGCAGGTTAATATCAATACCCCCCTTTTCATCATTGAAGCCATGAAAATGGAAACTACGGTTTCCGCCCCGCATGCAGGCCGGGTGAAACAAATCCATCTTTCGGCAGGAACAATGGTGAGGCAGGACGATCTGGTGTTGGAACTGGATCAGCTCCTGTGAATTTCGGAGGCGAACTGAAAGTCTATTTCGGGGTGGTTGGACCGTTCCGTATCCAGGTACCAGGCTGACTGGGCTAAATAAACCAGGTTGCCATCTTTATCTTCCACGATATTGGCCTGTTTGAAACGGATGAAATCCTCCAGGCTGTGCTTATCTCCCGAGCTTATCCAACAAGCTTTGTAAAAGGACAGATTATTAAACTGGCAGGAAGCCCCGTATTCCTGGAGCAGGCGGTACTGGATCACCTCAAATTGCAATTCACCCACGCATCCGATGATCTTGCGGCTGCCTCCGTACTGGGTGAACAGCTGGGCTACACCCTCATCAGTCAATTGGCGAATCCCTTTTTCCAGTTGCTTGGTTTTGAGTGGATCCTTATTGACCAGTTCCTTGAATATTTCCGGTGAAAAGCTGGGAATTCCGGTAAAATAAAAATCTTCACCTTCAGTCAGGGTATCCCCGATCTTGAAATTACCCGTATCAAACAGGCCCACAACATCCCCCGCATATGCATCTTCAATGACCGTTTTATCCCTGGCCATAAAGGTATAGGGATTGGAAAACCGGACATCCTTGTTGAGCCGGACATGGTGAAAAAAATGGTTCCGTTCAAACCTTCCTGAACATATCCTCATAAAAGCAATCCGGTCCCGGTGCCTGGGATCCAGATTAGCATGTATCTTAAATACAAAACCACTGAAACGGTCTTCTGCTGCCTGAACAATACGGGTAGTGGTTTCCCTGCTTCCAGGTCCGGGGGCAATATCTACAAAACTATCCAGCAATTCCTTGACCCCGAAGTTATTCACAGCGCTGCCGAAAAATACCGGGGCAACCAGGCCTTCCTGATAGGGTACCGGATCAAACGGATCAAAAACTCCATCGATCAGTTCTATATCCCGGTTCAGCTGGGCAAGTTCCCGCTCGCTGAGCTGCCGGGCTGTTTCAGTATTATCCTTCATCATTTCCAATGGGAAGAGGTCTTCATCACTTCCTTTTTTGTTGGGCTGGAACAGCAATAAGCTCCTGGAATACAGGTTATAGACCCCTTTGAATTCCCGGCCCATGCTGATTGGCCAACTGAGCGGACGTACCTGGACTGAAAGGGTGTTTTCCAGCTCATCCAGCAGATCAAAGGGATCCTTACCATCCCGGTCCAGTTTATTAATGAAAATGATCACCGGGGTAGCCCTCATCCGGCAGACTTCCATCAGTTTTTTGGTTTGTTCTTCCACTCCTTTGACACAATCTATGACGAGGATTACACTGTCCACCGCTGTCAACGTACGATAGGTGTCTTCGGCAAAATCTTTATGTCCCGGTGTATCCAGCAGGTTAATCAGGAATCCCCTATATTCAAAGGTCATTACAGAGGTAGCAACAGAAATTCCCCGTTGCCGTTCGATTTCCATGAAATCGGAGGTAGCATATTTTTTAACCTTATTGGATTTTACGGCTCCCGCTGTCTGGATAGCTCCTCCGAAAAGCAGGAATTTTTCGGTCAGGGTAGTTTTACCGGCATCCGGATGCGAAATGATGGCAAAAGTTTTTCTTTTACTTATTTCCTCCTGGTATCTGGATTCCGCTTCTTTCATCAGGGCCGCAAAGTTAGGGTTATTCCGCTTTATCCCTGTAAATAGCGGTGAACTATCCTAATCCTACACAAGAAAACTTAGGCAAAAACGTATATTTGCCCAATGATCACCAACCTGAAAATTATCTGGAATACAATACTGATGGCCTTTCAGGAATTGCGGGTCAACAGGATGCGCACCTTTCTTTCTCTGCTGGGGATTACTATTGGAATATTTTGCATTATTGCTGTAGGGGCCAGTACGGACAGCCTGGAAAATAATATCCGCACCCAGGTAAATGCCTTGGGCAGTGATGTAATTTATATCCAGAAATGGTCCTGGGGAGGGGGGAATGGTCCTTATGAGTGGTGGAAATTCCTGAACCGGCCAGAACCCACTTACCGGGAATTCCAGTC
>Ga0307374_10011978_pt1 | contig 12238 bp, 11 predicted proteins | sample OX3MG_FD_202532 | JGI IMG/M metagenome (GOLD analysis project Ga0307374, IMG submission 202532) | Soil microbial communities from Risofladan, Vaasa, Finland - OX-3 | ecosystem: Environmental > Terrestrial > Soil > Coastal area > Acid sulfate soil | place: Finland: Risofladan, Vaasa | collected...
ATCAGCCTTCGTAATAGTCTTTTCTGTTCCACGGGTCAAAGCATGAGTTTTCGGGTATAATCAAAATGATCATCCTCTTCCAGATCCACGATGATCATCCCCGATTTATTAACAAGGCATGCCTCCGCGATCAGGGATGCTGCATGACGGATATTGAGATGGTCCAGGTGACTGAAGGGTTCATCCAGCAATATCCAGTCGAAGGGCTGCAGCAATGACCGGATGATGGCTACCCGCTGTTGTTCTCCGTAGGATAATCTATTTCCCGACTGCCCCAGTTTTTCTGTAATGCCCAGCCTGCCGGCATAGTCCGGAATGATTTCCCGGGGGATTTCGGGAGTCAGGGCTCTTTTGACTTCCAGATTTTCCGCTGTAGTCAGCTCCCCGAAAAGCCGGAGATCCTGAAAGACCACGCTCAGGTGCCGCTGCCGCAATTGGGCCAGCCTGGCAGGACCGGTATTGCGCAGATCCTGGTTATCCAGGGTGATGCTGCCTGCATAATCCGTGCGCAGCCGGTAGAGGTAATGGATAAGGGTGGATTTGCCGGTACCCGACGGGGCCCGGATATGGATATATTCCCCCTGGTTGAACCGGCAGTCCCTGTTCCAGATATCGGAGGGCCTATCCTGCAAGGCATCCTTTAAAGGTAAAGGCAGAAGCTGTTGTAAACAGATTTCCAAGGATGGTCATTTCAGGGAACCGGAAAGTCAGGTTCTTCGGGTATCAGTCCTTTAGCGGTTACTGTTTTGGGTGGAGTCTGTCCCCATCCGGCTTTGTTTTCTTTTCATTTCCCGGTCATGACTGCGAATAGCGGTATTCACCAATTGCATCAGGCTGTTTTGCCGGTGGTTCATCATACTCAGGGTCAGGGTACCGGATTCCGTATTACCGCTCAGGCCACCTCCGGTTACATAAAGATTATTGAACAGCCAGCCCGGCATATGTTTCCTTTTACCCTTGGATGAATCTGCTGCGGCCATGGTGGTGCTTAGGCCATGGATATCCAGATAAAATCCGAGCGGATTTCCATAGAGGGGATCCAATACTTGTTTGGGTCCAGAAGCACTTCCGGAAACATACTGGTTGACCAGGTCCTGACTTGATCCCAGGACAATCATCCGGGAATTGCTGGCAAATCCCATAGACATGCCGGAATGCCCCAGGCTGATATGGTAGGACATGGGTCCATCTCTGACCAGCATACCCATTGTGGCCACCTGGCTGAGCAGTTTGTCCATGGAGGAAGTATCTCCTACGGTGAGCACGGCCAGCCATCCCAGCGCGGAATAGGCCTGCTCGATCTTTCCCATGGTACTGGTATCTGCGGGTGACATGGAAGAGATCTGGCGCCCTACATGGGTGACGGCCAGGATCAGCCCTCCCTGGAATGCCTTCAGCGTAGTGTCCAGGCCGGAATTGCCTTTTTGTGAAAGGGCTGCATCAGCCAGACCTTCCAGGTTCAGGTCGTTTAAATAATTTTTAATGCCGGAAGGATTAATGGAAATGGCCATAACCGCCAGGGGACTATCCGTGGGAATTCTTTCCAACAGGGCCCTGTCGACCGGGCGACCAGATAATAATTTACGGGCTGCATTCCCCATCCGGTCATTGAGGTAATACTTGGTTTTTACCCGGATACTGCTTTTTCCGAAGACCAGCCCAGCCCATCCATAGCACCCGTCATACAGGTCTGGTTTGACGATCATGGAAAGCAGGGGATTTTTACCATAACCAGCCATAACCTGGTATACCTGAGCCACATTCAGGAAAAAGGAAATGTCGTCACCGGTCTGTTCGGGTGAGGAGAATTGACTGATCCCCGTTACCGAAGCAGAGGTACTTTGACTATTGAGTTGCTGGAATACCTTCAGGAACGTCATGGTTTTGCCGGTATCCAAGTCTTGCCCAGGATTTTCATTGCCGGATGATATTTTCCGGAAGACCATCACCACATGGTTATTCCAACCGATCATTTCATTGCCGTTGATGTTCATATGACCCAGGTCCCCGGAACTCCGGACTGCCATGGAGGGATAATGGGCTTTCAGGAACCCTTCCAGCTTCCCTCGGTCGGAAAGGCCCGCTACCAGGCCCAGGTATCCTTTACCGAAATGTTTATCCCGCTCGAGGAAACCGTATATGTCCGCAGTCAGGTCAATGCCCATCGTTGAAGGGTGCAAAAAGATATTCCGGAAGGAAGAATCCGTTGTTTGGGTGAGCATTTGCTGGTATAGCGATGATTTTTTAATAGCGTTCGTATCCAGCTTGGATTCCAGCTGTGGGAGATTAAAGCCTACCACCACCGCGGCACTGCCCGGAATATAAGTGGTCTCTCCTTTCTGCTTGTTACAGGCGGTACAGAAAAACAAGAGGGAAAGAGATGCGACGCTAAGGGATACAAAGGACATTTTCATATTGGGGGATTTACAGGGATTGACCGTAAGATAGTAACATTCGATCAAATCAGAAATCAGAATGGGAATTGGGCCAGATCGGCCTGACTAATTGTTTCCTGGGTACCGGTTTGCAGGTTTTTAATGCCGATTTTTCCACTCTGCAGTTCGGCTTCCCCAATGATCGCCACATAAGGTATCCCCCGTTTGTCCGCATATTTAATCTGCTTATCCATCCGGGCCTTGGACGGGTAGATTTCCGAGGCGATACCCTTATCCCGGATCTCCTGGAGCAGGGAAAAGGCCCTGGCGGCCATTTCTTCCCCCAAATGCAGGAAAAGCACGCGGGTGGATTGTGCGGCAGCTACAGGGAAAAGCTTCAGCTCTTCCATCACATCAAAGATCCGGTCCACGCCAAAGGAAAAACCTACTCCCGATATGCCAGGCAAACCAAACAGCCCTGTCAGGTTATCATACCTGCCTCCGCCGCCCAGACTGCCGATCTGCATTCCTCCGGGAGCTCCGGCTTCCAGTATGGTGCCGGTATAATAATGCAGTCCACGGGCCAGGGACAAATCTATCCTGAGGTATCCGGTAAACCCTGTAAATGGGTTATCGAGGATCCGGGTCAAAGCAGCAATTCCTTCCTGACCATCGTTGTTTTCAGGGAAAAGGGCTTTCAGTTTATCCAGTTTTTCAGCATTGGAGCCGTTGATGCTTAGAAAATTTCCGACAATGGCCAGGGCTTTTTCATCCAGGCCCTTAGTCAGGAGTTCCTGCGAAACCCCGGCCCAGCTGATCTTGTCCATTTTGTCAATGGCGGTGGTGATTTCCGCGAGCATCTCGGGTCGCCCGATGAGGTAAGCCAGGCCGCTGAGCAACTTCCGGTGATTGATCCTCAGGGCAGAATCAGTTAAGCCCAGTTCCCGAAATACTTTCCCGGCCAGCAGGAGCAGTTCGATCTCGCAAAGCAGGGAGTCGCTGCCGATGATATCGGCATCACACTGGTAAAACTCCCGGTACCTGCCTTTCTGGGGACGGTCAGCCCGCCATACGGGTTGGATCTGGTACCTCCGGAATGGGAAAGCCAGGTCTTGCTGGTTCATGGCCACAAAGCGGGCGAAAGGTATGGTGAGATCATAACGCAGGGCCTTGCCGGATATCAGCAAGGCCAGTTCTGCCGGATCCCTGGCTTGTTTTGCCTTATCCAGGATGTCTCCGTTATCCAGGATCCGAAACAGCAGTTTATCCCCTTCATCTCCGTATTTTCCGGTAAGGGTATCCATGTTTTCCATGCTGGGGGTCTCCAGGGGCTGGAAACCGTAGCATTCAAATACCCTTCGGATGGTATCCAGGATATACTGGCGTTTCCGGAGTATGGAGGGCGGAAAATCACGGGTCCCCCTCGGAATGGAAGGCCTGATCATGACTTGGTCCGGGGGATTGAAGCGAAAGAAGCAGCCTGATCTGCATAGCGGACCATGACCATTTCGCAGGCTTTTTCCAGCAGGTCAAATACCTCCTGAAAACCATGTAATGGTCCGTTCCAGGGATCTGGTACAGACCGATTCCTTCCGGGATACAGCTCATTGAGCAGGAGCTCCACCTTGTCCATAGGAGATGCCGCTCCTCCGATATGGCTGATTTCTCCATAGACATCAGTAGCCAGGGCATATATCCGGTCAAAATGCTGAAAATCTCCCGGGGTGAACTTCCTGGCCCTCAGCATGGATATATCTATGCCATGCAGGGCTGCGGTTTTAACGGCAAAGGGATGGGGAGGTTCATGCACATGAAAACTTTCCGTTCCGGCACTGTCCACGGTCCAGTCTACCCCCCGGGCCAGGATTTTTGATTTAAGTATGCCTTCGGCCATGGGAGAACGGCAGATATTGCCCAGGCAAACCATTAATATTTTCATAAATGAAAAAAATTTTCAGAGGCAGGATGACTACAGCAGCGCTCCCATTCCCCAGCCCGCAAAGGTAATTATTATCTGTAACCCGAATGGGTGTTAAGTCCAGGTTAAATCACCCGGGGTCCGGGCTTTATCTTATGGAAAAATCACCCCGGGGAATCTACCTGGTGGGCCCGCTTGTCTCGTCCCAGTCAAGGACAGCCAGGGGGGGCTGAAAGGACCGGTCAGTTAATCCCGCTGCAGGAAAGACATTTTTTTGTATAATTGCTATTTTTTATGAACCTGGAAGAAAGAAACAGGCATACCAGGGCTTATGTGCGGTTCAGGATGGTATTTGATATCCTGATGGGCGTGTTCTATATACTCGGTGGATTTTTTGTCATGGAATCCGGAAGTTTTCAGGCCAGGTTGAATTTGTCCCGTCCGATATATTATGGACTGGGTGCGTTGCTCCTGGTGTATGGTACTTTCCGGATATTCAGGGGATTCAAACATATCTTTTAAGCATCAGTACCATGAAGGCTGTTAAAACCGGCAGGAACATTCGGCTGTTTTGCCTGGGGTTGCTTGGCTTTACCGGCTGCACCAGTTCCGGTCACAAGGCGCTGGATACCCTGTCCTCAGGGACCATTCAGATCAGCGTGGATAATTCCTATCAGCCGCTGATGGATTCTGAGATCAGGGTTTTCGAAACCCTGCATCCGGATGCCCATATCATTGCCCATTACAAACCGGAAGCGGATTGCTTCAATGACCTGGTCAATGACAGCGCCAGGCTGATCATCGTCACCCGGGGCCTGGATACCGCAGAGGAAAAATATTTCCGGGCTATCAAAGAACCCATCATCACTAAAATCCTGGCCTGGGACGCTGTTGCCCTGATTGTCAGTCCGGACAATCCGGATACCGATATGACCATGGATCAGGTCCGCAGCGTTATGGACGGAAGTTCCGGCCAACCTGGCCTGAAGCTGGTGTTTGACCGGCGCAATTCCAGCCTGGTCCGTTATGCCATTGATTCCATCAACCGGGGCAAACCGCTGCCGCCCGGAGTGATCACGGCCGGAAACTGCAGCAATGTGGTCAATTATGTAGCCGGGCATAAGAACGCCCTCGGGGTGATCGGGGTAAGCTGGATATCTGATCCATATGATTCTACCGGATTGAGTTTTCTGAGCAAGACCAGGGTGGTAGGCATAAAAGCAAGTGCCAAGGTTGAGTATTTTAAACCATATCAGGCGTATATTGCGCTCAGGAGCTACCCGCTGACCCGGGCCTTTTATTTTGTGCTCCGGGAACCGTATATGGGACTGGGGACAGGATTTGCCAATTTTCTGGGAAGTGACAAAGGCCAGCTCATTATCGGGGACTTCCGGCTTTTTCCGGCAAAACTGAATATTGTCTGGAAAAACGCCACCCTCCAGTGAACCAACAAATAATCCACCACTATAAAACCGAAAAAAAATGAAAAAAGTGACATGTCTGACAAGCCTTTTGCTGATCATTGCAGGTCTTGCGGCGACCGCACAATCCATCAGTGAAGGGACACAGGATCTGTATTACCAGAAATATCAATCGGCTAAATCCGTGTTGCTGAAAGTCATCACAGCAACACCGACCAATGATGAAGCTTATTACTTTCTGGGTCTCGCAGATCTTGGACTGGATGATAAGGCATCCGCCCAGGCTGATTTTGCAAAAGGAGTCCAGGTCAACCCCAATTCCATGCTCAACATCGTAGGCATGGGACGCATGGATATCCTCAATGGCCAGTATGATTTGGCCAAACAGCCATTTCAGCAAGCCTTCAATTTGAACAAGGAAAAAGATATGAGCATTGGTGCCGCTATATTGGAAGCCACTGCACAATCCCCGAAGGCAGATAATCTTTTTGCCCTGGACCTGATGAAGCAGCTCAAGGCTGACCGCAAAAACCGCAAAAAGGATTATACGGCTGCCGATTATGATGCCATGGGAGATGCTTACCTGAACACCCCCAACGGAGGGGGAAATGCAGCTAACCAGTACCTGAATGCCATCAGCGCCGACAGCAAGTATGCGGAAGCTTATAATAAGCTGGGGGACCTGTACCGCGATGCACGCGTGGACAGCAGTGCCCTGACCTATTGGGAACAGGCAATAGGGGCTGATCCCAATTATGTGCCGGCCTATTATAACCTGTTCTGGTATTATCGGTTCAGGGACCTGGACAAGGCGCAGCAATACCTTGATAAATACACCGCACTGACCGATGATAAAGTGGATGCCCAGGCTTATCTGGTGGATATGCTTTTCGCCAGGAAAGACTATCAGGGAGCCATCACCAAAGCTAATCAGATCATGCCATCCTTGAACAAGGTGACCCAGACCAGGTTATACAAGCTGATGGCGGTGAGCTACAATGCCATGGGAGATTCCCTGGATGCCAAAAAGAATATGGATATCTATTTCCAGCGACAGGATACCTCCAAGCTTTCCATTCCCTTCGATTATATCACCTACAGCCAGATCCTGAGCAAACTGAAAGAGGACTCCCTGGCTAATATTTATGTGGCAAAGGCAGTTAATGCCGATACTTCCACCGATCTGGGCTATCTGCGCCAACTGGGTGGCCAGCTGAGGAAGCAGGGAAATTTTAACGGGGCTGCCCTGTATTATAAAAAGGCTATTGATATTGCCGGGGCCCAGGCGAGTATTTATGATTATTTCTGGTTTGGTCTTTCCCAGTTGTATGCCGGACAGATCGATTCGGCGATTGCTACGTTCCAGCAGATGGCAAAGAAATACCCCCAGCCCAAGGATCAGCAGGTGGCATATTATTATCTGGCCACTTCACAGGCTGAGCAGGATACGGGCTACCAGGGCACGGCTGTGGATGCCTACACCAAATATATCAGCTTGATCAGCCCCACCGATTCCAGCAAAAAGAGCCAGCTCACCAAAGCGTATTATTATATTGCCACGGTGGACCTGAAGAAAAGCGATTTTACTGATGCCGGATCCTATGCCGACAAACTGGTTGCCCTGGACCCACAGAGTCCTTTTGCCACCAATATTTATGGCAACCTGGCCGCTACTTACGTACACCAGCAAGACAGGAATTCCGCAGAGGAATACAGCAAGAAACTACTGGCCATAGATCCCAGCAATGCCATCGCCACCCAGATCCTGAATTATTACAAGGCACTGGACAAATACAATGCCGACGAGGCAAAGCGAAAGGCAGCCAAGGGGTCACATTGATTCATCAACCATCCCATTTAAGCCATCCCTCCGGTTTTCCGGAGGGATGGTTGCGTACAGGCAATCCACTCATATGCACCGGCCAATGGGTTAGCCAGGTGCAGGGATGGGGGGAAGTCTAAGGCAGGAAACTGTGCATCCGGATAAAAATAAACTTACCCTTGCTGAATAACCGCCTGGAATTCCGTACATTTTCCGGTCAATTCCCCCGGTTAATACCATGATTAATCTCTAAACAAAGGATCAAAAACAACCCACCATGAAAAGACTTTGGGTCTTTTTCTGTCTGTGCCTGCCAGGCATAGCCGGCGCACAGACGGATTCCCTGCTTGCCCCCCAGATTACCGATGTTCCTCACCGCCAGGTGCTGAATCTGGATGGCCAGTGGCACTATATCATTGATCCATATAATACCGGATATTTTGATTACCGCCATCACCCGACAGCAGATGGTTTTTTTCGCAACCGCCATGTCAGCGACCCGGGTCAGCTGATTGAATATAATTTCTCCACATCCCCCACCCTGCATGTGCCCGGGGATTGGAATACCCAATCTCCCGAACTCCTGTATTATGAAGGCACTTTATGGTATGAAAGAACCTTTCAGTTCCACCCGCCACCCCATAAACGCATATTTCTATATTTCGGCGCTGTAAACTACCATGGGGTGATCGGATTAAATGGAAAGATCATTGGGGAGCACATCGGGGGTTTCACTCCTTTTGATATGGAGGTCACCCACCAGTTGGCGGACGGGAGGAATTTTATCGTTGCCATGACCAATAATAACCGCCATAAGCAGGGAGTTCCCACCAACAATTTTGACTGGTGGAATTATGGGGGGATTACCCGGGATGTATACCTGATCACGGAACCGGAAACTTTCATCGAAGACTATTTCATTCATTTATCGGATCTTCAAAAGCATATCATATCTGGATGGGTAAAGCTGAATGGCCCCCGGGCAGATCACAGACGGGTAATGGTTTCCATTCCGTCTTTGAAGCTGAACAGCCCTTGCATGACAGACGGGGATGGAAAGGCATATTTCAGTTTCCAGGCACCAAACCTTGTGCTCTGGAGTCCCAGGCATCCCTATCTATACCCGGTTTCCATAAAGGCCGGATCAGATACCTTAAGGGATGAAGTGGGCTTTCGCACCATTGCTGTTCAGGGGACCAATATTCTTTTGAACGGGAAACCCATATTTCTGAAAGGGGTATGCATGCATGAGGAAGCTCCATTCGGGGGAGGCCGGGCCCATAGTGTAGAACAGGACCATATTTTGCTGAAATGGGCAAAGAATATGGGATGTAATTTCGTCAGGCTGGCCCATTATCCCTATAATGAAGCCATGATCAGGGAAGCAGAAAAGATGGGCATCATGGTTTGGTCGGAAATACCGGTATACTGGACCATCGACTGGGATAACCCGGGGACGCTGGAAAATGCCAAAAGGCAGCTGAAAGAGGAGATAACCCGGGATAAAAACAGGGCTAACATCATTTTATGGTCGATGGGCAATGAGAACCCCAGGCTACCGGAGCGCCTGGTATTCATGAAGGCCCTGGTATCTGAAGCCCGGTCCCTGGACCCTTCCCGGCTGATCACTGCGGCCCTTCAGGTCAGCGGAGCACACCATGATACGACCTACCTTGACGATCCTTTGGGAGCTGATCTGGATGTGATCGGAGGAAATATATATCCCGGATGGTACGGGCCTCCTGCAGGACCTACGGCAAGGTTCACCATGATCTATAATAAACCCCTGATCATGAGCGAGTTTGGCGCCGGCGCCCTCCAGGGTTTTCACGGAGATACCACGACCCGATGGACAGAAGAATTCCAGTATAAGGTATATGAAGAGGATTTTGCCTTGTTGAAAACCATTCCTTTTCTCCGGGGAATTTGCCCCTGGGTGCTGAAGGATTGCCGGTCGCCCAAACGATTGCTCCCTTTTATACAGGATGGATGGAACCGCAAGGGACTGATCAGCGATCAGGGCATCCCAAAAGAAGCCTATTACCTGGTTAAACAATATTATTCCGGAAAAACCTGGTAATGACTTTTTAACCCAGGTGGTTAGCAGCCCCGCTATTTACTTGCCCAGACCGGGATAAATGCCAAAAGGGTTTTCTGATCTGATGCCGTCTATGACATAAACCCAGTAATATTATTGCGGTGATCAGGCAAAACAAGGCAGACTGTACAGATCCCTGGGGACCAAAATAGCCACCGGTAATGTATGGGGATCCGGTTATTCTTGTGGTCAGTACGGTATGTTTCAAGGTATACCCGGATATGGCTGCTCCAAAAATTCCTGCCTGAGTGAAATCCCAGGCAAAATGTAAAGCAATGGGAAACCATAAGTTTCTGCTGTACATATATGCCGCGCCGATCAGTATCCCCCCATGAAGGGCGATCCCCACAGCGCTTACCACAGATCCCTGGGGAATGGTCGAATGGATCACCCCAAAAATCAAGGCAAGCAGGATTAAGGAAAGGTAGCTACCCAGATTTTCTTCCATAATCCGGAAAATAATCCCCACCAGGAGTATTTCCACGGTAACAGCGTTCATAAATATCGACACCATATGGGGTAACACATCCATAAACCGGTTAACTGAAATAACATAAAAATCATTTTTTACATACATGACATAAATAACCAGCGATTGTATTAAGGTGCCAATGAATATTCCTGCAATGAGGTTTCTGAACAGGGAGTGAGCAGATAATTCCGTAATTTTTCTTTTTTCATAAATTTTAAATAAGGTCCTGTAAATAACCCATACCAGCACGGCTACCAGGGTATCCCCGATCAGGTCCGTGAAAGTTCCGTTTAATGCGGTGTGATGGAGTAAATCCATCATTCCCTGCTGCCCTAATATGGCTATCGAGAGACAACAAGCCAGGCCAAGTATTATCCTGGTGAGGGGAAAATAAAGTATTTTTTGTACCGCAGACCTGTTGATTTCCATTATTGATTTTTGATAAATAAAAGGATAACCATGGATAAGGCAGATGAGGTAATCCCCGATTGCCCATGGTGAATAATTACTGTGTAAATAAAGGAAAAATTATGATAAATCCTAGTAGTACACCCTCGTCAGTAGCAGGTGAATAATGGATTTTTTTATTTAGGGCATTCCCGCGGGATCATAAAATAATCATTTCCATTGTGGTAAGTTTCCCTTTGAAGGGGATATTTTCCCTGGGTTGTTTACGCCGATGCACCGGTATCATTGGACATAAAATGATCTTTTCCCGCCGAACAAAAGAACCGGGTATTCGCTGCCTGTTTTAGGTAATGGTATTTTTTGTTTGCATGATTTAGCTTTATAATTCAAGGGTGAATAAAGCTAATTGGAATAACTGATTTCCGCTTGAAGTTTGTTCAAGTTGATGTACTTTTGTGCCTTATCTCAAAAGGTAGGACAACAAGATGTTTTTGCATGGATATATTCTCTCAGCAGGTTCGACTCCATCCAGTTATTTGCCCATTATGCTGCAGCTGGCTATGGCTACCCTTTTCGTAGCTGCAGTGATGGCCGCAACCCATTTGCTGGGACCCCGGAGAAAGAATGCGGATAAGCTGGAAAACTTTGAATGCGGGATCTCCCAGCAGGGGAATGCCCGTCAGCCGGTTTCCGTCAGTTATTTTCTTACCGCGATCCTGTTTGTCCTTTTTGATGTGGAGGTGATTTTCTTTTATCCCTATGCGGTGAATTTCCGGGTACTGGGCTGGCCAGGCTTTTGGGAAATGGTGCTTTTTGTAGCCTTGTTCCTGGCTGGATTTTATTATATCATTAAAAAAGGGGCGCTTAAATGGGAAGACTGATGCCGGTTCCGGCTGATTCCCGGGGAAAGGCATGACAAATTATTTTCTGGATATGGGAAGACCTGTTCAATTTAACACGAAGGTGAAAGTGGGGAATATGCCTGAAGGGTATTCAGGGGAGGGTTTTTTTGCGACCTCCCTGAACAAAGTGATCGGGCTGGCCAGGAAAAATTCCATCTGGCCGCTTCCTTTTGCCACCTCCTGCTGTGGCATCGAATTCATGGCCCTGATGGGTTCGCATTATGATCTGGCCCGCTTCGGTTCTGAACGCGTGGGATTCTCTCCCAGGCAGTGCGACCTGTTGATGGTGATCGGCACCATTGCTAAAAAAATGGGTCCTGTGCTCCGGGAGGTTTATTTGCAGATGGCTGAACCCCGGTGGGTGATCTCCGTGGGTGCTTGTGCATCCAGCGGGGGTATTTTCGATACTTATTCCGTGTTGCAGGGGGTAGACCAGATCATACCGGTAGATGTGTATGTCCCGGGCTGTCCGCCCCGGCCAGAAGCTATCCTGGATGGGTTCATGAAGATCCAGGATCTCGTGGAAAAGGAAAGCCTGCGCCGAAGGGGATCTGAGCGCTATAAGGAATTATTGGCTGGATACGGCATTGGCTAAAAGACAATATGATTTTTTTCACGGACCATATTCCAGGATGCTAAGCATGGGCCTGAACAATGCATATATCCAACAGCGGCTGACCGATAAATTTCCGGACCAGGTCACCGGCTTTGAAGAGCCATTCGGATTGCTTGGATTCAGTGCACCGGCAGTGATGAACCTGAAGATCATCCAGTTCCTTTATGAGGATGAAGGGCTGAAATTCAGATTCCTGACCGATCTGA
>Ga0307374_10011980_pt1 | contig 12237 bp, 6 predicted proteins | sample OX3MG_FD_202532 | JGI IMG/M metagenome (GOLD analysis project Ga0307374, IMG submission 202532) | Soil microbial communities from Risofladan, Vaasa, Finland - OX-3 | ecosystem: Environmental > Terrestrial > Soil > Coastal area > Acid sulfate soil | place: Finland: Risofladan, Vaasa | collected...
ACCGCTGTACCAGGTCCAGCCGCCGCGCCCCACGTGAGTGGGCTCGGCGTAGACATCGGCACAGGCGACGTATGGCTCAACTTTGTAGCGATAAATCGCGGCCCGCGTGTTCGAGTGATTAATTGGGTTGATGAGCGAAAACAGCTCGCCGGCCTTGTCCCCGTCACCCAGCGCCGCGAAAGCGATCGCCGACCAGATTGCGCCGTGCGTGTATTGGCCGCCATTCTCCCGGATGCCGGGCGGATACCCTTTGATGTAGCCGGGGTCGGGCAGCGTTCGATCGAACGGTGGTGTCAGGAGCAGAACAAGTCCATCCTCGCGTCGGACAAGGTATTCCTCCAGCGACGCCATGGCGGCCGCAACCCGAGCCTCGTTCCCGGCACCGGAGATCACTGCCCACGACTGCGCGATCGAATCGATTCGGCATTCGTTGCTCGATGCCGAACCGAGCGGCGTTCCGTCATCGAAGTAAGCGCGCCGGTACCAGTCGCCGTCCCAGCCTTCTCGCTCGATAGATTCCCCCAGCGCAGTTGCGTGCTGGAGCCAGGCCGCGGCGCGCTTCTGCTCACCGCGGCATTGCGCCAGTGGAGCGAAGGCCGAGAGCGTGGCGTGGAGGAACCAGCCGAGCCAGATACTTTCGCCCTTCCCGCCAGCGCCGACCCTATTCAGGCCGTCGTTCCAGTCCCCGCTGCCGATCAGGGGCAGGCCGTGGTCACCGACCGCAAGACTTTGGTCCAGGGCACGAGCACAGTGTTCGAATAAAGTGGCGCGCTGCTCAGAATTCGTCGGCTGAAAATACGATTCCTGCTCGTCGGCGCGCAGCACTGGCCCTTCGAGAAAGGGAACCATTTCGTCGAGAACCCCTACATCGCCAGTGACTTCGATATAGTGCGCAGCGACGTAGGCCAGCCAGACTCGATCGTCGGAGATACGCGTGCGAACGCCTTGACCTGACAGCGGCAGCCACCAGTGTTGAACGTCGCCCTCGACGAACTGTCGGGCGGCGGCGCGCAGCAGGTGTTCTCGCGTCACCTCCGGCTTCGACGCGGCGAGCGCCATAACGTCCTGGAGCTGATCGCGAAAGCCGTAGGCACCGCTCACCTGGTAGAAGGCCGCTCGCGCCCACACCCGACACGCGAGTGTCTGGTAGAGGAGCCAGCGGTTCAGCAGAATGTCCATCGCTCGATCTGGTGTCCGCACCTGAACCTTGCCGAGGGTATCATCCCAAAGTCGGGTCACCGCGCCCAACACCGAATCGAGATCGGCGATTCGGTAGCGCGTGACTAACGCGATCGCTTCCACTGTGGTCGCTGCCTCACCAAGAAAGAAAACGATCTCGGTCGCCGCGTTTGGCGCGAGTTCGAGCCGGGTCTGGAGAGCGCCGCATGGATCGAGGCCGGCACCGACTCGATTGGAGAGGACTGTTCCACTTTCAAGTGCGGCTGGATGGTCGAGAGTGCCGTCGCGGCCAAGGAACTCCGTCCGGTCGCCGGTCCAGGCGACTTGGCGTCCGGCGAGGTCTGCGAACGCCACGCGACTGCTAAACCCGGGCCTCCAGTGGTTCGTTGCCAACATCGCTCCGGTCTCAGAATCGATCTCGGTCACGACGAACGGCGCGGAAGTGGCGCGGGAACTGCCCAGCACCCACTCCACGTATGCAATGACTGAGAGCCGCCGGGATCGCCCCGAGAGATTCCGGATCTTCAGGCGAGAAATTTTGATCGGGTCATCGACCGGCACATACTGCAAAAGCTCAAGCCAGATGCCGTGCGAAGTGTGCTCAAAACGGCTGTAGCCTTGGCCGTGCCGGACGACATACGGCTGGGCTTCCTCGCGAATCGGCAGTGCCGTCGGACCCCAGAGTTCTCCGGAGTCTTCGTCCCGAAGGTAGATCACTTCACCGGGCCGATCGCTTACGGAGTCGTTGGACCAGGGGCTGAGCTGGTTCTGTTGACTGTTGATCGACCACGTGTAACCACCACCCTCGACCGACGCTTGAAAGCCGAAGGAGGGGTTGGCAATTACATTGACCCAGGGCGCCGGCGTCCATTGCCCCTCGCCGAGAACTGTCACGTATTCCTGTCCGCCGGCCGCGAAGCCGCCGAGGCCATTGAAAAACTCGAGCTTCGGTCGCAGCGGCGCGGCCTCCGATACTTCATTCACCGGCGAGGGTCTGGGCGGTGGCGCGGCGGCAACCTCGGATTCCTCCAGACGTTCGATCTGCTCGAGAAGACTTCCGCGGTGGCTGAGTAGCACCGCTCGTGCGGCGGTCTGTAGGAGGCTGCGCGTTTTGGCTGATATCAGGCCGCCCCGGAGGACAAACACGCTTCCCCGCGCGGCTCCTACCTCAGCCTGCGACCGCGATTGGTTCGACCGGACCAGCGCCTCGAGCGAAGCCTGCAGATCGTGATCGTAGGACGGCGGCCCTTCGTTGAGAATCACCAGATCGACCGCTAACTGCTTCATCCGCCAATACTCGTGGGCGCGGAGTAATTGCTGAACGATGCCCCGCTCTTCGGCTGCATCGATCCGGACCAGCACGATCGGCAGATCGCCGGAGATCCCGTGTGCCCACAGCGTCGACGGTCCACTATCGCTCCGCTTGAGCACCTCGGACGAAGGCCGCATCGTGGGGTTAGTATAGAGCACATGATTGGCAACACGTTGGAAGAGATGCGCTTCGTCAGGGCTAATGCCGAGATGATGCAGCTGCACCTGAGCCTGGGTCCAGGCCAGAGTGACGGCGCGCTCGTACGCCGCTGGGTCGTGGTGCTTATCGGCCAGGTCGAGCGCTTCGCTGCGCGATGGCGCGACCAAGGTCCAGAATGCGATGCGCGCGGTGGCTCCCGGCGCCAGTCTCAAACGGCGACGAAGACTGAAGATCGGATCAAGCACCGCACCGACCGTGTTGGACAGCGGCCGCCCGTCGATCACCGAGACTGGCGTCCGGATCCCACGTCCGCGACCCAGGAACCGTGCCCGGTCGGTCTCGAACTGTGCACCGCCCACCGCCTCGCCCTCCACGACGGCGAGGTGCGCTGCCCAAACCTCAGGCTCGTCGGGCGACCGTGGCCGCCGGGTGGCCAGGATGGCACCGATACCGGCGACGAACTCCGTTTGCACGAACAGATTGGAGAAGGCTGGGTGCGCGGCGTCTGCCGCCGGGGGTGCCAGCACGACCTCTGTATACGAGGTCAGCTCAATGTCCCGAACACGGCTCCCGAGGTTGGAGATAGACACTCGGCGAACCTCTGCATCATCCTCCGACGAGACCGCGACTTCCAGTGCAGTCCTAATCGTTCCGTCGCGCCTGACGATTTCGGCTCGTCCCTCGAAGAACGCCGCCCGGTAACTATCGGGCTCGACTCCGCTTGGCTGGTACCCCGCCGACCATACTTCGCCACTACCCGCGTCGCGGATGAAGACGTAGGTACCCCAGGAATCGCAGGTAGTGTCCTCGCGCCAACGCGTGACCGCGAGGTCACGCCAGCGGCTGTATCCCGAGCCAGCCGCGGTCATCATCACCGCATAACTGCCGTTTGAGATCAGGTGGGTCTGAGGAATCGACTGGTGAGGCGATGTGAACAGGCGCGGCATCGGTGGAATGAGTTCGCGGACGTTGGCGGCCGCAGCCACCTCGTCGGCGCGAGGATGACTAACCTCCGCATCACGCGGAGTTCGCTCCTGCAGCAAGAGCTCAGTCGCCTGGATGATGGGCTCGGCGTGAAAGCGGGCGCGCATCGCCCCGTCGTGGAGAGCGTTGGCGATCGCCACCAGGGTCATCCCCTGATGATGGGCCATATAGGCACGAACGATCGCCACTTCCTCACCCTCACGTATGCGCGCCGGGGTATAGTCCAGAGCCTCATAGCAACCATACCGGCCAACGCCACCGGCCGCCGCAAGACGTGCGAAGTTTCGCACTGCGGCCTTCGCCTCGACCATCGCGGCCAGCGCGGTCGCGTAAGGGGCGACGACGACGTTCTCGCTGAGCCCGCGCTTGAGCCCCAGCCCGGGGACGCCGAAATTTGAGTACTGGTACGTAAGCTCCAGGTCGCGCGCATTGTACGCGGATTCCGAGACGCCCCACGGTACGCCAGATTCGACACCGTACTCCATCTGCCGGCGGACGACGAGGCGCTTCGTCTGTGCGAGCAGACTCTCTTCTGGCGCACGCATCACCAGCGACGGCATCAAATATTCGAACATCGACCCCGACCATGAGATCAGCGCCGCACCTCGATCTACTGGCGTCAGATCGCGTCCGAGACGGAACCAATGCCGCATCGGAACGTCACCCTTGGCGATTGCGACGAAGCTCGCCAGGCGCGCTTCAGAGGCGAGCAGGTCGTAACAGTTGGGATCGAGAGCGCTCTCCTTGATCCGATAGCCGATTGCCAGGAGCTGGCGCTCTGGGTCGAAGAGGAAGCCGAATTCCATCGCCTGGAACATTTTCTTCGTCAGCTCGCCGAGCGCCTCAAGGCGTCCCCTAAGCGACCGGGCGGCGTTCGCGGAGTGCTTGAAGGCGTCCGTCAGAGCGTGGGTTCGCACCTGCGAGTCCGCTGCTCCAGGCGTTTGCGAGTCACCTCCCGAGCAGTAGCGCGCGAGCGCCCGGATCGCCGTTTCGCAGCGATCGGGCAGATCGGCCAGAGTCGGCACCGAGTCAAAGATGGACGCAAGCTCCTGCTCTAGAGAAGCGTTTCTATCCGCGCTCGCTGCAGCGACGAGCGCAGCGTCGCCAGCGACGAGACTCGCCCACGGCATCAACTGTTCAAGGTCGCGCTGACGACTCAGGATCGACCCATGCATGGCCTCTGCCCATTTAAGCAGTCCGGCGTCAGCGCCATCGCCTCGTTCCGCGCCCAACGCTCGCGCAATGTCGACCACCGTGTGGGAATAAGCCACGAGCTCACCCAACCGCTCGGCGATGCCGGTTGGAGTGGTGGGAGCGTCTCGGAGCGAAGCTGAGAGAATGTCGAGCGCTTCGTCCAATTGCTTTCGAGTCACCGTTTGAGTCCGCCGACCATCAGCGAGCACGCGCAGGGAGTCGCGTGTGATTTGCAGCGTATCATCGATTCCGGCAAGCCATTCCGGACCTACCACGGGACTGCCGATCATCTCCCGCAAGGCGTTCCCAAGCGCGATCAGGTGTCCCGCCAGATTCCCGCTGTCCACCGACGAGATGTACTTCGGATCCAGCGGACGAAGATCATGCGTGTCGTACCAGTTGAAGAAGTGACCACGGAACCGTTCGAGCCGGTTCATCGTCGCGAGCGTCGCCTCCAGACGGTCGGCCGACTCAATGGTACCCAGCCAGCCAAAATCGCGGGCGGCGACCACCGAAAGAAGGTATAGTCCAAGGTTCGTGGGCGATGTCCTATGGGCCAGCACCGGCTTTGGTTCTTCCTGGAAGTTGTCCGGAGGAAGCATGTGATCGGCCGCGGTGACGAAGGTTTCAAAGAAGTGCCATGTGCGCCGTGCGATGAGGCGAAGTGTTCGCGCATCAGCGCCGGAGACCGGATTAGGACCTCCCACGGGCGGCGCAAGACTGACCCATCGCGCGACGGCCGGCGAGAGCGCCCACAGGATCACGAATGGTGACGCGATCACCCATGAGCCAGGATCGACGCATACGACGATGATGCCAGCCACCGCGGCGAGGGCGACACCGCCCGCCATCCACCAATACGATCTAATGAGATCGTGCCGGGTGCTGATGTTCGCCTGAGCCGCGGTAACCCACTCGAGCAGCCTCCGACGGCTCACTAACAGACGGAAGATTGTTCGCGTGATGGCGTCGGTCATCAACCATGCCTGATGTGCGAGAAGCGTGACCAGAAGTCCTATCTGTGACAGAGCGAGGGCGAAGTCCGCGCGCACCGAGCGCCAGTGTCTCCGCTGCGAGATTCCGAGCCTTCGCGGCACAATCCCGGCGAAAGCCGGGAGCAAGGCGGGAATCGCGAACGTCGCGACTACGAACCCGCTCCAAAGCGCAGCGGCAGTGAAAGGCAAGGTCCATCCGGCCAGTAATGCAAGAAAGGCGACCGGCGCTGACAGCGTTCGGCGCAGGTTGTCCAGCATTTTCCAACGGCCGATCAACGGAATCACATTTCGGCCTTGGCTGCCGTTGGAATCCCTCCCAGAGCCGAAAATCCAGGGCAGCAACTGCCAATCGCCACGCGCCCAGCGATGCTGGCGAGCCGCGGCGACGTCGTAGCGCGACGGAAACTCTTCGACAACCTCGATATCGGAGACTAATCCGGCCCGCGCGAAAATTCCCTCCAACAGATCGTGACTCAACAGAGTGCTCTCGGGCATCCGTCCATCGAGGGCGGCCTCGAAGGCGTCTACGTCATAGATTCCCTTGCCAGTGTAAGAACCTTCGCCAAAGAGATCCTGGTAGACGTCGGACACCGCGAAGGCGTAGGGGTCCAGTCCGCTCGGACTGGTGAAGATGCGCTGGAAAAGCGACCCCTCACGGCCGCTCGGCATCGACGGGGTAACTCGCGGCTGCAGCACCGCGTACCCCTCGACCACCCGGCAGCTATCCGGATCCAGCCGCGGACGGTTGAGCGGATGCGCCATCTTCCCGATCAGGCGTCTAGCGGTTCCTCGCGGTAGCCGAGTATCGGCGTCGAGAGTGATCACGTAGCGGACGCCCGGAGGTGGGATCGGTGAGCGGCCGTCGATCGCCACAAAGGTGGTGTCGGTCGCGCCACGAAGCAAGCGATTCAGCTCGTGCAGTTTCCCACGCTTGCGCTCCCATCCGATCCACTTTCCTTGCCCTTCATTCCAGATTCGCCGACGATGGAACAGGAGGAAGCGGTCACCGTCCGCTGCCGGACCGTACCGTCCATTCAAGCGTGCGATTCCCTCGGCGGCGGCGGCGAGAAGCTCCTCATCGCCTTGCGCACTCTCGGTATCAGAGTCTGTCCAGTCCGAGAGCAGAGCGAAGCGGAGATCGCCATCCTGGCTTGCCAGGTAATGAATCTCCAGGCGTTCGATCTGTTCCTCGAGCGCGGCTCTTGTCGTTAGCAGCGTGGGCACGACCACTACCGTGCGCAAGTTCGACGGCACCCCCTCACGCAGCTCGAGGCCAGGCAGGGTCGTCGGGCCGACCAGGCGCGTGACCCCGCGGTTGACCAGCGCCATGGCCAAATCCGATGCCGGCTCTAAGGCAAGCAGTGCGAATAAGAAGAGGCCCCATCCGCCGACGCCATACTCCGCCACGGCGAGCAACGGCAAAGCCATGATGAACGCGCCGATGACGACGATCGCTCCCACATAGCCCAGTATCCCCGCGGCCGCATTGGCGCGAACCAGCAATTCGCTTATCGGCACACGGCATCCGAGCTCCTGCTCGAAAGCCCGCCGCCCTTTCGAGATGAGATAATAGCCGGGATCCTGCTGGCGGCGAGCGGTTGCGTCATCGCGGCTGCGTGGCTCGGCTGCACCGCGCTTGGCGGCCGCCATCACGCGCCGGGCGACTTCGAGCTCCGGTTGGTCCGAGCCGCGCGCCAGCTCTTCGATCGCATGCCGATATTTATCCCGCGTGGCGAAATCCATTTCGGCGAAGCCAGCGTCGGCGCGGAGCGTAGTATCGACGAGACTCACGCTCTCGAAGAAATCGGCCCACTCGACATCAGATATCAGGCGCATACTTGTGATCACGTTGCGCACCGTTACATTCACCGCGCCCTGTTGCTGATGCTCCTCGCGGACGCTCTCGTCTGCAGTGATTCCTTGGGCTGCAAGGCGTTGGTCCAGCCACAGGAGTGCCGACGCCACGCTCGGACCCTGATCGCGCAGGCGCTGAATTAACTGCGCCGCGAAGGCCGCGGGTAAGGGCGTTTGGTCGAACCCTCGCAATACGGTGCTCGCCGCCTCGGCCTCTCGATTGCCGACTCCCAGTAGTCGGTCAGCCAGAGCATCGGCTTCCTGGCGCGCCGCTCGACCACTCATGATCTGCTCTGCGAGGCGTCGCAAATTTTCCACGAGTATCACCCGAAGCGTAATCGGAAGGGCCCAGAGCTCACCGATCGTCAAAGGCTGCACGCGCTGATAGGACTGCACGAACCGGCGCAACATCTGTGGATCGAATCGGCTATCGGTATGCGCGACAAAAGCCCACGCTATCCCGAACACACGCGGATAACTCTCAAGTGGACCCGCCGCAAGCTTGGGCAACCCGCGGTAGAATCGGCGTGGAAGATCGCGTCGGATTTCGCGGATCTGTTCCCGCACCACATAAAAATTGTCGATCAACCACTCTGCCGCCTGGGTGATGACGCGTTCCTCACGGATTTCTTTCGCGACAGCACGATACGCTTCAAGCACCACCCGGCCGTTCTCCCGAAGTCGCCCGGTAAGCCGTCGACCGGTGATGGGCCTGGCCGTGATGTGCTGAGCTGCCGCAAGGCTTTCAGCATGTTGCGCAAGGCGCTCGATGCTGAACAGCTCCGCGCGAATCGGCTCTTCCGCCGCCGGGGCAAAAGCGGCGGACGGAGCCTTCAGAGTGCGAAGGAACGCAAGATTCACACTGCCTCTCAGTTCCTAAACGCTCCCAAAGCGAGGCGCGAAATAATTCATCGCTCGTTTCATCTCACTCCTGCGCAGGCGATCCATTGTCGCGATCAACCACGTCGAACCCGGTTGCGTTGGTGCGAGAGCGTGGCGAAAACATGCAATTGTCAAGTCTTGTTCGCAATCAGGTGAGAAACTTCTGACCCAATGTCATCCCTCGGCCGGTCTTTTTTTTCTAAGCACAATCCTATCGGGCACGTGTGGTGGTCTCGACAGAGATGCGCAACGCGACGTCCGAACCCGAGTTTTCAGCAACGACGCGCATCCACAGTTTAACACGTTAAACTCGATCTTGCGCGATGCGGCAACATTCCGACGAGTACTGAACCACGCCTACTGCCGTGCCAGGCCATGAGTTCAGCAAGGCGTCGACTGGGTGGCATGCGCCAGGCATCCACGTGGCATGTGTTTGGTCCTCGCGCCTGAACGACTTTCCTTGCGAATGACATTTTTGACCGCTTCGGCACGGCACGTCTATTTTGTGGATCAAGTCACTTCGGAGGCACCGTGTGTGGTAGTATCGTGCAGGTGTATCAAGATGCGCGAAGCCTCAAACATCCCCGCTCCGGTTGGTCTTCGCTGAATAATTATGACGCGCTAAGCGCACCTGAACAGCGTGAGTAGGATATTTGAGCTCGCACCTGGCACCGTTCATCTCGGGAGTTATTGATGACCATCGCCAACATCAAACTTGAAGAACAATACCGTTTGACTCGCGCAGCACTTGTTAGTGCAGGGCTCGACATGAACGGCAGCATCGACGCGCTTTACCGCGACTGGCACCGATGGCGTGAGAAGCCGAAACCCTTGCCCCGGCCCGATAGAGTCGCCGCCTGGGACGCCGACCAATGGTGGGCTCGGCATCTAGCTCAGTTTCGGAGCTTGATCGATACTGTACACGTCACCGCGCGGGCTGTGCGGGCGCATAAAGATGGTCGGGGGCAGGCACGGTAAAGGCCGAAATCAGGTAAGGTTACTTATTTACCTGCGTTCCAACCGGATACGGAGGTGAACCTATGTGGTTAAGGCCTGCTTCGTCTTTTTGACGGCATCGGAGAAAGCCAGCTTCCGGCGGTTCCCGCGCCAGACGCGGTCGAAGGCCTGGTCCAGCCCGCGACTGGCACGACATGTTCTTCAGATAACTAAAGATTCTTTGCTTTGGACGGCCGTCGCGCGCACTCTTAGCAGAGGGTTTGCAGCGGTAGGAGCGCGGCACCAGGAGATCCTGACTGTGGCGTCGCCGGTGACTCGTCACAACACGATCGACTGGTGGAACACCTGATGCCTAAGGTCGGAGCTGGCTTCTTCGCTATTCCGGGAGTTGGACCAGTGCTGGTAGCCGACCCTCTGGTTGGACGGATTGTTGCAGGGCTCGAAGGCGCGGTGATGATGGGCGGCTTGCGCAGGGCTCTACAGCATCGGTATTCCTAAGGACAGCGCGATGAAATACGAGTCGGCGCTCAAGGCTGACAAGTTCATGCTACTGGCTCACGGCACGGCAGCCGAAGTGGCCAAGGCCAGGGACATCATACAGACGACACACCCCACGGAGCTTGCACTGCACGGGACCGAACGCTGAGAACGCCGGCTCCGGGTTTCCTGCGGATCGAAATGCTGGCGCTCCTGAACTTGAAAGGACGATGAACCGTTTATGAATGTTTGCTTCCACCTCAGTCGAAAGCCGCCACTCGCAAGCATCACAGGTGCCGAATGAGTAACGCAAAAGATGCGGCTGTCAAAATAAGTCCCCTGGCAGGCAAACCCGCCCCGCCCTCGGTACTGGTGAATGTTCCGAAACTGGTGACTGCGTATTATGCTGAGCGACCCGATCCGTCAATCGCCGCGCAGCGGGTTGCGTTCGGCACCTCGGGGCATCGTGGCTCCGCCTTCGACAACACTTTCAACGAATGGCATGTGCTGGCCATCAGCCAGGCCATTTGTGATTACCGCAGACGCCAGGGCATCGACGGCCCGCTGTTCCTCGGCATCGACACGCATGCACTGTCAGTTCCGGCTTGTGCCAGCGCGCTCGAGGTGCTGGCGGCCAACGGTGTGGAAGTCATGCTCGCGGATAAGGATGAATACACGCCCACTCCTGTGATTTCTCACGCAATACTCACTTTCAACCACGGCCGCGAGAAGGGAATGGCGGATGGCATTGTCATCACACCTTCGCACAATCCGCCCGACAACGGCGGCTTCAAGTACAACCCGCCCAACGGCGGGCCGGCAGACAAGGACGTCACAGGATGGATCGAGGCCCGGGCCAATGCGTTGCTGGAAAGCGGCCTCCAAGGCATAAAAAGAATCACTTACGAGCGCGCCCAGCGCGCCGCCAGCACGCACCGGCGTGACTTTCTCAATGCTTACATAAGCGATCTTGGCCGCGTCCTCGACCTGGACGCGATTCGCGGCGCGAACATCCGTATGGGCGTGGATCCGCTTGGTGGCGCCGAGGTTCACTATTGGGGCCCGATTGCCGAGCGCTATCGTTTGAATCTCACCGTCGTGAACGAGGTCGTCGATCCGACATTCCGGTTCATGACGGTCGATTGGGACGGTCGGATTCGCATGGATCCGTCCTCGCGCTACGCAATGCAAAGCTTAATCGACCTCAAGGATCGCTACGATATCGCCTTCGCTTGCGATACCGACGCTGATCGGCACGGCATCGTCACCCGCACGGCCGGATTGATGAACCCCAACCATTACCTCGCGGTCGCCATTTTCTACCTCTTCCAGCATCGACCTAAGTGGAGCAAGGACGCAGCCGTTGGAAAGACGGTAGTAAGTAGCCGAATGATCGACCACGTCACGACCAAGCTCGGCCGTAAGCTCTACGAGGTGCCGGTCGGCTTTAAGTGGTTTGTGGATGGCTTGCTCGACGGCTCGCTTGGCTTTGGCGGAGAAGAGAGTGCTGGTGCATCCTTTATCCGTCTGGATGGCAGCGTCTGGACGACAGATAAAGACGGCATCGTCCCGGCTTTGCTATCGGCGGAGATTACCGCGCGCATGGGCCGCGATCCCAGCGAACTCTACGTTGAACTCACGCGCGAGTTCGGCGAACCCGTTTACGATCGTGTTGAGGCGTCAGCTACCCCGGAGCAAAAGCAAATGCTCGCGCAGCTCTCACCACAGCAGATACCGTCCGCGGAGCTGGCTGGCGAAAAAATCCAGAGCATCCTCACCAAGGCTCCTGGCAACGGCGCACCCATCGGCGGTTTGAAGGTGATTACCGCGAGTGGATGGTTTGCGGCGCGCCCGTCCGGCACCGAAGACATCTACAAGATATATGCTGAGAGCTTTCGCGGAGCGGATCATCTGCGCCGTATACTGGCGGAAGCACAGACCATCGTGGATGCTGCGCTGGCGGCGCCCGCGCATGAGCCGAAGATTGCCTCCAGGTGAAACCGTGAGCAGCGGGAAACCAATCGGCGAAGCTGAGCTGGAAAGGCTTCAGCACCAATCATTCAGCTACTTTTTGCATGAGACGAATCCAGACAACGGGCTGGTGATCGACAAGACCGCAGCGGATTGGCCCGCCAGTATCGCTGCTACCGGCTTCGCGCTGGCGGCTTATCCGGTGGCTGTCGAGCGCGGATTCATGCCGCGTGCCGCAGCGGTAGAACGAACGCTGACCACGCTGCGTTTTTT
>Ga0307374_10011983_pt1 | contig 12235 bp, 8 predicted proteins | sample OX3MG_FD_202532 | JGI IMG/M metagenome (GOLD analysis project Ga0307374, IMG submission 202532) | Soil microbial communities from Risofladan, Vaasa, Finland - OX-3 | ecosystem: Environmental > Terrestrial > Soil > Coastal area > Acid sulfate soil | place: Finland: Risofladan, Vaasa | collected...
CAGCGGAATGGCGGACGGAGTTCGACCGGCCAATCTACTTCATCGAACTGCGCGATGGATACGCGTGTTCGTGGTGCGAAATGCGCGGCTCGCAGCTTACTTTGATTCCGCATCCGCTATCCGGCTGCACGATTCGGCAATTCACGTATCCCTCAGACGCGGAGATTCTTGGGCAGGTGACCGGCGTGGCCATGCGATTGGTGGCGGCGGAATCGGAGTCAGACGAGTTTCCAAAATTGCCAAAGCGGTCTTGAGATTGCAGTAGAGAAACTCAGCTGCCAGGGGTTGGGTGTCGACAGGTACGGCCACGCGGTACGGCTCCAACTGGCTCCAAGACTTCAAAAACTCAGAAGCGCCGATTCCCGCCGCGTGCATGTATCCCTCCAGTTGCAGCACAAGTTCTTTCACCGGGAACCCCAGCAGTTCTTGAAACACAATGCGATGACAATCGGCCAGGGCTTCGCAAGCGACTGCTGGACTGAAGCGAATGCTCAGGCCATCATGGCGATAAATGCCGGTGTTGTAGTCGCGAGTGGACGCCAGGTAGATCAGCTGGTCAAGGGGCCTTTCCATGGCAGCGAGAGTCCGGCTGCGCAAATCATGGGTGGCCTGTTGAACGTCGGAGCGCCTGGGTTTGGAGGAGATTTTCATTTTGCGCTTTAAGAAGCGATCGAGCGCTCGATTGGCGGATCGGGAGCAGTTAAGAAAGCCAAGGCATTCTCGGTTATTTCGCAGATTCGCAGTCCGGCAGTAGCCGTGGCAGTAACGAGTCGTGGAGCGACGAGCGGGCCGCCGAAATAAACGAGAACTTGGAGCACGCGGCAGGCGAGCAGCAGCCTGACGAAGTCCATTGCCAAGGAGACTTCCGACCAAAAATTCGAGCGAGTGTAGAAACGGGCGGCACCGAGGTGGAAATGAAGCAGACTGTGAACCTGCTGTCGAATCTGGCCGATCCAGGCCAGCATGATCTTTTTTCGCTCGCGGCGGAAGAAGGTATTCGCGGCAGCGGGAGCCGCAGAAGCGACGAATTCGTAGTCGTCCGAGGAAGAAAAGCGTTCGATAACTTCGGGAGACAGCAGGTTCGCTTGAAGTTGAGTGAGGGCTTGGCGGGCGCGCACCAAGGCTTCAGCGCCACCTTCTGGTCCAGAACCTCGCCGTGCAGCGAGGATCAATGAAGCAACGAGAAGAGCGCCAACGAGAAGATAGAGCATCAGTTGATACATGTCTCGGAAGCTATAACCGCTAGTCGGCCCGACCGCTTGTTGCGCTGCGCCAGACCGGCCCGCGGGAATTCTAACCCGCTTTCAATCCATTGCGAAGTGCTAAACGGCCGACAAACGCAGCTCGATCGCGGCCCGTTTCGCGTGGCCGACTGACACCAGTGCCATGACCGTCGGCCGAAGAAGCAAACACGCACAACCGCCCAAATCGACCCGCGAAGTAGCGGCTCGGCAAAGCGCGTACGCCAGGGTTTTTAGCGTAGGGAAAACACGGTATGACCGATTTGTAAACAATGCGGAACTTACGTATGGAGTTGTTTGGGCGGCTGCGGTACTAAAGACATATATAGGCGCACGTCCAAGCGGCAATTCGCATGACCGACTTATGACCGACCTTATGACTGAGCGAACGCCACCTCAATATGCGGCAAGCGTGGAACCGCCGGCGTTCCGCGAGAAATTGCGGAAACTTGATCGACGGCAGTGGTGGCTGTGGACGTCCACGGTGCTCGTCCTGCTTTTGCTGACAATCGCGGTGGCCTCCTTCGCATTTCCTGCAATGCTGTCTAGAGAACAATCCACCTATTCGTTCTATCTGAACCAGTCTGTGCGAGCCCTGGTAGGAATGGTGCTGATTTTCAGCGTTTATCTGGTCTACCAGCAATTGATGATCATGCGCATGCGCAACCAAATGGCGGATCAGCTTGAAACCCTCACGAAAGTGGAAAACTTAACGAACGAAGTATATAAGCTAGCTGCGCTTGACCAGTTGACGGGTCTCTACAACAGGCGTTCGGGCGAACAGCGCCTGGCCGAAGAGATCAGCCGCGCGATGCGGTACGCGCGGCCGCTGACGGTTTTAATGATCGACATTGACGGCCTAAAGGAGATTAACGATCGGATGGGCCACGCCGCAGGCGATTTAATGTTGAAAAACTTTTCCGAACGCCTGCAGCGCGCCATTCGCGGGTCCGATTTGGCAGTTCGGCTCGGCGGCGACGAGTTCATGGTGATTCTGCCGGAGTGCCGCGTGGAGGAAGTGGGGCACGTGCTGTCGCGCGTCCAAGGGTTGGAGTTCGAGTACGAAGGGAACAGGATCGCGTGCCGCTTTTCGCGCGGATGGACGGACTATCGGCCCGGGGAAGCGTCCGCTGAGTTGCTGAAGCGCGCGGACGATGCCCTGTATGCGAACAAACGAGCCAGCAAGCAGAAGCGGGAGTTTATGAGCGAAGCACCGGCCGCGCAGCCGGTTTCCTAGCCTGATTTTTCATGGAGGCGGGGGCGTTGGCGTCGGTGTCCCTTTCGGCAACAACCGGTCTAAATTCCCCTTGCGCCCTGAAACGTTGACTCGTAGGATACGGGGTGTTGTTCGAAGAGATACCATGCCAAAAGAAAAGCCAAAGGTAAATATTGGGGCAGTGATCCGGTCGTATCGCAGTGACCGGGGGCTCTCGCAGGGAGACATCGAACGACGCACCGGGCTGCTGCGCTGCTACCTTTCGCGCGTGGAGAACGGCCACACGGTGCCTTCGCTGGAAACGCTGGCGAAGATCGCCGAGGCCATGGAGATCAGCCTGGCGGATTTTTTCCCCGGCACCGATACCCCGCAGGACCGCGAGACGCGCAAAATTCTCGGCGAGCTATCCGAGGAAGAGATCCGGTTCCTGGCGGAGATCAAGCGGTATTCGACCACGCTCTCTGACGACGACAAGCGGCTGGTGCTGGCTATGATTCGCAAAATGGCCACGGTCGTTCCGCAGACGCGCCCGGCCAAATCAGCTACCGCGAACCACCGCGCCGGCTACTAGCCTTGGCGAGCTCGAACGCTCGCGAGGGCGAGTGCTCGGCCACGCTTGGACGCCAATCCACCGCGTTCAACGAGACCGGCTAGCGGCAGTCCGGCGGATTCGCTACAATTAGACCTGCATGCAACGCAAACGGCACAACACAGTAGGCGTCCGGATAGGCAAAGTTTTGGTGGGAGGCGGCGCGCCCGTGGTCGTCCAGTCGATGACCAACACGGACACCGCTGACGCCGCTACCACAGCGCGGCAGTGCATCGAACTCGCGCAAGCTGGTTCGGAGATGGTGCGCGTCACCGTGAATGTGCCCGAAGCGGCCGCTACCGTGCCGGAAATCAAGCAACGCATGCTGGATGCCGGTTGCGATGCGCCGCTGATCGGCGACTTCCACTACAACGGACACGTGCTGCTCACGAAGTATCCCGCTTGCGCCCGCGCCCTCGATAAATACCGCATCAATCCAGGCAATGTAGGCCATGGAAAGCGGCGCGACGAACAGTTTGCAACCATCTGCGGCGTGGCTCGCGACAACGGCAAGCCGGTGCGCATCGGCGTCAACGGCGGCTCGCTGAATCAAGAGCTGGTGATGCGCAAGATGCAGGAGAACACCGACCGCGAGCTGGGCAGAACGTCCGAAGAAATCGTCAACGAATGCATGGTGCTTTCAGCCGTCGAATCCACGGAGCTGGCGCTCGAATGCGGCTTGCGCAAGGATCAGATCATCATTTCATGCAAAGTTTCCCGGCCAAATGACCTGCTGGATATCTATCGCGAACTCGCAAGCAAGACCGATCAACCGCTGCATCTGGGGTTGACGGAAGCTGGCATGGGCGCGAAGGGGCTGGTTTGGTCGGCTGCGTCGATGGGAATTCTGCTGAATGAGGGAATTGGCGATACGATTCGCGTATCCCTCACGCCGCGTCCCAATGGCGACCGGCGCGAGGAAGTGTACGCCGCGTGCGAGCTGCTGCAATCACTGGGGCTGCGGTCGTTTGCTCCGAGCGTGACGGCTTGTCCCGGCTGCGGACGCACTACCAGCACCACTTTTCAGGAATTGGCCGAAAGCATTCAGAGCTACATCCGCGATACGATGCCCGAGTGGAAGCGGCATTACGAGGGCGTGGAAGAAATGAAGGTCGCGGTGATGGGCTGCATCGTGAACGGGCCTGGCGAATCGCGAGCCGCAAACATTGGAATCAGCCTGCCCGGAACCGGGGAATCGCCTCGCTGCCCGGTCTATATCGACGGCCAGAAATTCACCACACTGGAAGGGAATTACGACCAGCTCTCGAAGGCATTTCGCGCGCTGGTGGACGACTACATCGCGCAGAAATTCACGAAGCGCGAAACTCCGCTGCCAGCTTCGGCGGTGGCTGCGCCGGCGCAGGCCGGCTCTGCTTCGCCTTCGCTTCGCGTCATCGCGTAGCTCTCGCCGCCGCTTTATTCACTTTTACAGTTCTGTGACTTCTCCCGCAGCTCTCGCGGCCCCAGGGCACACCCGCGATAAACTAGAGTGATCGGGCGTACTCTGACCTGATACATTCCCGCTATGCCTGACGAACAGACTTCTTCTGCTGTGGCGGACGCTCCGGCCGGCACATCGGATTCGCGCAATCCGCTGCCTTCCGATTGGCGGCGCGGCTTCTGGAGCCTGATCGTCACGCAATTTCAGACTGGCTTCAACGATAACGCGCTGAAATTTCTGGTGATTTACATCGTCATTGGAATGAATTTCAGCCGCGCTCGGCAAGACCAGCTCGTGCCGATGGTCAACGCGCTTTTCGCGATACCGTTTATTTTGTTTTCCATGGCCGGCGGAAATCTGGCGGACCGCTACAGCAAGCGCGCCGTCACCATGGGGACAAAAATATTCGAGTTCGCGATTATGGGATTTTTTATCGCCAGCCTCGCGCTGCGGAATCTGCCTATGGAATGCGCCGGAGTGTTTTTGATGAGCACGGAGGGCGCGCTCTTTGGCCCCTCGAAATACGGGCTCCTCCCGGAACTTTTGCCGGAACCGAAGTTATCCTGGGGCAACGGCATCATTGAGTGCGGCACGTTTCTATCGGGGATCGCGGGCGTTGCGATAGCCGGTTTTCTTGCTGATGCGTATCGCGGGCGCGAAACAATCTCGGGTTTGATCCTTCTTGGCTGCACATGCTTTGGCGTGCTGGCGAGTCTTGGAATTTCCCGGCTTCCGGTTGCCGCGCCAACGAAGCAGTTCCGCTGGAACCCGGTCAGCGATCTGTGGATTCAGATGCGGAAGATTGCCGCCGACCGCGTGCTTGGTTGGGCCGTTCTCGGAAACACGTACTTATTTTTTCTCGCCGCGCTGCTGCAGACGGTCATCGTGATCTACAGCCACGACACGCTGCGAATAAATGATCAGCAGACCAGTTACCTTCAGGCGGCCATAGCGATCGGGATTGGATTGGGAAGCGTGGCGGCGGGTTATCTTTCCGGCGGAAAAATTGAGTACGGGCTGATCCCGCTGGGCGCCGTCGGGATGACCGTCTTTGGCGCGTGGCTTTATCTTCCGGCGCACTCTCTCGCTGTCCTCGGAATCCGCCTGACATCGCTCGCGGTCGTCGGAACCCGTCTGGCGCTGCTCGGATTTTTCGGAGGGCTTTTCGCGGTTCCGCTGGGTGCGTTGATCCAACATCGCCCGCGGCCGGAAGAAAAGGGTGGAGTGATCGCCGCGGCGAATCTGGTGTCGTGGATCGGCATTCTGCTGTCGTCGGCCGCGTATTACTTATTCGCCAGAGTATTCCATCAATCTGCGCGCACGATGTTTCTCGATGGCGCGATTCTGACGCTGGTAACCACCGCGTATTCGATCTACCTGCTGCCGGATTCCATGCTGCGATTCGTGCTGTGGCTCGCGACGCACACGTTTTATCGCATTCGCGTGGAGGGCCGCGACAACATTCCGGAAAATGGCGGCGCGCTTTTCGTTGCCAATCACATGTCGTTCGTAGACGCGCTTCTATTGATGGCTTCGACCGACCGCACCATTCGTTTCCTGATGTACAAGGGCATCTACGACCTGCCGTACGTGAAACCGTTCGCGAAAATGATCCGCGCGATTCCAATTTCGTCCGAGCAGCGGCCGCGCGAAATGCTGCAGTCATTGCGCGAAGCGACGGAGGCAATTAAGAAGGGCGAAGTGGTTTGCATTTTTCCCGAAGGGCAGATCACGCGCATCGGGCAGCTTTTGCCTTTTCGCCGAGGCATGGAGCGAATCATGAAAGGCGTGGATGCGCCGATCGTTCCTGTGAGCCTCGATGGAGTTTGGGGCAGCATTTTCAGCTTTGAGCGCGGCCGGTTCGTTTGGAAATGGCCGCGGGCAATTCCGTATCCGGTCACGGTCAGCTTCGGGAAGCCGATGCCGCCGACCGCGTCAACTTCTGAAGTTCGCAAAGTCGTGCAGCAATTGCAGTCCGAGGTGTTCGCGCATCGCAAGAGGCGCATGCACACGCTACACCGCGCGCTGATTCAGACGGCGCACCGGCATCCGTTCCGGTTCGCGATGGCGGACAAGCGCCGGCCACGCATGAAATGGTCCCGAGTGCTGCTCAGCGCGATATTTTTGGCGCGGCGGCTTCGGCCGATGTGGGAAGGGCAGGAGATGGTTGGGATCCTGCTGCCGCCGTCGATTCCGGGGGCGCTGGTGAATTTCGCAGCGATGCTCGCGGGAAAAATTCCGGTGAACCTGAACTATACGACGTCGGATGAAGCACTGGCGTCGTCCGTCGCGCAATGCAATATCGAAACGGTGATCACCACCAAGCTGCTGCTGGACAAGATTCCGCTTCGGATTCCCGGTAAAGTGATCTTGCTGGAGGAAGCAGCTGCCTCGCCGAAGCTCGGCGAGCGATTCGCTGCGCTGCTTTTGTGGTTTTGTCCCGGTGGCGTGATCGAGCGCAAGTTGGGCGGGGGCAAACGCAAATCGATGGACGATCTTGCGACGGTCATTTTTTCGAGCGGCAGCACCGGTGACCCCAAAGGCGTGATGCTCTCGCACTACAACATCGCGTCGAATATCGACCAGGTGGGGCAGACGTTCATGCTCGACAAGCACGATTGCCTGCTTGGCGTGCTTCCATTTTTCCATTCGTTCGGGTTTACGGTCACTTTATGGCTTCCTGCGGTGCTCGGTGTGAGCGTGGTTTATCATCCGAGTCCGCTCGATCTTGCCGCGGTTGGGGAGTTGGTGCGCGATTACCTGGTCACTTTTCTGATGGCCACGCCCACGTTTCTACAGGCGTATCTGCGGCGATGTTCGCCGGAGGATTTTGGCAGTTTGCGATTTGTGATTGCGGGTGCCGAGAAACTGCCCGAACGGCTGGCGGTCGCGTTCGAGGATCGCTTCGGCATTCGCCCGCTGGAAGGCTATGGCGCAACGGAATGCTCGCCGGTTGTCGCTGTGAACACGCGCGATTATCGCGCTCCAGGATTCCGGCAAGTGGGCGCCAAGCGCGGGCGCATCGGCCATCCGCTACCGGGCGTGACGGTGCGGATCGTGAATCCGGATACGCGCGAGGCGGTGCCCGTCGGTACAGCCGGACTGCTATTGGTGAAGGGACCAAACGTGATGCAGGGCTATCTCGGCAAGCCGGAAAAAACCGCCGAGGTCTTGCAGGATGGCTGGTACGTGACTGGAGACATCGCCGCCGAAGATGAGGACGGATTTCTGACCATCACCGACCCGCTGAGCCGGTTCAGCAAGATTGGCGGCGAAATGGTGCCTCATGTGAAAGTCGAGGAGCGACTGCACGAGCTCGCCGGCGCCACAGAACAAAAGCTGGTTGTGATTGCAGTGCCCGACGGAAAAAAAGGCGAGCGGCTGGTGGTGCTCCATCTCCTGCAGGCCGACGAGCTGAAAATCGTGATCGAGCAACTGCCGCAGTCGGGGCTTCCGAATTTGTGGATGCCGCTTCCGAACCAGTTTTTTGCCGTCGAGGAACTGCCGCACTTGGGGACGGGCAAGCTGGACTTGCGCCGCGTGCGCGAGCTGGCGATCGAATTGTCCTTGCGAGAAGAAAACAGCTAGGCGGCCTCGCAGATACTCACGAATTGGTGATCCGAGCTCGCGACAGCGATCACCACATTGTTTTATTAAGACTCGAGCAAGCCCGGATCATCCTGCCAAGCCGAAGGACTGCTCGATTCGAGAAAGTTACATTCGAGGCGCACGTTTCCACCGTTCGCCATTCACTTTTCGCATTTCGACAGTTTACTGTTGCCTAACCAGTGCGCTTCTCGTATTCTGCTCCACGCTGGAGAACATGCGGCATGTATAGAAAACAACACAATCCGGAGATTTGGCAGACGTTACTTACGTCGCGCCGCGATTGTGGCCGACTGTGGTCCAGTCCTGCGCGCTAAGCAACTCCCAAGTTTTCAATTCTTTGCAAGCAAAAGACTCGATCCGGGTGGCGAAGTTTGCGGTTACTTCCCTGTCGAGGAAAACAAACCCGCAGGCGGCTATTCCCCCGGTTTGATTCGGCCAGTGGCGTAAGACGCGGTTACTTCTTCCGGTAAGAGCTGGACATCACGCGTTGATGTTCAGAGGGGTTCGAATCCCCAAACACCGCGCCTGATTGTTCCCTGGCCATGATTTTCGCCGGTGGCTTAGTCGAGGGTTACTTCCACGGACAATCGTCACGCAGGGCCCGGAATTCCTGCCGAGGAGAGGAACGAACGGGGCTGGGGCGAAGTCCCGAAGTACAAGGCACCCTTCGGATACCAACTCGAGACGAGCACCCTGGGCGCTTGTTCCCCGGCGAATGCTTTTTTCGGCGCGGTTGCGATTCAAACTGCGCACACCCGAGGCGCGAGATTCGCGCTGCTTAGAAAGAGAGACGCCGATGAGCGTCAAAGTGAAAGATGGCACGCCGCTATACGGGCCGTCTCTATGCGAGACGTGCTGCAACGCGCACGTCGCCAGAGGCTATCGCCTCAACGAGAAAGTTTTGGTGTGCATGGCGACCAGTCCGGATCGGCAGGTGCGGTTTCGGGTGCGTGAATGCACCAGCTACGTCGATAAAAATCGCCAGACTCTTTATGAGATGAAGGAAATGGCGTGGATTCTGGCGCCGCGCGGGCCGAAGCGCCGGGCCGGCTTCGTGCATTCTAGTGAACTTCGCAACGAGGACGGCGACATTGAGCTGACTCTCGAAGGCCGCGAATGATGCTTAGGCTAAAGGATTGGGTCAGCGAAACGGAGTTGCGGGCGCGGAGCGTCGTCGGCTCCGCGCTTCAGGGTCGAAAATGAAACTTAGAACCCTGAGGAAATTGCAGAGGAGGAAGGCCATGGCCGAAACAGGCTACAACGTCATCGCTCCCGAAAAGGGTGTGCCGGTGAAAGCGTGGACGAAGGGCGTCCTGCTCGAAGCCGAAGCGCGCAAGCAGCTTTTGAACGTGGCGCAGCTGCCGTTCATCTTTAAGTGGGTGGCGGCCATGCCGGACGTTCACTGGGGTATTGGAGCGACAGTCGGCAGCGTGATTCCCACGAAGGGCGCGATCATTCCCGCGGCCGTGGGCGTCGATATCGGCTGCGGGATGATGGCCGCGCAGACAGACCTAAACGCGAGCGATCTGCCCGAAAATCTGAAGGGCATTCGTTCGGCGATCGAGAAGGCTGTGCCGCATGGCCGCACCAATCACGGCGGACGCGGCGATCGCGGCGCGTGGAGCGAAATTCCTGCGCACAATCTGGAAGTGTGGAAGACGCTAAAGACGGGTTACGACGCGATTCTCGAAAAGCATCCAAAGCTGGATCGCGGGAATCACGCCAACCATCTCGGGACGCTCGGCACGGGCAATCACTTCATCGAAGTGTGCCTGGACGAGTCCGACGCCGTCTGGTTCATGCTGCACAGCGGATCGCGCGGCGTGGGCAATCGAATGGGCAGCTACTTCATCGAGATCGCGCGGAAGGACATGGAGCGGATGTTCATTCACCTGCCCGACCGGGATCTGGCGTATTTCCCGGAAGGCAGCGAGCATTTCCATGACTACGTCGAAGCGGTTGAGTGGGCGCAGGAATTCGCCCGGTGCAGCCGTGTGCTGATGATGGAGCAGATTGTGGGTGCCGTGCGGGATTGCGGAGAGGTTCGGCCTTTCGCGGCGGAACTCAAGGCGATCAATTGCCACCACAACTATGTGGCGCGAGAGCATCACTACGGCGAGAACGTGCTGGTTACTCGCAAGGGAGCCGTCCGCGCGCGCGAAGGCGATATGGGAATCATTCCCGGCAGCATGGGAGCGCTTTCCTACATCGTGCGCGGCAAGGGCAACGCGGAAAGTTTCACGAGTTGCAGCCACGGGGCCGGCCGTGCGATGTCGCGCGGCGAAGCGAAGCGTCGCTTTTCCGTGGCCGACCACGAACGTATGACGGCGGGCATTGAGTGCCGCAAGGATGCGGACGTGATCGACGAAACTCCGGCCGCGTACAAGCCGATCGAAGCGGTGATGGCGGCTCAGGCGGATCTGGTCGAGGTCGTTCATACTCTGCATCAGGTCGTGTGTGTGAAGGGCTAACGCAGAAACAATTTCGCCGGTGGCGTAGGCAGCGCTTACTTCGGTAGAGCGCCCGCTGCGAAAGTGGCGGGAGGCAGCAGGTTCGAGTCCTGCTTCCGAGCAATCGGAATAGCTCATATAACGGCGCAAGCCATAGGCGCTGCCGCTTGTTCCCCGGCGAAAGTTTTTCTGTGAAGCAATCGGTCTTCGCCGGTGGCGAGGGCGGCGGTTACTTCGGATAGGTTGGATGCAGGTTCGAATCCTGCCGCGATGCGGCATCTAGCATCGCGTAGCTCAGAGGCCGAGCAGCCTCCAGCGCAAGCTGGAACCGCAGCTGATCATTCCCCGGCGAAAGTTTAAGCAAAATCCCAGAGAAAGGAGAACGACCATGGCACGTCTGAACATGCTGAAAATTCCGTGGGGGCCGCGCACGCACGAAGGCGGCCCAGCAAAGAGCATTTCGCCCATGCTGCAGCTGCGGCGCTCCGTGATGGCGTGCCTGCTCTGGGAAAACCAATTCTATGAGGACGGCGTGGAAATCGCCGGACGTATCCAGGAACTGGTCCCGAGGGTGAAGCCGGAAGTCGTGGCTGCGATCGCCGTCGAGGCGCGCGTCAAGATGAAGCTTCGCCACGCGCCGCTCCTGCTGGCGCGCGAAATGGCGCGACAGAAGGAGCACCGCGCTCTCGTTGCGTCCACCCTGGAGCTGGTAATCCAGCGCGCGGATGAAATGGCCGAATTCGTCGCCATCTACTGGAAGGACGGCAAGACTCCGCTCTCTGCCCAGGTGAAGAAGGGCTTGGCGCGGGCCTTTCAGAAGTTCGACGAATACCAGTTGGCGAAGTACGACCGGTCGGGGCCGATCCGCCTTCGCGACGTGCTGTTCCTGTGCCACGCGAAGCCGCGTGACGCGGAACAGACCGCGCTTTGGACGCGGCTGATCGACGGAAAGCTGGCGACTCCCGATACGTGGGAGGTGGCACTTTCCTCTGGCGCCGACAAGCGGGAAGCGTGGGAGCGCCTGCTTCGCGAACGGAAGCTGGGCGCGCTCGCGCTGCTCCGCAACCTTCGCAACATGAAGGAAGCGGACGCCGACGAAGCGCTCGTCCTCGCGGCGCTTGAAGGGATGAGCACCGCTCGGGTGCTGCCGTTTCGCTTTCTGGCGGCGGCACGGCACGTTCCGCGGTGGGAAGAGCCGCTGGAGCGAGCCATGCTTTCTTCGCTAGAGCGCCAGGAAAAGCTTCCTGGGCGGACAGTTCTTCTCGTGGACGTCTCGGGCAGCATGACGTATGCCCTATCGCGCAAGTCGGAGATGCTTCGAACCGACGCAGCGTATGGGCTCGCCATCTTGCTTCGTGAAATTTGCGAGAAGACGATCGTGTACACGTTCTCGAACGAACTTGTCGAGGTGCCGCCTCGGCGGGGTTTCGCATTGCGCGACGCATTGGATGCTAGCCAGTCGCGCGGCGGAACTTACCTCGGCAAGGCGCTCGGGACAATCCGGGAGAAGTATGACCGGATCATCGTAATCACGGACGAGCAGGCGCACGACCGAGTGCCGGGGCCGCGCGCGACCGGCTATGTGGTCAACGTCGCCAGCAACAAAAACGGCGTCGGTTACGGCCCGTGGACACACATCGACGGCTGGAGTGAAGCGGTGGTCGAGTACATCCGCGCGGTAGAAAATAC
>Ga0307374_10011984_pt1 | contig 12235 bp, 11 predicted proteins | sample OX3MG_FD_202532 | JGI IMG/M metagenome (GOLD analysis project Ga0307374, IMG submission 202532) | Soil microbial communities from Risofladan, Vaasa, Finland - OX-3 | ecosystem: Environmental > Terrestrial > Soil > Coastal area > Acid sulfate soil | place: Finland: Risofladan, Vaasa | collected...
TGCCGTTGGCGAACGGCGGCCCGTCATAGAAGCTGAAGACCGGGGCGCCCTCGCGTGCCTTGAGGCTTTGCTCAAAGGTTTTGTCGGCCTCCCACTGCTTCAACAGCTTCTCTTCAATTTCAGCTAGAAAGTGTTTTTTAGATCTGTCGCTCATCTGTTGTACTATAGCATACCTCTGGCACGGGCATAAGTATCAGGCGCGGGCGTAGGAGGCGACTTCGTCCATCATCGGCAAGCTGTCGCCCTGCCAGACTTTTTGGACAAAGCCATCGGCCTGCAACACCAGGATAGCCGGGTACTGCATAACATCATAAAGCGTGGCCGTGGCGCTGCCCTCGCGCGTGTCGATACTCAGAACCTCCAGGTGATCGGATTGGTGGCGGCTCTGGTATTCATGAATAAATTCCTCGATCAGCCTGCCATGTTCCGAATTCGGCCGGTATAAGATAAGCACTTTCATGGTACCCCCAGTTTAGCATATGCCCCACCCTTGTAAACCTCGCGCCGTTGACAAAGCCGGAGCACGTGGTATACTCGAACGATTATGACTTTGACCATAATGAAGCAGTTGCAGCTCCTCCTCGGCCTTCAAGGGCTGTGCTTCACCATGGTTGAAGCCTAGACGTCCATCGTCTCCAGCGCAGCCCCAACCAATCAGGCTTCAACCGAAGCCTGATTTTTTAATTTTGAGAGGAGCCAAACCAAATGTCAGAAATAGTGAGAGACCCTAATAAGATAGATATTTACGACACGACTGGACGTGATGGCTTGCAGACCGTCGACGTCAGTATGAGCCTTGAGGACAGGGTTATGATGTCCCAGCAACTGGAGAGCATAGGTGTAGACATAATCGAGGCCGGGTTTCCTGCATCGGGAGAAGCTACAACTAACCACGAACTTGAGGTGGTTCAAGCGGTAGCAGTGGCTGTTGACAGCGCAAAAGTGGCCGCCCTGTGCCGTTTGCGGCCAGCCGACATAGAGAACGGTTGGGCCGGCGTTGAGCCCGCTAAAGATAATAGCGGCGGTGTCAGGCTGCATACTTTTATCTCTACTTCGGACGTACAGATGAAGGAACAAAGACTGACGCCAGAGAAAGTCAAGGAACTGACTGCGTCAGAGGTAGCCCGCGCTAAGTCTTTCTGCGACGATGTGGAATTCTCGCCCATGGACGCCAGCAGGTCTGATTTTGAACTGGTCATGGAAGTTTGCCGAATAGCCGTCGAGAATGGTGCTACCGTTATCAACATTCCAGACACAACCGGCTACATGACATATAGGCAATACGGTCGCCTCATCGCCGCTGTTATGCAAGGCATACAGCCCAGCCATCCTAACGTCGTCTTCTCGGCACATACGCACGGCGATCGTGGCCTTAGCACCGCTTCCAACATGGAAGCCATAGGCGCCGGTGCCAGACAGGCAGAAGTAGCCGTGAACGGACTGGGGCCACGCCTGGGCAATGCTGACCTGGCGAGCATCGTGGGCAATATACGTGAGGGCGGCAATCCTCTACCCTCGGGCGCATACACTGGAGTCGATTCACGGCGCCTGGTGGAAACCAGCCGTATGGTGGCCAAGCTGTCTGGTAAACCCGCGCCAAGTAACCTGCCCTTCACCAGCCCGACGGCTTTCGCACACGTGGAAGGCATTCACCAGCACGACGTAGTCGGTAATCCGCGAAGCTTCGAAGCGCTTGATGCTGCAGTTTATGGCCAGGAGCCTGGTCAGATTGTCTTGGGACCCCTCTCGGGCCGGGTCGGTGTAAGCGCACGTCTGGAAAATATCGGAATTCGTTTAGAAGGAGATGAGTTGAATGCCGTCACCACCCAAGTCAAGGACTTAGCTACGAAAGAAGGCCGCAATCTGGCCGATACTGATATAGAAAGAATCGCCGCAGAATACAAAGGTCAAACTATAGAAGACCCGGTAGCTTTGGGCTCTATTGATATCGGGGTAGCAGGTTTCGACTTTAGTGATCCTGTCTTCGAAATTGTCCTTCTGGTAGACGGCAAAGAAAGATACTTAAGATTCGCAGCTACAGGTAAAGACCAAATTCATCGCGCTGTTCAGGCCATTAACAGATCTCTGGGATTTGAAACACAAATCAAAGACTGGCATGGAGACGCTTTGAGAGAAGGGTCAGATGCAGGGGCAGAAATTTTTGTAGATATGGCTCAATCAAATGGGCGGCCTATAAAAGCCTGCGCCAAAGGCAACGATGTGCTAGAGGCTAGCATTAAGGCTTACTTAGCAGGCATTAGTATCATCAAAAGGATTGAACAACGAGCAGTTCAGGATGCAATCGGTCTGTAAGTATATGGCTTAGCTACAACCCGTGGTGGAGCCGCAGGCAGTGCAAACATAGCAGCTACCTGACCGTTGGGTCTGGTTGCCACAGTTGTAACACAGCGGCGCGGTTGAGTCGCCGACGGTCATCTTGGCATCTGCGGTAGGCACGCTGGGCGCCTCGTTAACCGCTGGTGTGGCCTCGCCAGGTTTGGCTTGGCGGATCGGCCCTTCTTCGGGTTGGACCGGTTCAGCGGCAGTATCGGCGATCTCTTCAGCGGATGCTTCCAGGAGGTCGGTTTGCAGTTCGGGCATGTCGTTGATGTCGGCCATACCGAGTTCCAGCCGGTCGTCAAAACTGAGGTAGCTCAGTGCCAGACGGCGGAAAATGTAGTCCACCAGGCTGGCAGCCGTGCGAATCTCCGGATCGTCGGTGATGCCGGCCGGGGCGAATGACATGTTGGTCAGACCATGGACATAACTCTTGAGCGGCACGCCGTACTGCAGGCCGTAGCTGACTGAGACGGCCAGTGAGTCCATTATTCCGGCCAGGGTTGACCCCTGTTTGGCAATCTTCATGAAGACTTCGCCGGGCGTGCCGTCTTCGAACTCGCCGACGGTCACGTAACCCTTGACGCCAGCCACCTTGAAAGAAAAGGTGCGGGCGTTGCGGTGCTTGGGTAGCTCGCGGCGAATGGCGCCCCTGACGACGAAATTATCGACAGCGGCTTGGGCGGCAATAGCCGGTTGGGCAGCCACCGGAGCCGCGGCTTCGGAACCCGCCTTCTTGGCCATGGATAGCGGTTGGGCGACCTTACAGTTGTCGCGGTAGATAGCGACAGCCTTAAGGCCCATCTTCCAGGCGTCAATGTGGATTTGCTCTATGTCTTCGACGGTGGCCTCCTCGGGCATGTTGACAGTCTTGCTGATGGCACCGGACAGGAATGGCTGGACAGCAGCCATCATCTTGACGTGACCGAGGTAGTGGATGGAATTGTCACCCATCGAACAAGCGAACACGGCCTCATGCTCTTTTTTGAGGTACGGCGCACCGAGAATGGTTTTTTCTTCGTCGATGTAGGCGATGATGGCGTCAGCCTGCGGCTTGGTGTAGCCGAGAATTTTGAGCGCCCGCGGCACGGTCTGGTTGACGATGTGCATGTTGCCGCCGCCAACCAGTTTTTTGACCTTGACCAGGCCGAGGTCGGGCTCGATACCTGTGGTATCACAGTCCATCATCAGGCCGATGGTGCCGGTCGGAGCCAGTACCGAGGCCTGGCTGTTGCGGACGCCATAAAGTTCACTCAGTTCTACGGCTTCGTCCCAGGCGCTGGTGGCGGCGCTGAGCAGTTCTTCGGGAACCTGGCCGGCGTCAATCTTGGAAACTTCGGCCCGGTGCATACGCAAAACATTGAGCATACCCTCGCGGTCTTTGGCGAAACCGCTGAACGGTCCGACGCGCTTGGCGATCCTGGCGCTGGTAGCATAGGCGTGGCCAGTCATCAGGGCCGTGATGGAAGCTGCGATAGCCCGACCCTCGTCGGAGTCGTAAGGCAGGCCCAGGGCCATCAAGAGAGCCCCCAGGTTGGCGTAACCAAGGCCCAGCTCGCGGTAAGCGCGGGCGTTCTTGGTGATGGATTTAGTCGGATATTCACTGTAGCCGACCAGGATTTCCTGGGCGGTGAACAGCAGCTCCACGGTGTGCCTGAACTCGTTAATCGCGAAAGTATTATCTTCACGCAGATATTTAAGCAAGTTGATGCTGGCCAGGTTACAGGCCGAATTGTCCAGGTGCATGTATTCGCTGCAGGGGTTGGAGCCGTTAATGCGGCCGGCGTTCGGGCAGGTGTGCCAACGGTTGACCGTAGTATCAAACTGCATACCGGGGTCGGCGCACTCCCAGGCGGCCTCAGCAAACTGCCGGAACAGCTCCCGGGCCTTGACCGTTTTAACGGTCTCACTATTGGTGACGGCCTTGAGATCCCAATCGGCGTCATCCTGGACGGCCTGCATGAAGTCATCGGTCACGCGCACCGAGATGTTGGCGTTCTGGTACTGCACGCTGAAACTGTCTTTGCCGTTGAGGCTCATATCCCAGCCTAGTGTCTGCAGGTCGCGGGCCTTGCGTTCCTCAATGGCCTTGCTCCAGATGAATTCTTCGACATCGGGGTGGTCTACATTGAGAATGACCATCTTGGCGGCTCGGCGAGTCTTGCCGCCGCTCTTGATGGCTCCGGCGCTGGCGTCGGCGCCGCGCATAAAGCTCAAGGGGCCGCTGGCCGTGCCGGCGCTCTTGCCCAGACGTTCCAGGCTGGAACGGATCGGGCTGATGTTGATGCCCGAACCGCTGCCGCCCTTAAAGATCATGCCTTCTTCGACATACCAGTTAAGGATAGCTGGCATGGTATCCTCGATACCGAGAATGAAACAGGCACTAGCCTGTTGGGCCCGTTCGGGAGCACCGATGTTGAACCAAACCGGGCTGTTAAAAGCCGCGCGCTGGGTGGCCAAGATGTACTTGAGCTCCTCGCGAAAATCTTCGGCCTCGGATTCGCCGGTGAAATAACCCTCTTGGATCCCCTGACGCGTAACTGTGTCGATTACCCTGTCAATCAGATGCTTGAGCGAGCCTTCCCTATCCTTGGAACCGGGCGTGCCGGTAAAGTACTTCTGAGCCACAATATTGATGGCGTTAAGCGACCAGCCCTCCGGAAATTCGACGTCTTTTTGCTCGAATACCGGCGTATCGGTCATCGGATTTTTGATAATAGAATCCCGCTTCGTCCATTGAAGTTGATCGTATGCCTTGCTTTTTGGGGGGGTAAAAAGCCTTACCACTCCCAAGCTGGTTGTCTGTGCCATAGTGGTTTATCCCTCATTACTTATGGTTTTATTATTTTTGTTTGGTTTTAGAGTTTTAGGCCGCGATGTGTTTGCCTTGTTTTACTAAAGATAGCTCTTCCTCGAAGCTGGCTATATCCTTAAAGCGCCGGTAGACGCTGGCAAAACGCACGTAGGCTACTTCGTTGAGCCGCGCCAATTGGTCCATCACCAGTTCGCCGATACGCGTGGAGCGTACTTCTTGATCGCCACAAGCATAAAGCTCTTGTTCGATCGAATCTACAAGCTTCTCGAGCTCCAGACTAGTCACGGCTGTCTTTTCGCAGGCCCGGTACAGTCCGGCCAGGAGCTTGGATCGGTTGAACAGTTCGCGTTTGCCATCGTTCTTAATAACGATGAGCTGTGGGCGTTCCAGACGCTCATAAGTCGTGAAACGGTGCCCGCAACTGCTGCACATGCGGCGGCGGCGAATGGCCTGGCCCTCTGCCACGTCCCGCGATTCAATGACTTTGATGTCATCGCTGGGGCATTGGGTGCATTTCATTAAGCCTCCTTACCATTAAATGTGCTCAGCATTTACCTTGGCTATATGTTATTTTTCTCTACATATAGTGCTGTGTGCCCCTAATATACCCCCATCCATAGTGCTTTGCAAGCAAGTTAACGCTGTATTATTTAATACGTGCTTGGCCTGAAAACAGGGGTTTAAACGAGGGCTCTGTATTTTTATTCCGACTTGTCGTCGTCTTTTTCGTCGTCGCTTTTGTCGTTCTTGTCGTTTTTACCGTTTTCGTCTTTGGCATCACCTTTGTCTTGGTCGTCTTCGGTAGAATCTTCGCTAGGCTCATCATCGCTGGCGTCTTCATCATCGTCTGATGGCTGGGCTTTGCGGCGGCGGCTCAGGCGGCGTAGGAATGAGGGCTTTTCGAGCTCGTCTTCGAGGCTGCCGGTGACAACCGTGCCATCTTCGTCGCGGTTAGCTTCGGAGTCTTCCTCTTCCGGCTTTTCCGCGGCTTCCTCTTCTTCGTCGTGAATTGACCAGATATTGGGTATGGGAGTCTCGCTGGTGAAGTCATGCTCAGCCTGTTCGTCGAGGTTCATGTCGATTTCGGAGAGAGTCTTTTCTTCTTGTTTGGCTGAAGCCGGAGTGCTGACGTCCAGCTCGGTCTTTTCCGAGATCAGTTGGCGGCCAGCGGCTGGTTTTTCCCTCTTAGCGAAGTAAGAAGCGTCAAAACCGGTGGCTACCACGGTAATGATAACCTCGCCGTCCAGATCGGGATTGATGGTGGCACCGAATATGATGTTGGCGTCGGGGTCAGCAGCGGTAGTGATGGCCTCGGCCGCGGCGTTGATCTCATGCATGGCCAGGTCTTTGCCGCCGATGACGTTAAACAGGATGCCGCGGGCGCCGTCGATGGAAACTTCCAGTAACGGTGACTCAATGGCCTGTTGGGCGGCGCTGACGGCGCGGTTTTCGCCGCTAGCGCGGCCGATGCCCATCAATGCCGAACCGGCTTTGCTCATAACGGCTTTGACGTCAGCGAAGTCGAGGTTAATCAGGCCGTGGACGGTAATCAGGTCGGAAATGCCCTGCACGCCCTGGCGCAAAACGTCGTCGGCCACCTTGAAGGCTTCGGTCAGCGGCGTGTCGCGGTCGATGGTCTGCAGTAAGCGGTCGTTGGGAATAATAATCAGCGTGTCGACGGCTGAGCGCAGCTTGTCGATAGCGATTTCGGCGTTTTTGCGGCGTTTTTCGCCCTCGAAAGCGAACGGCTTGGTCGCGAAACCGACCACCAACGAGTCCAGCTCGCTGGCGACTTCGGCCACCACGTGGCCGCCGCCGCTGCCGGTGCCGCCACCGGCGCCGATGGTGACAAAGACCATGTCGGCGCCCTCTAGGGCTTTGCGGATATCATCACGTGATTCCTCGGCGGCTTTTTCGCCAAGCACCGGGTCGGCGCCGGCGCCAAGGCCTTTGGTGGTGTCTTTGCCGATGTGGATTTTCTTGTGGGCTTTAGAATGGTGTAGCGCCTGGGCGTCGGTGTTAACAGCGATGAATTCGACATTCTCTATGCCGGCCTCGACCATGCGATTGATGGCCGCGCCGCCGGCGCCGCCGACCCCGATTACCTTGATTTGCGCGAATGTCTCGATGGCTGGCTCAACGACTTGTGGCATAACTCCCCCGGTAGAAATCTAAATTTAATGCTTGTAGTATACTCCAGCCCCACCTTAAGTTCAACAAATTTATACGGCCGTTTTAGGCGACTTCGCAGCCGGGTAGCTTTTTGGGAATTTTGTATTCGCCCGGTCGCGGTTTTCAATGATCGTTTTGAACCTATACTCAAATTTGAGTATTTAAGTACTCAAATTTGAGTATAGCCTGATTTTAAGATGTGAAACCTCTGTTTTTTCAGTGAGAAAAAGCACTAATCTAGCGTTTGAAGCGGTGGAACATGCCGTCAAGGAGAGAACGGGCCTGTTGGGCGGTCGTGTTGCCGGCGCCGGGCGGCAGCGAGGGCAAGAGTAGCATATCGAGCATCATCAAGCCGACGACGGTGACAAAAGCCTGGTCTTCGACAGTGTCGGCCAGGCCGCCGATGCCCCGCAATTTGCCGATACGGGCCGGTAACTGGAGTTTTTCGCGGGCCAGTTCTTCGATACCGGGCAGCTTGGAGGTGCCGCCGGTGATGACGATGCCGCCAGGCAGTTTGCGCGAGCGTTTAATCTTCTGGAGTTCCTTATCGACGTATTCCAGCAATTCTTCGACGCGGGCTTCGACGATCATGGCGATGTCTTCGAACTCGAAGCTGTGGCTTTTGCTGCCGATTTTGACGGTCGCGGTAGTTTTTTTGACGTCGTGCTTGAGATTGGCGTGCTCCAGTTTGACGGCTTCGGCGATGTCCAGGTCGGTGCGGAGGCCGATGGCCAGGTCGTTAGTGATGTGCTGGCCGCCGAGGGGCAGGATGGCGACGTACTGCACTTCCCCATCCTCGAAAACGATTAGGTTGGTGGTGCCGGCACCGATGTCGATCAGGGCTGTTCCCGCCTCCTTTTGCTGGCGCGTCAGCACGGCCTCAGCGGCCGCCAGGCCACTGACGGTATGGTGCGTGGGTGTGATTTCGGCTTTTTCGAGCGCCATATCGAGGTTGCGCAGGTTGGGCGAAGCGGCGGTCACGATGTGGGCGTCGACCTCTAGGCGGACGCCGTGCATACCGACGGGGTCCTTGATGTTGCGCTGGCCGTCGAGACTGTAACTTTTAGCAAAGAATTGGACGATTTCGCGGTTGGCCGGCAAGCTAACGATGGTGGCAGCTTCTTCGACCCTTAAACGGTCTTCGTGAGTAATTTCGCGGTTGGCGGCGCTGATGGCGATAACGCCTTCGGAATTGAGCCCGCCGACGTGGGCGCCGTTGACATTGACGGTAGCGCGCTTGATGGACATGCCCGAGATGCGTTCGGCCTCGGTGACGGCATGGACGATGGCGTCAGCGACTTCGTCAACGTGGACCACGGCGCCGCGGCGCATACCCTGGTTGGGCGCCTGGCCGTGGCCGATGATCGATGGCAGGTTGCTGCCATTGGGGTCAAACATGCCGACCACACAGCGCACCGCGCTGGTGCCAACATCGATGCCTACGAAGAAATCTTGGTTTGAATTCATCCGGAGAGTAGTATACCGCTATTGTTTTAATTAGAGCAAATTATGAAAGGTTAAACCTCTGTCAAGATTTCGGCGCCTGTGGCAGTGATGAGGACGGTGTGTTCGAAGTGGGCGCTCCAGGATTTGTCGGCCGTCCGGACGGTCCAGCCGTCATCTTCGATGTAAACCCGGTCAGTGCCGAGCGTTACCATCGGTTCGATAGCGATAGTCATGCCTTGGCTGAGCCAGGGGCCGCTGCCGGCGCGGCCGTAGTTGGGAATGTTCGGGTCTTCGTGTACATCGTGGCCGACGCCGTGGCCAACCAGGTCGCGGACAATGCCATAGCGATACTTTTTAAGATAGTTTTCGATGGCCGAACCGATGTCGCCGGTGCGCACCTGGTCGTGCAAAGTGTCGATACCGACTTGCAAGGCCGTGGCGGTATTTTTGATCAAGTCTATGTGTCCGCGCGTTTTGGGCCGACCAGCTATCAGGCTGATAGCGGCGTCGGTAATCATACCTTTATAAGTAACGCCGAAATCCAGGCTGACGATGTCGCCATCGGCGATAATCCGTTTGGCGTTCGGGATGCCGTGCACGACTTCGTCATTCAATGAAATACAGATAACGTCCGGGAAGCCTTGATAGCCCAGGAAGGCGGCCTGGCCGCCAAGTTTTTGCAGCTCCCGGGCCGCCATATCGGCCAGCTCTTTGGTCGATTGGCCGGGCGCCACCTTGGATTTGAGCAGTGCCAAGACGGTCGCCAGCATTCGGCCGCTTTCCCGCATGGCCGCGATTTCTTTGGCGGTTTTGACGCGAGTCATATTTTACTCCGGATTATCTAGATATTTGACGATGTCGTCGTTGACGGCTTCGACCGAGCGTTCGGCGTCAACGTCAATGACGTCAACCCCGTTATCCGACAGCCACTTGAGCAAAGGAGCCGTCGAACGCTCGTATTCGTTGAAACGCTCTTCGATAGCGGCATCAATGTCGTCGATCCGAGCCCGGCTGAGCAGGCGTTTTTTGACGGCTTCGCGCGAAGCTACCAGGTGAAAAGCCGCGTCGAGCTTGAAACGGCCGGCTTTGACCTGTTCGAGCAGCCACTGCGCTTGCGGAATGGTTCGCGGAAAACCATCCATTAAAACCTCGGAGCCGTTCAATACTGATGTCAGGACCTTGTCAACGATTTTAATAATCTCGTCGTCGGGTAGCAGTTCGCCGGCCAGCATGCGTTCACGCTGCTCACCGGTGACGTACATGCGCAGCACTTCGCCCATGGATATCAGGTGGAAACCGCGGGCATCGGCCAGCATTTTGCCCTGGGTGCCCTTGCCTGAACCGGCGATGCCCATTAGTAGAATCATTGCAATTTCTCCTTAGCTAAGCGTGCTATCACGGCGCCATCGGCGGCAGCGCCGGCCTTTTGCTTGACCTGGCCGATCACTTGGCCCATAGCCTGCGGGCCGGCGCTCAGGCCGCTCTCGGCGATAACGTCGTCGATTAATTTGCTAATCTCGGCCTCGCTGAGCTGGGTTGGTAGATATTCTTCGATAATTGCCTTCTCTGCCAGCTCTTTGTCGGCCCGGACCTGATCGCCGCCCTGAACGTACATGTCGGCGCTTTCCTGGCGCTGCTTGGCCTGCTTCGCGAGCTGGGTCAGGACCTCGTCGTCACTCAGTCCACTGTCGCGCTTACCGGTGGCAATCTTGGTGTTCAAAAGCGTGGACTTAAGGCCACGCAAAGTGCTCACCCGCTGGCTGTCCCCGGACAGCAGCGCAGCCTTCAAATCCTGCTCGATTTTTTGTTCCAGCATTTTAGGGAAAATTCCTGTTTAGCGGAGCCCGAGTTTGATCTTCTTGAGTTTGAGCGCCTTACGTTCCTGGCGGATAATCGCTTTGCGGCGGCGTTCTACCTTGCTGATCGGTTTTTGGAAAAACTGATTCTGCTTGGCCACGGCGATAGCGCCAGACTGTTGCACCTTGCGGTTAAAGCGGCGCAGCAGGTTCTCGGTGGATTCTTTAGAATCTTTACGGGTTACTTGTATCATAACTTACATATTGTACAGAACAGGGGTTAAATTTGCAAGACCTTAGTGCTCTGTTTAGCCCGTGACGCGTTTTTGCTGGGCGGAACGTTGTGACTTCAACACTATACTTTGCAGCTCGCGGAAGATAGGAAACTGCTTGTTGGTGGAATAAACCTTGGTGTTGCCTTGGCGCTCACTGGTCAGGAAACCGGCCTTTTCGAGGCGCTTGAGTTCGCGCTGGATGTTGCCCGCGTCTTCTTTAATAAGCTTGGCCAGGCCCCTGACGTGGGTCTTGAAATCGGGATACTTGGCGTAAATGACGATAATTTTACGGCGAACTCTCGAAGTAATAAAAACGTCTAGCATGGTCGTTTCACTCAGCCCCTTATTGTTATCCGAACAACGGTTATGACCTAGTATAGCGGGCTAAAAGGGCTTTGGCAACATCATTTTTATATTTCGCGGAGGCCAGATAACTTATACTTATATTTATGAAGTATTACGGCGTGTGGGTGCGTTCCGTTCGCTACCATGGTGGCGAACCGCTAACCTATGCCAGCCGGGAGAGCTTGCCGACAGGCAGCATCGTGGAGGTTGAGCTCCAAAAAGAGCTGGTCCTGGGCGTAGTCAGCGGGCCAACCAGCCGGCCGCGTTTCCAGACTAAGGAAGTTGCCCGGGTTTTCGACCTGCCGCCTGTGCCTGCCCATCTATTAAAACTGGCTAATTGGCTACGGGAATACTACCCGGCGCCCTTAGGAATCATCACCCAGCAGTTGGTGCCGGCCATGGCCGGGTTTTCCGAAAAAAGGCTGGTCCCGGCGGTGGCCGAGAAGTTCGGGCAGACGGATTTGAGCGCCTTGCCGCCCCTGACCGGTGAGCAAAGGGCCGCTTTGGCAGCCATGTCAGGACGTGACAGCTATCTTTTGCACGGCGTGACCGGCAGCGGTAAGACCAGGCTGTACATCGAGCTGGCGGCCGGAATGGTCCAAAAAGGCAAATCAGCTATCATTCTGACGCCTGAAATCAGCCTGACCGCCCAACTAGCCAATAGTTTCCGGCAGGTATTCGGCGAACGCGTGGTCGTCACGCATTCCGGCCAAGCGCCGGCAGAACGTCAAAAAGCCTGGCTCAAGATTCTCCGCGCGGCCGGGCCGGTGATCGTCATCGGACCCCGTTCGGCCTTGTTCAGCCCGGTGGCCAAGCCAGGCCTGATCGTGCTCGACGAAGCCCACGAAAACGCCTACAAACAGGAACAGGCGCCGCAATATCAAACCGGCCGCGCGGCGGCCTATCTGGCGCTAATTACGCGTTCCACGCTTATTTTAGGCTCGGCTACGCCGTCGGTCAGCGACTACTACCTGGCGGAGGCTAAAAAGCGCCCGATCATAACCCTAAAACAGCTCGCTCAGCCCGGTAATCATCCGGCCACCGAGGTA
>Ga0307374_10011985_pt1 | contig 12234 bp, 9 predicted proteins | sample OX3MG_FD_202532 | JGI IMG/M metagenome (GOLD analysis project Ga0307374, IMG submission 202532) | Soil microbial communities from Risofladan, Vaasa, Finland - OX-3 | ecosystem: Environmental > Terrestrial > Soil > Coastal area > Acid sulfate soil | place: Finland: Risofladan, Vaasa | collected...
GAGGATTGGTGACTTTCTGAACGCCATATGGGCGCGTGCGCGTCGTGATCAAGCTGTTGGCGGGAACATTCCCCGCGCTGCCGCTGCCATAGCGGTACGAGGCTGAAATATGCTCGCGCCCGCTGGGCAAGTGCGCGCCCTGCTGGCCGTCGCCGAAAATGATCGTCGTATTATCCTGGCTGTCGCGGCGCACGACATAAACACGCTGCTCGCCGTTCTGCCCAAAGAACGTATCCGTTTCTTGCCACGGCGCTCCATTGACCTCGACGCTCAATGTGCTGGTAGGCGTGTTGCCATTGCTTGATGGCAGATATGTCAGCGGACTGTACTTGAGCGTGAAGCGACGCGTATCCGCGCGTTGATCGACGCTACCAAGCACCTCGTCCTGCACGGTCTGACCATGCGTTGCCGCTACGACATTCGCGCAAAGAGCGACAGTTGCCGAATCGTACACGTTTTGTAGCGGCCCGGTGAATGTGAGCGTGATCGATGGCCCGGTCGTTGCACTGAGGACCGTCACCAGTTCGCTGACAACATCGTCACTATCGCTCGCCAGCTCATAGTCGAAAGTATCCGGGCTGGCCGTAAGTTGCCAGGCGTTCCCGTTCGTGTCTCGCAGACACCACAGCCAGGTGTTCGACGGTGCGTTTGGAGAAGGCTCAGGCCGCGCTGTCAGGCTGAACGCGCTCCCCCCGCTCAACGGCATATGCTGCCCGCTATCAGAAGAAGTCAGGGTAAGTGGTTGCGTGACATGGCCTGCCAGACGCACACGCACGCGCTTGCCGCTCACGAACACGCGCTGTCCCGGCGTCAGGTCGGCGCCGGAGGGAGCGCAAACGATGCTCTGCCCCTGCACAGGTGTAAAGTTGAACAACGGCAGCGGCTGGCCCATCGCGTAGGCAGTGGCCGAAGAGCGGTCGAACGTGCCGAGTTGATCGGCGCTATCGACGAAGAGGCGCGTAAACTCCTTGCTTTTCCGGTAATCGTCGTTTGTTTTCGTAGCAGCGCCAGTCACCGCATACAGAGCGGCGCTGCCCTCTTGTCGCAAAACGAGCCAGCTATCCTTGCGCAGCGCCGGGTATATCTTATCCAGGTCGAGATACTTATGCTGGACTTGAAAGCGCGACCAGCCTGTCTCTGTCCCCGCGCTATCCGGCATTCCCGCGATGAATAGCCCATTGGCAGCCGCCAGCAAGACGCGCACTGCGCTGAGGGGGAGATTTTTCGCGAAAATGTCCCAGGTTGCGCCGCCGTCATGCAAGCGCAAAACGCTGTTTCCCTGGGCGGCAAAAAGCGTTGTCGAGGTAGTCGATAACAGCGCCTGCACATCAGTGGGCGAGTGCGCTACCGCCGTCCAGTTCTGGGCGTTATCTTGCGAGCGGAAAATACCTTGCGCAGTCGCGGCTATGAGCGTATTGTCAGGGGCCACAGCCAGCGCCCGCACCGCAATTTGCGGCATAGGATGCGTCTGAGGCTGATGCCTGAATAGAAAATTATGCGGGTTGCTCATGGCGACGGCATAGACGCCAGTGTTCGTGCCAACGAACGGCACGCCCTGCGGCGAGACGGCGAAGACCAGGGCCATGACGCCCGGTACGACATCAGCAGGCGGTTGTTCCCAATTCAGCCCTCCATCCTGGGACAGGTAGACGCCGCTATCCATTGCCGCCGCGAGGTAGGCTGTGTTGTTCTGAGTAAAGGTTATGAGAGCATGGATCTCCGTCTTTGGCAGGGTATTCGCGTGATTTGGCTCTGTAAACAGGGCGGCTAAACTGTTGGGCAAGGCCGGCTTTCTGATAATCATGTACCAGTTATTGCCACCGTCGAGCGAATAAAAGAGGTTACCGGTGGTTGTGCCAGCGTACAATTTTCCGTCACTGCTCGCTGTCAGGGCGGAAATCTTCGTCTTGAGCAAGCCGGAACTGGCGGCTTCCCACGTCTCGCCGTCGTTCGAGGAACGGAATACGCCGCTATCCGTGCCAACGAACAGCGTCCCCGACGGATGCCGGAGCAGCGTATGCGCCTCTATATTGGGCAGACCGATAGCGGAAGGAGAACAGTTCGCGGTATCCAGCGAGGTGTAGTAAATACCGCCGCGCGTGTAGCCATAGAGTTTAGCCTGCTGCTGTAAGACGAAGGCCGCGGGGTTCGCTAAAGGCATTTGCCCACCGCTATTTACACCATTGCTCCAGGCCACTTCCGTATAGCCCGCTTTGAGATTGGGCGTGACGGATGCAATGCTGGCGAACATCCAGCTTCTGCTCTGACCGCTTTGCTCCGCGCCAACGATGAGGAGCGCGTCGCCGCTTTTCAGGCCGGTTCTGATGCCAGCGAGGCGCAGCGACGTGTCGCCGGGGTAGATGGAGCGCGACCCAACATCTATAGGCTGCGCGGGCTGGATAGCATTCCAGGCGGGCCGCGCCAACAGATCAGAAGAGGTTTCAAAAACCTGGGGCAATTGCGTTGAGCCGGTTACCTGCGCGACGCCCGTGGCAGCAGCGCCATTCCCTCCCGGCGCTGGCACGCTCTGCACCGCGACGCCGCGCGGAATCAGGTAGCGCGGAGACGGCTGATTCTGGACATCCAGCACGGTAAAAGCAAGCAACGCGCTCGCCGCGACGCCCAACTGCATCTCGTAGCCAATGGTTGCCGCCAGTTCCACGATCGAGCGCGTCTCGACGGCAGTTCCCAGGTAGCCTTCGTTGGCGATACGTTCCTGGTAAAAAGCGAGAACATCAATGACCATCGCCCAGGATTCTAGCAGCGCGACCGCCCAACTTCTCGCATCATAACTATCAAGCGGCAATGGCAGACCGCGCAGGATGTCCTGGCGCGTCGTCAGATAGGTCTTCATGCGCTGTAAAGCGGTCGCGTAGGTCGCTTCGCGATAGGATAGCTGCGTTAAACCAGGCGGGTTCCAGCGCGTATGTGTCGGCGTTTGATCCTTCATAAGCCCCCCTCCATAGTAAAAGTGATCGTGCCGTTCTGGGGCGCGCTTTTGTCGCTATCGAGCCGGATAATCTCTGTCGCTTTCGTCAGAATATGCTGGTAAACCATATCTGTGTTGGCGGCGTCAGCGCGACAAAACTGCGCGGCTTCAACGCGCGCGACGCCTGGAACATCTGCCGCGCGCCTGACAACCTGGCTCTGGTAAAGCGCCTGGCCGAATGTGAAATTGCCTGGATAGAAAAAGCCGCCTGGCTGCGTGCCGAACGCCTGTAAAAGCGTATTTCTCACCTGGTTGCGCGAGACGTGCGGCTTCAAGTAGATGTTCAACACAATTTGTAAGGCGACAAAGCGCGGAGTGCGTATCTCGACCTCGTGTCCACTGACAAGGTAACGCTGCATGTAGCGGGCAATTTCTCGTTTAAAGGCGGCGTCTACCGCCAGCGCGCCGCTGCGCTGCACGTAGATGAAGGCCGTATGCCAGCCACCCATCCAGCGCACCTCAACCACCGCTTTCGCGACTTCAGGATGGGCTTCGGCCATACGCGCGTAATCGTCATTGATAACGCAGCGCTGCTGCGCGGTAAAGGCAAAGGGCGCGTTCAGCCCGGCGTCCGCGATGGCTTCCGGCGCGGTTCCGCCCTGCGCTGGCAGTGGATTGCGCACCCTGCTGATACCCTGCCTATCCGTAACGACATGTGTGAGCGTTTCCGCCTTCACATTCCCCTGCACGCCTTCGCCAACGCGATATGTGACCTCGAAGCGATTACCAACCAGTGGCTGGCGGCCCTGTTGTCCAAAGCCAAAACGCACGCGCGCGCGTCTGTCGTCTTCCATATCGACCGTAAAGTCGTAGTCAAGGGAGCCGCTATTCAGCAAATCGCGGCGCAGCGACCAGCGCCTGAACGTGTACAGATACATAGCGCCCTCCTTCAGCGCCGCCAGCCAGTATTGCCGATTGATGATATCGTACAGTTCCCACTCGCTGCTTGAAACGGCGCGCACAGCGACATGCTGCGAGAAAACGATGCTCTGCTCCTGCAAACGCTCTTGCGCAGTATTGGACAGGTACAACGATGAATTACGCAGCTCGTTCTCGATGTCTTTAGACAGGGCAAATGGAGCCGCGTTGCTGTACTGGAACAGGGAAATTTGCGGCAGAGCGTGATATACATCCTGCACCAGGGCAAGGCTGGCAGGCCGGGTAAGCGCAGCATCATGGCTATAAGAAGCAGCATGGGTCAGATCAGCGACCAGCAGATAGGGGCGATAGCGCCGCTGTGGGTCTGCCGGAACAGCCGGGAGCAACTCGTGCCTGATCGAGTTTCCGTGATCGGCCAGCACAACATTGCCGCGCGCGACGCTGATATCAGTGATCAGCGTGTCTTGAAACCAGACCGCGAGGCGCAGGGGAAACGGGAAGGCATCCTCTTCCGCCCACTCGACATGCAAAACGTGCTGGCCGCCGCTGACGCCTGCCGTCGCTTTTGTCAGGCGTACCGCGCAACGCTGCGTGGGATCAGGCCAGCGCTGCTCGCCTGTTTCCGCGTTCTTGATCTCTTCAAAGATCAAGACATCACCCGCTCGCAGTCGCAGTCGCTTCTCCTGGCCGTATCCTGGATCAAGCAGCGTAGCCGTCGTGCTGCCGGCAGGCCAGATCGTCTGCGTGTCCTTCTCCGCGTATAACGCGATGGCACTGTGCGCGGGATAGAGCGCGGCATCATGCATTGTTTCAAAGATTTTCGGATTAGCCTGCATGATCTGGTAATAGGTGGAGGAGCCGGACAAAACGACTGGCGCTTGCTCCGTACCTCCGGTGCGGCTCAACACGGGCGTTGCTTTGGGCAGCAGGACAGGCTCGTCTACCTCGAAACAGAGCCACACGCGCGCGTTACATCCCTCACTCAGCATGTAATCCAACAGGCGCGCGTGCCGCCTGACCGAAGTACGCAGACGAGCCGTGCCGAGATAGGCTTCGGTCGCAACGGCATCCTGATAATAGCTGAGGTAGTCCCCCGCGTAGGCCAGGATTTCGACCATGACGTTCCCGATATCCGCCTCGGTCGGCTCCTGCCAGCCCGGCACGCGCTGCGCCAGGTGATCCAGCATCAAGCGGCGAAAACTGGCATAATCCTTCGAGAGATAATCTATTTCCGGCGTCTTCTCTTGCTGCTCTTCCATATGTTGTTTTCCTGCTCGCATCAGCGGGTAAAGTGCGCAACCTGCTGCTTCTTGATATCTTTGATGACGTAGACGACTGTAATCTCCAGCGCGGCGTCATTGAACGTCACCTGCACAGACTGCACCTGTATAATATTGCCAAGCCATTGTTGAAGCGCGCCCTGCACCATAAATTGCGTTGCCGCGATCAACTCCTCGCTGCCAGGGCTGAATACGAGTTGCTCAATGGGTGTGCCAAAATCAGGCAGGTTGACCCGTTCTCCCGGCATCGTAAAAAGCAGTTGCTCGATTAACTGCCTGATGTGCTGCTCATCGTTCGCGGTCGCGAACAGCCCATCGTCAGCAACGCTCAATGGATAGGCGATATGCATGAACCATCATCCTTTCTCTCAGCCATAATTCCTGAAATCGCTCTTTTAACCGCAGCTTACCCTATCGGCAACACCATCACAGGATCGCCATCCTCGGTAATTATGCCAACAACATCTAACGTGCCTTCAATCGATACAGCGGCGCTGGCGATGTTTGTTTCGGGCGTTTCGATAGTGAACTCCGCGCTGGTGATGTTCGTTTCGCCGCTCTCAATCGAGAAGTCACCCAGAAGAAAATTCGTATCGCCGCCGTTGATATCGAGCGAGTCGCAGTTCAGGTCTGTTTCGCCGCTCGTGATCTCCAGCGATGCCGCGCACGTCAACGTTGTTTCGGGGCTTTCGATAGTCAGGGTATCGCTGTCCATCGTCGTTGTCGCGCTGGATACCGAAAACGTGGCTTCGGTCACAATGGAGATGCCCTCGCTGCTCATGTTGATAGTGATGGGCGGTTCTACTGCCGGTGGGCCAAGTTCCAGTGTGATGCCGCCCCCGCCAGCGATATCGCGCATCACCAGCTTGAGGCTGGTAGTCTGGAAAATGAACATATCGGGATTGGGAACGACAAACGGGGTTTGCCCTTCCTCCCAAAAGCAGCCCGTCCAGATCGGCAGATTGGGATCGCCCGCCTCGAATTCTATCCAGACGTTGGCGTCGATGGGCGGAATAGTATAGAAGCCCACCTGCTCGCCGGCATAGGGCGTGCAGGGCATGGCCCAGGTCAACGGCTCCGGCGAGACGGCAGGTACGATGGGTATGATGCGCCCAAGAAATAAGGGATCGACGTTATCGGACACTTTGCCGCGGTATTTCCCATAAAACCGCCTGGTTTCGGGCTTGCCTGATCGATCAAGCGTGCCGGAAGGGCCGGACGCGCTGGAGTCGAAGGTGGTAATTGGTGCAACCATTATGCATATACTCCCGTGACTGTACTGCCTGTTCCCTCGCGAGCCAGGGAAAAACTCTGTTTATACTGCCCATTGCTGATCTGGTGCGTGACGCCTTTGACGTAGTAATAGCCATCGTAGGTAAAGCCAACGCCGCGCACGCCGACAATGCCCGGAGCGGATAGAATATCGCCATAGCGCAAAATATCAACCGTTCCGTCCGCCGTGACAACCGAATCAACCGATTGATTGGTAATGGCCTGCGCGCGCGCCTGCGCGTCGATCCAACTTGATCCCTGGTAATCGAGCATACTTTTGCGCACGAACGGCTGGTTAAAGATCAATGGCGGCCTGCTGGATAAGGGCGGCAGGCGCGTGCTGGTCAGCGTGAAAAACGGCAAGATCGTCTCCGCATCTTCATCGGAGACCGCGCCAAAAACCTGTTCGGGCGCGAGTGAGTCATAGCTGAAGTTAATGGAATCGACATTGGTTGCTGACCCAGCGTTGACCGTCAGCGCCTTTTGTGGAATGCCAACCCGGCTGGCTGGCCCCCAGTACGCGATATTTTGCAAAGGTACAAGGCCGGGCTTGACGAAGAAGACGTAGCCATGCTCCGCCGCCAGGGACTGGAGATAGCTCCTATCGGTCCCGCTTTGCTGCGGCACATGCTCAACAGGCAGAGAAGCCACGCTCGTCAGCGGGGGAATCGCCAGGGGAACAATGCCCAACGCCGCGTACTTCGCCAGCACGAACAGCACGATCTCGTAATCTCCCAACCCTGGATACGACATGGGGATGTCATAGATATTCATCATCACGCTGATATCTTCGCCCGTCACCGTCAAAAGCGTGGTTCCATTGCTGTCGGGCGCTAATTGCTGGTGCGTGATGATGCCGTCCATCAATACACGCGGCGTGGCATTGATGGTCACGCTGATCACCACGCGATTCCCCGGATTCAGCAGTGTGCTGTTCAAGAGCGCGTAATCCGTGCTGATGCCCGCGCCGGGTTCGGCCAGGAAGCTGATCTGGAAGCCCGACGAGGTACCCTGTTGTACCTCGACGCTCTGGATCGCGCTCATAATTTCCGCTGGCGCTGCTGTCGGCACAAACTGCCCGATCAAGAGCGAAAGCTGGATGCTTGATACGTTCATGCGCTGCCCTCTTGAAACTGTGGCGCGACGATACGCAGCGTCCGTCCAACTTGGTCGGTGAGCGCGAAGGGATTCATGGCGTTGTTGGCGTCGCAGATGCGCCAGAACTGATCGGGTGGGCCAAGCGTGCGCGCGGCGATCAGATCAAGCCGGTCATTTTCGGCGACCGTGACTTCAGCAATCGCCGGAAGCGCCACCTGCTTCGGCAAAAAACGCCGCCGGATATAGGTAATCTCGCCGCGCTGTTTATCCTCATACGTTGCCGTAGCGAGGGTATAATAACGGCTTGTCGGCTCCAACATGATTGTTCCTCCTCAAAAGCGGTTCACGTTCACACCGATATTCGCGTTCGGCGCGTTTGAAATGCCCAGCGCGGCCATTGCCTCTTTGCCCTGCTGGTAAACCATAAACAGGTTATAGCCCCTGGTATTCTGACTGAGATCGGAGTAACTGAGCGCGCGCATATTGAGCGAGACGGTGGCGCGAATCGGGTTCAGCGTGGTATCGAACAGTTCCTCGCTGATGGAGAGGTTGTTCAGGCGCACGGGCAGCACGCGATTCGGCCCCCATACGAACAACGTCAGCGGCGCGGCTAACGGCGCGATCTCCAGCGTACCCGATGCAAGCAGCGCGTCGTTTTGCTTCACCTGGGCGCTGGGAGGATAGACCAGCGTTTCCAGCAGGGCCAGTTGGGGATAGATACCGTTATTGATGGCGTTGTTGTCGCCCTTTTCCAACTGGTCGATGACGTCAATAGACACTTCCAGGTCAAACGTCTCGACAGGCGCGCCGATGAAACGCACGATCTGCGAGCGCTGGCCTTCGTCGCCGCCCGCCGTTTGCGCTTGCAGCGAGCGTTTGACCGTCTCCGGGTTATATTGAAGCGTAATCGTACGCGGCTGCGGGGAATCATTGCTGATAGCGACAATGGCCCCTTTCAACAGGCGCGGACCGGTCGGATATGTAGGCATAGCGGCTATTTCCCTTCATTTGTGCCTGGTTCTGATGCATCGCTCTGTCCCACAGCAAGATTGCTATAGATGTTTTGGGCGATGTGATTACCGATCGCGGCGGGTTTCGCGCCCGCCGCGGTCTGAATGTCGTCCAACTTGATGCGCGGCACGAAGCCGCCGCGAGCAAGGGATGGCGGTACGCCTCGCTCCGTCAGCAGGCGCGTCAACTCCTGCTCGATAGCCGCCGCGATACGCTGCCGCTGCGCATACGGCACATCGCGCAGGATCAATTCATCGATATGCAGATCAATGGCTGGTCGGTTCAATCCCATCCTTGTACCTCCGCGCTCGTCAGCGAACGCTCTAACTTGCTATATTCGTAGCGGGTAGCGCGCAGCACATGATGCATCTGAATCGGCTCTCCGGCAGCGGCGGCGATAAAGGCGGCGTTAAGAGAAATGCTGCGAATATTGCCCCCTGCCACGTTCAATTGAGCCAGTTTCTCCATATCCAGTCCCTCTGTGGGAGCCGCGCCGGGGAACATGCGCCGCCAGATAGCTGCCCGTTGCTCGCCATCAGGAAAAGGAAACTGGACAATAAAGCGGAGGCGGCGCAGAAACGCGCCATCCAACGTGTCCTTCATATTCGTCGTCAGGATCGCCAGCCCCTGATACGTCTCCATGCGCTGCAAAAGATAGCTGATTTCGATGTTGGCATAGCGGTCGTGGCTGTCTTTCACTTCGCTGCGCTTGCCAAAGAGAGCATCAGCCTCGTCGAAGAGCAGGATCGCTCCACCTTCCTCGGCGGCATCAAACACGCGGCGCAAATTCTTTTCCGTCTCTCCGATATATTTACTGACGACGGCGCTGAGATCGATGCGGTACAGGTCCAGGTTAAGTTCGTGTGCCAGCACCTCGGCGGCCAATGTTTTGCCGACGCCGCTTGCTCCCACGAAAAGGGCGCTGATCCCCGCTCCGCGCGGCGCTGGGCCGGCAAATCCCCAGGTCTCGTAGACCTGCGAACGATAGCGTACGTGCGAGGCAATCTCGTGTAAGAGCGTGCGCTGGGCGTCGGGAATAATCAGGTCTGCCCACGTTGCTGACGGTTCGATGCGCTGCGCGAGATCATCCAGTACTGGCCGCGCCTGCACGCGGCACATATCCCAGAGCGTTTCATGCATTGCTCGCGTGGGCGGTGACTGATCGACGGGAACCGAGGCGAGACGTCCCAATGCCCCGGCGCAGGCCGCGTGAATAGCCTGTTCGTTTAAGTGAAACTGCGCGGCGAGCGCGTGGATATGGCCGTTCAGCCCCGCGGCCTGCTGGCCCAGTTCGCTTTGCCAGATAGCCGCCCGCTCATCAGTCGTTGGTCTGCGCACATCGAAGGTCAGCAGCGAATGCTGTGGAAAAGACCAGCGATCCGGGCTGGCGAGGATCAGCAGACCCTGCTTTGTTTCCACCAACCTTGTAATGGCGGCGCGGCGCGGCGCGTCCATCGTATCGACGCCCCGACAATCGAGCAGCATGGCAAGATCGCTCAAGGCTGCCTCGCGCGTCCACAGCAACAGCAGCGTCTCAAGCTCGTCAGGCAGAACAGGCAGCGCCGAGGCTGACAGCACAACAGCGTCGTGATCGACGAGCGAGCAGGCCGCGGCAGCGATAGAACGCTGGCAGGCAGCATCAGGGCCGCATAACTGCACCACCGGCAGCACGCCACTCGCGCTGGCCGCCAGCGTCCATGTGGTCGCTATTTCGCGCGCGATCTGCTGATGCGATGGAGCCAGCGTCACAAACACTGGCAGAGGGTGAAACAGACCGGCAAGGCGCTGATCCAGGTACGAGATACCCACAAGATAATGCAGGATGCGTTCGTCTATGCGCAGCGGGCTGCGCGTGAGAGAACGCCCGGCTTCGATCTCGATCAAACGCCAGCGTCGCAGTGGGCTGCCGGGCGCGATCGCTTCCCAGGTCGCGCCTGGCAAGGCGGCCAGCGCGAGACTGAAACTCGCGTAATCACGCTGCGCATCGCCCTGCGCCTGCGCGCAAAGCTGTGGAAATTCGCTGTCCAGTTCGACAGCGGCGCATAAGAGCAGGATGTCGCGCTCAAACGGCGACAGGCGGAATATCTCGCACAACGTATCGAGCGCCGACGGCGTATCTGATGGCAAAGCAGGCGGCGCGGCGCGGGCGGTTGCCGACTCCTCGCCCGCCGCGTCTCCTTCATGGGCATGTTGCAGTATACAGCGCAGCCGCTCCAGGTGCGCCAGAAGGCAAACTTTATTCGTTTGTTGCCATTGTTCCAGGTCACGCGGGGCCATGATCGGGATACTCCACTTGCAGGTCAACCATCGTCGTATCAGGCTGCTGGCTGGACACGGGGCTGACCAGAACTTTTCGCACAATGCCAGTCGGCGCGGCTGGCAGCGAGGATTCGATCAATACGACCGACGCCCGGTAGACGACAGACAGGACATAAGGAATTTGCAGAAAGATCGACCACAGCTTAGAAAGTTCTTCCAGGCTGAGGTTGAGCTGATCCAGTTTGACTCGTTCCACTTGCTGAGCCAGATCAGAGCCTGCCAGAAACGCTTTACTGGCGATGGCAGCATCGATATCCGGCGGCAAGAGGATCGGACGTTCGTGCAGGGCAATCACCGTGCTGCCCAACAAGCGCTGCGGCTCCAGGCTGATCTCGGAGCCGTGAAATGTGAGCAGGTAATATAAGTCCAGGGCGATATGCACCGGCAAGACATCCGGCGGTTGCACCACCTCACCGGCGGCATTACGCAGCGGCGGCCAGCGCACTAACTGACCGTTGGCTGTGCGAGACGGCAGGTCGAAATTGACCCACCCCGGACTTTGTACAGCCTGATAAAGATACAGGTTTATGGCGGCGGCATCCTGTATCTCGCTGCCGAGTTTTTCGGGACGTTTATTAGTAACGAGCGCGCCGGGTATAGCCGCCTGCGCCGCCCTTTGCAGCATGTCGCTGAGCGTCGCGGTGACGGTGGCAATAGCTAAATAGCTACTCAACTGGTTCCACCTTTCCGTCGCTTCAAATAGTCACTCAGAGAGAGCGCTGGAGCGGTAGAGGCGGCGCGCTTCCTCACGGGCGCGGCAGGTGAAGTCGTTGCGCGCACTTCGACGCGCCCGATGCTGACGCGGATAACTGGCTCCGACTCGTTCGCGCCGTCATCGCGCCGGCCAGACCTCGCCCACAGCCTTTGTGGCGCGCCCGGCTCTGACGCGAAGTTACTATCGTACCCATAAGCGGGCGATTGCTGTTGCGAGTTTTGCCCGGATAGCAATTCATCGCGCTCATCCAGAACAGCGAACGGTGCGCGCTCATTGCTTGCCATTCCCGCCGCGTAGCGCGCGCTTTCTTCACCGGACTGGCTTGCTAATGGTGAGACTTCGCCAGGTAAGAGTGGCGCTGGACGAAATGCGCTCTGTTGTTGTACCAGCGCATCTAATGGGTGAGAATCGTGCGTTTGAACGCCTCTATCGCTTCGCGCGATGATCTCCGGCTGCGGCAGCATGGATGGTATAACTGGCATTGGTTGATTGGACGCGAGAGATAGCAAAGCGGACACGCCGGACGCCGGTTCGCTGGCATCAGGTACACGCTCCGTAGGGGCGTGGGCTTGCCCCGCCCGCGTGGGCGTTCCATCCTTTGTTGGTTCCGTAGGGGCGTGGGCTTGCCCCGCCCGCGTGGGCGTTCCATCCTTTGTTGGTTCCGTAGGGGC
>Ga0307374_10011986_pt1 | contig 12234 bp, 12 predicted proteins | sample OX3MG_FD_202532 | JGI IMG/M metagenome (GOLD analysis project Ga0307374, IMG submission 202532) | Soil microbial communities from Risofladan, Vaasa, Finland - OX-3 | ecosystem: Environmental > Terrestrial > Soil > Coastal area > Acid sulfate soil | place: Finland: Risofladan, Vaasa | collected...
CTGCCGGCCAGGTCCCGCACAAAGGTCACTGCGTCCGCCGTTCTCCGCTTCCCAACATGGTGGGCAATAATCAACTTGGTTTCGGCGTCCAGAGCAATCCACGTCCAGCAGTCGCCCCATTCTGCCGGGTCCGCACGCCAGAGATGTTTTTCCTTGGTGTGGACGAAGGTGTGAATCTCGTCGGCTTGGACGTATCGCGGGCGAATGTCTCGGATGCGGGAATCAAGCAGTTCAAGGCACTTCCGGCCAACCGTGACCGAGAGCGACATAATCGTGTTTTTGTGGACTCCGGTGATTCTCGAAGTTCCCCGGATCGTAACGCCTTCCATGAGCAGGCGCACAACCTGGACAGCTTTATCGAACTCCAGGGTGTGGTTTCCGAGCGGCTTCGTGGGCTGGATGGAAAACGTCGCCCTGCAGTCGCTGCAGCGATAGCGTTGAATGCGCTTCTTTCCGTAGGTTCCGAATCGTCTGACGCGGGTATGCTGGCACTTTCTGCAGGTCATCGGGGTTCTCCTTGACAATCCCAGCGGAGAACCCGACAATTTGATTGGGTCTCACCTTGCGGGCCGAATCCGCTTGGGAGATTTGGCCGCCGTGGGTAGTTCGAGCTACCTGCGGCGGTTTTACCTCTTCAGGCTGTGTTCAAGCCTATCCAGTATATCCCTTTCCAGACCCGTCAAGATGAGAAGCGTACCTTGGGGTCGCGTACCATAGCCGTGATCGCGCTCTTGGCGATGTCGAACAGGTCAACGGCTTCGTCGATATCCAGAAACGTCTCGTGGGCCAACGGGTTGCGGTGCAGGTTACGAATCTGGTCCACCACTGATAAGGTCTTAGGCTCGGCAAGTCCGTTGTCCTGAAGCTCCTTTATCAGTGCGTAAATGTCCCTAGTCCCTGGTTCCTTCCCGGAAGCGAGTTTATAGAACCGTTTAAGAACCTTCTCGAAGGCACGCATCATGTGAATTCCGGCTGCGGTAGGAAGCTCAAAAGCGAGGCAGCGACCGGATTCCTTGATGTCCTTCAGGATGTCGTCGCTAAGGGCTTTTAGGGCCTGCGGGTGGAAAGCGCGGTCAGCACCGTCCACAAGCATCGGCATCCGGTAGGCGCGTAGTTGTTCAACAGCGTAGGTGAGCCCCGCCAGCGCCTCGTTTTCGAATACGGCCTCAAATTCGTTCAAGCCTTTAGCAAGGCAGTCTTCGTCATCAGTGGTGATGAACCCGCGATCTCCGGCAAGATTCTTGTTCGCACTCTCAACGTCCACCTGGACACCTGTTGTCGCCCTCGCGAGGGAGTCCAGCGGAGGTTGGGCGTTATGTTTTAGGGCATTCAGTTGCAACGACGCCGCTAGAAGCGCCGCGCTTTGTTCCTCCCGTGGAAGGAAGCCGATGACGCGGAGCGGTCCCAAAGACGCCCCAAGTTTGTAGAATGCGAATGCGTTTATCGTCTTCATCTTCAACCCCTCTAGCGAGAAGCAGAATCCAGAGCGATCAAAGTATACCGACAAACGTCTTGTTTTGCTTGTATTACTCCTGGTGTCAGCGTTGCTCATCCACTTTCCCTCCTTTCGGAAGGATTTGCGAGCAACACTCCGTTGACCCACCACCCAATTATGAGACACATGATGAGTTCCAGAACGTTTTCTATCAGCTAATCAATTGAAAACATTGCACTTATAAATTATAAACTTTTTCCGCTGATGACGCCTTCTGTCCCATCGGGTTTTTGCCAATATGTAGCCTACTATACTTAACCTACAGGGCGCTCAAAGGAGGCCCTGGCGGCCGAGCCCATCTTTTCCGGTTAACAATCATGCCGCCCAAGGCGCATCGACGTGAAAGCGCCTCAGAACTCGACTTGAGGAGAGCCCAGGAGGGGAAAGCGAGCCGTAGGGCTCGCTTTCCCCTCTCTAACGCCGCATCTTCACCGACCTTGTTCGCGGAGCGAAGGTCAGTGGATTCGTCCGTTCACCGACGTCGTGCCTATGTCGTTGCCGATGGTCAGGCTTATCGGTACGAGGTTTGTGGTTCCCGCCAGATCCGCACCGCTGCCCTTGAATTCGAACGTATAGTCGTTCGCCCCTTGGGGACTGATCAGCGCGTTCAAGGATACGGTGCCAACACTGCCGGAATAAACGTAATTTTCCTTGCGGTTCGGGCTGAACGAACCGGAAGGAATCGTGAGCGTCATGCTGCCGATCTGGAGCGTCACCGCTTCGGTCGCCGGGTCGATGCCGTCGCTGTCAGCGCCCAGAATGAAAGAGCCTTTCAGCGTGAAGGTGCCTCGCCCGGTACTGGCTGCCAAAGACTTGGTGTCGAAAGTGTCAAACAGGACGCAGTCCGTGCAGAGCGAAAAGACGTACGCCGCGCCCTGGTTGGTGTTTGAATTGACCGTTTCGTACGGCGATCCAACCGCCACGGTTGCGCCGTCGGAGCTCACGCCTACCGAGGAAGCGTCCGCATCATTCGCGAACGGCATGCCCGAAGCAGTCAGCTTTTGGGTCTCGGACGCGCCGCCCGACCAGGCCGTCCCGGACTTGTCAAAAACATAGGCTGTACCGTACCCCGCGGCCACCACCTTCGACCCATTGTCGGTGATGCTCACGGAAAGGCCCGCCATCCCGGTTCCGTCCGAGGGTATCAGCTTGGCGGTCTGATGCTGGGGGGAGCTGACAGAACCAGTCCAGGGCGAGACAAAGACGTAGACCGCGCCTGCTGGGTATATGTTCCAGGGGGCTCCGGCCACCACGGTCGAACCGTCGCCGCTGATAGCCACCGCATAGCCCAGTTCGTCGCCACCTTCAGTCGCTCCGGGCGGCTGGGATGCACCGTCCGAAGCGGTCAGCTTGGCGGTTTCGTGCTGGGTCGCGTTCGACCAGGCCGTTCCAGGCCTGACAAAGACGTACGCCGCACCCTGGAGATTGTTCCAGGCGGGCGCCCCGGCCACCACGGTCGAGCCGTCGCCACTGATGCCCACCGAAATGCCGAGTTGGTCCCCAAAATTAGTCGTTGCCATCTGGGCTGTGCCGTCCGAGGCGGTCAGCATGGCAGTATTATTCACCGTTCCACTCCAGCCGCCTGCCGGCTTGGTAAAGGCGTAGACTGCACCCTGTTCGTTGTACGTTCCGTTGGCGTTATTCGCCCCGACCACAACTGTCGAACCGTCCGCATCCATACTCAACAACCGGCCCAGCTCGTCGCCACTCGCACCGTCCGAAGCAAGCAGCTTGGCTCTTTGAATGTACGGGTCCACCGTAACCGGGTAACGCGCTCCGGTGGCATCCATCTGCACCAGCAGGCGGTTGCCGTGGAGTTCCAGCCACGAGCGCAACTGGCGCCCCGTCGCGTCATAAGCTGTGAGGCCCGAGTAGCGAAACGCAGCCTCACCGCCGTTGCCGCTCAGGACCAGTCCGGTCTTTGCCGCATCCAAGGCCGGGGTCAGGTTTCCCGAAAGATCGAGTGCAAGCGTCAGCGTCCCGCGCTTGCTTCCCTTGGGCGGCCTGGCGATGGTGAACCCCTGCTCGAGCCCCGCCGGGCCGTTCACGTACCATTCGGTCAGCGCGCCACGGCGGTATTCCACCCGGTTGCCGCTCGCCCGGGGCTTAGCCGCAGATGTCGGCTGAAGCTTGCTACCCTGGCCATAGGCAGCGAGGTTGAACTCCCAACGCGCCTGGGCGCTGTTCTCTACCTGCACGCTTTGCCGCGTGAAAGTGGCTTGCAGGTTCGATTGCGGATTTTTCGTTTGAAAGCCGTTAGGAACCGCTACGGTATGGTAAGCCGACTGGTCGCGCCCGATGGCCGCGGAAATGGCCGATTTCGCGGCGGCTGGCAGTTGTTGAACTGATTGGTTGGAAGAGAAGGCTTTGGTCGGTTTGTTCACCTGACCCGACCGGGCCCGGTCCTGCGCTGCCGCGCACAACGTGGCAGTAAAGAACATTCCGAGAACCAGTACAGCCGAAGTCCATCTGAACCACCTTCCTGACGTGTTCACAACTTTCATCTTGTCCCCTCCTCGAATTGTTAGTGGAATAGGCCCGGCATACCGCCGGGAATAAGGGCAAGAAACTTTTGGGTCGCAACGCTCCCGGATTAGCTTTCATCCGAGCGCGTATGCATCATGAATAGTGAGACAGCACAAAAAAAGAAATAATAAATTCGGCAGGATATGGCATCTATCTGGTTTTCCGCTCTAGGGTCCCGAGAACCCCTTCATCACTCGCTGTGGTGCCGGACCGATAAATATTGGGTCGCAGACTATTGGTCTACTTTCGGTAGCGCCAATACCCCGAATGGAGATTCTCCCCTCTCTAAATGCGCGTTGGCTGTGCACCGTATCGTGTGACAACTACCTTATGCCTTAAAGCTGGCGCGGCATGCTCGCCATCCCGTGGGTTGGCAAAGCCCTTGCCTGTAAAAGCTGCAACGTGCCGCAGCCGCCAGGTTCGCAGACGCGAAAGTCCGCGCCAGCCGATGGGACCTTAGGTACGCTGCGAGCGACCATGATTTAGCCCCGGAATTGACTCGCGTTAGCCACCGCGTACGCCGTGTTTCAACATTACCTCCCCTGTTGGGTGCGCCGGCAGGGCGCTCAAAGGAGGCCATCGCGGCCATCTTTTCCGGTTAACAATCGTGCCCCCATTTACGTATTACTGGTAGAGAGACTTGCGGCCTGGATTGAGCCAGGCGGGGATCCGCGGACAGGCTGCCTCCGGCAACGGAAGTTGAATGACCACGCTGCCACCCGCGGTCACCAAAAGAGGAGGAGCAGATGCTACAACCTACCCAGTTGTTCCCTATAATTCTCGCAATAGCGTTCGGCGTGATCGGTGCGCTTTTCTGGGTGGCTTTCAGCAGCATTCGCAGGCTGAAGGTGGCCCGGATGCAGTCGGAAATTCATTCCAAGCTGATTGATAAGATCGGCTCCAGCCAGGAGTTTTTGACGTTTCTCGATACCGAGGCCGGCAAGCGGCTGGTGGCCTCAATTTCGCTTGAACAGCCGCGCCGCGAGCCTTACAGTCGGATCCTGGCTTCGGTCCAGGCAGGAGTGATTCTTCTGTTCCTGGGCGTAACGTTCCTAATTCTCGGGAGCCACTTTGCAAACGCGGCGGAAGGGTTTTTCATTCTGGGCGGACTGGCCGTTGCGCTGGGCGTAGGCTTCCTGATTTCCGCCGGGCTTTCCTATCGCCTGTCGAAAGCGTTTGGGCTGTTCGACCGCGAGCGCACCGTTGGGAAACTTGCGGCGTGACACGGATGAAACTGTGAGCCGAGGCAACAACATGCTGACGCGCGCCGTGGCCCTCGCCAAAGGTGAAGCTCCTGCGGCCGAAGCCGAGGAAAAGTCTCTCGCCGCGGATGAGGAGAGTTTCCGGATTATCTACGAGCGCACGGCCCGGCCGCTGTGGGCCTACCTGGCGCGCGTCTCGGGAGACCCGGCGCTGGCCGACGACCTGCTCCAGGAATGTTATTGCCGGTTTCTCTCTGCGGCGCATCCGCCGCAGGAAGTGGCCCATCAGAAAAATTACCTCTTCCGGATCGCTACAAACCTTCTGCGGGACCACTGGCGGCAGACGCGAAGCCACAACCCTGCGAGCGTCGAAGCCGCAGATATGCCCTCGGAGGATCACGCCGTCGAAAATGTTTCTTTACGCTCGGACTTGGGCCGGGCGCTCGCGCAGTTAAAGCCCAAAGAACGCGAGTTGCTGTGGCTGGCCTACGCCGAGGGAGCAAGCCATAAGGAAATCGCTGAGAGCGCCGGGCTGAAAACCGCCAGCGTACGCCCGCTGCTCTTTCGCGCGCGGAAGAAGCTCCTGGCATTGATTCGCAAAGACAACGGCGAACAGCAGTCAAGGAAGGCAGGATCATGAAACAAACAGGCTGTGAAAACGAATTGCGAGTTCTGGAAGCCCTGGACAAGGGCGCCGCGCCGGAGGCTTTGGAAGAGCCGCTGCGCCGGCACGTCGCAAGCTGTGCTTCGTGCGGGGAACTTATCTCGGTCTACGAACTGTTCCAGAGAGACAGCGAGCAGCTTCACGCGGCAGCGCCGGTGCCGGAAGCTGGACGCGTCTGGTGGCGCGCGATGCTGGCCGCTCGCCGAGCCGCCGCCGAGCGGGCGCTACGTCCCATCATGATTGCGGAAAAGGCTGCGCTGGCGGTGGGCGGTGGCGTGCTGATTGCCTTGCTGATCTTCGCCGCTCCGTGGCTGGCCGAGCAACTGGCGCGTCCGAGCGTCTTCGCGGGTTCTGTTCTATACATCTTCCCCGTGCCATATCTGATAGTCACAAGCGTTATCGTCTGCGTTCTGCTGGTGGCCGGCGCGCTTTACACTCTGTGGGCCGAAAAATAACCCCGGCCCATCCTTTTTCAATTTCAGCTGGAGCCAAGCTGCCTTATAATGCCATGAAAGCTTAGCCGAAGCCGGCGCTGGGCGCCCGCTTCGAATTCGATGTTCCGGGAGGCTGGTTGAGCGTTCGAATCTGCGTATTGGGCAGTGGAAGCAAGGGCAATTGCACGCTGATCGCCACGGAGCGGACCCGCCTGCTGGTCGATGCGGGCTTCAGCAAAAGGGCAATTTATAGCCGCCTCGCTGCGGTGGGCGAGCGCCCGGACGGCATTGACGCGCTGATTATTTCCCACGAACACGTAGACCACGTGAACGGCCTCAAGTCGCTCGCTCTCGACCTCAAAGTTCCGATCTACATTACCGGGGCCACGCGCCAGGTGATCGCTTGGGATTCCCGCCTCAAGGCTTTTGAAACCATTACCGCCGGTGAGAAATTCACGATCGGCGATATCGCCATCTCTCCCTTTTCCATTCCTCATGACGCGGTTGATCCTGTGGCTTTCACCTTCCAGGCTGAAGGGATCAAGGTTGGGCTGGTCACCGATCTTGGCTACGTTCCGGAACTGGTCAAGCAGCACACGCGCGGTTGCCATTGCCTGATTCTCGAGTCGAACCACGACCTGGAGATGCTGAAAGTGGGGCCGTATCCCTGGTTCGTCAAGCAGCGCGTGATGGGCCGCCAGGGGCATCTTTCGAACCACGCCACGGCTGACTTTCTCAGCGAGGATTACGATGGCGCCGCCCAGGTTCTGGTGCTCGCCCACTTGAGCGAGAAAAACAATCATCCGGGCCTTGCCCACTTTGCGGCCACGCGGGCCTTGGAAAAGCGCGGCGGCACTCTGCCCGCGGAGTTTCACCTCGCCAGCCAGACCGAACCCACCAAAGTCTTCCGCTTCTAACGGGTCTCTGAAATCTCCCCTGTCTTCTTCGCGCCCTATTCCTGGTTTTTCACCTTGTTGTTTCATCGGCCCGGATCAAAGAAAGGAAGTCAGGATTAAAGATTGGCCGGTGATTCGGATGTCTCGCGGATGCCTTTTTGCATCGAGGACACTCCTATGCTATCTTCGGATGGTTCTCAGAGATTCATAAAACCCGGATGCCAGTCCGGGCTTTTAATTTCTGGGATATTAACTCCTTCGTCAAGGAGCATGGTGCCAGGTGATTCCTTTCGACTTTCCTTGGTGGGTATGGCTCCTATTGTGTCTAGGATTTGGCTGGATCGCAGCGGTGATGACTGACACCGACTGGGGAGGAGGAGCAAGTAAGTTCGCCGCAAATACCTTGCGCCTGATTTTCGTGATCGCTTGTATCCTATCCGGGATTATTGCATTGGTCATTTTCATCGGCGGATACTAGATCAATTCGATGGGTCTGTGAAAGGCGTCCTTCTCCCTTATTATTGAACTTCGGCGCAAAGTCGTTAGAATATCGCCGCTTTATTTTTTCTCAATCTGTGTAATCTGCGTAATCTGCAGATTGGAGTTTGCATGATCCCACGTTATACGCGCCCTGAGATGGGCGGCATCTGGAGCGACCAAAACAAGTTCCAAAAGTGGCTGGAAGTGGAAATCGCCACCGCCGGAGCCGAGGCGGAAGCCGGCTTGATTCCCAAAAGCGCGGCGCGCGCCATCCGGCGCAAGGGCGGCTTCGATGTCCAGCGCATCCTCGAAATTGAAAAAGAAGTGAAGCACGACGTCATCGCTTTTACGACGAACGTGGCGGAGCATGTGGGGCGCGAGGCCCGCTACCTCCATTTTGGCCTGACTTCAAACGACGTGGTGGATACCGCTCAGGCGCTCCAGGTGCGCGAGGCTTCCAAGCTGCTTCTGGCGGGGACTGAGCGCCTCGCGGCAGTGCTGAAAAAGCGCGCCTACGAATTCAAAGACACGCCCATGGTGGGCCGCACGCACGGCATTCACGCCGAGCCCATCACTTTCGGCGCGAAGATTGCCATCTGGTATGCCGAAAACCAGCGCAACCGCGAACGTTTGGCTTACGCGGCGGAGCAGATGCGGGTGGGAAAGATTTCCGGCGCGGTCGGCATCTATTCGCACCTGAGTCCGGCCATTGAAAAGAAGATTCTGACCAAGCTCGGACTCAAGGCCGCTGCCGCCGCCTCGCAGGTGATCCAGCGCGACCGGCACGCGTTCTATCTTTCAACGCTTGCGGTGATGGCGGCCTCGCTCGAAAAAATTGCCCTCGAGGTTCGAGGCTTGCAGCGCACCGAGATCCGGGAAGTGGAAGAATACTTCTCCGCCAAGCAAAAAGGCTCCTCGGCCATGCCCCACAAGCGCAACCCCGTCAACTCCGAGCAGATCTGCGGCCTGGCGCGCGTGGTCCGAGCCAACGCGCAGGCGGCGCTGGAAAATGTGGCGCTCTGGCACGAGCGCGACATTTCGCACTCCTCCGTTGAACGCATCATCCTGCCCGATTCGACCATCCTGCTCGATTACCTGCTCGACAAGACCACCGGGCTAGTCGAGAAGATGTTCGTCTACCCCGAGCGCATGCAGGAAAACCTCGACTTGCTCAAGGGGCTGATATTTTCCGGACAGCTTCTGCTCGACTTGACGGAGAAAGGCGTGGCGCGCGAGGAAGCTTACCGCTGGGTCCAGCGCAATGCCATGCAAGTCTGGAAAACCCGCGAAGATTTTAAGACTCTCGTTGGGCGCGACCCCGACATCCGCCAGCGCCTCTCACCGAAGGACATCGCTGCCGTCTTTAACACTAAGCGCTACTTGAAGCACGTGGATGAAATTTTTAAGCGCGTGTTTGGGAAATGAAAGAAAGAGTTCTGCCCGTTGACGTATTCGAATTGCCGGCACTCACAATTAGCGGGTGCGGGCGTCCTAATGGGGAAGCGACTTTTGGGGCGCCGAAGCACGTACCGCGCGGCGAGACTTTCGTCGCCCGATGCCCCGCTCTTCGGTCCAGGCATTCCCGCACCCGGTTTAATCATCCCCTCACGGGACATGATTGCAAGTGCTGAAAAGGCAGTTGTGGGAGGAAAGGCTTTTACACTTCATTTGAAGCCGCTTCTTCGATGTCAAGGGCTCTCAGGCTTAAGGAACCTGAGAGACTTGAGAATCGCGTCGCGCACGGGGTCGGTTTCGATGTCAGGATCGAACTCCAAAACGATCGACAGGTTTCCTCCGGCGCTGACCAGGGTCTTTTCACCTTCCGACATGCCCAGGTAGCCGTTACCCAACTCAAGACCTCGCGCCCGTTCCTGGGCGGTAGGAGCACGGTAGAGCCGGAAGGCATAGGACATGCGCAGGCCTTTCCAACCGCTTCCTGAAACCTGCTCGGCCTTGTCGGGCGGTCCGACGTCTTTGTAGGTCCACTCTCCCTGCGAGGTTCTGGTAAACCCCAGCGCTTTTGCCGCCGAGTTGAAGTCGAGCTTCAAGAAAAAAACGTAGTACTGGTAAGAGTACGGTGAACCGCCAGGGTCGGCGCCGCCCGGTGGCGACGGTGGAATCAATTCATAGGTTGCCGCAACAGGAATGGATTCAGAAGAAATTCCCGGAGGGGGAAACGGAGACACGGCCGCCAGCTTATAACCGGCCGGGTATTTGAAAGAAACGCCCAGGCGTTCGCTGCGGAAGAGCTTGAGCTTTGCATTGGAATTTGCGCCTGCAGGGTGAGAAACCGAATGATCCGCGGCCTGCAACTGAGACGGCGAAGCCTGAGCAAACAAGCAAAAGACGCAGGGTGCGAGGAAAGCAACCGCGAGGGGCCGTATCCATAACAGAGCAACTCGTCTTTTCGGCTGCAACGCCCGGAGGGTCATTAGAGTCGGTTGATCACGCTTGCGAGATACCCTGCGCCGAAGCCGTTATCGATGTTAACGGTGGCTACGTTGGAAGCGCAACTGTTCAGCATGCCGAGCAGCGCCGCAACGCCGCCGAAGCTGGCGCCATAGCCGATGCTGGTGGGCACGGCGATCACCGGCACGCTGACCATGCCCGCCACGACGCTGGGCAGGGCGCCTTCCATGCCCGCCACCACAATGATGATGCGGGCGCTGCGCAACTGTGTGCTTTCGCCGAGAATGCGGTGGATATTGGCCACGCCCACGTCGTAGATGACCTCGACACGGTTGCCCATCACTTCCGCCGTCACCTGCGCTTCCTCCGCCACGGGAATGTCGGACGTTCCTGCGCTCACCACCAGGATTTTGCCCTTGCCGCGGATCTTGCGGTCGCGCCGGATGGCAATCGTGCTCGAAAGCGGATGGAACTCCATTCCTCGGTCCAAACCTTTAATCCGCTCGTACAATCCCGCGTCGCCACGCGTGATCAGGATGTTGTGCCGGTTGCGCAACATGCGCTGAACGATCCCTTCCACATGTTCAGGAGATTTGCCGCGCGCGAAAATGACCTCCGGGAATCCCTGGCGGAGCGACCGGTGGTGGTCGATGCGCGCAAAGCCGATATTTTCATAAGGAAGATTGCGCAAGCGGTCCACCGCGTCTTCGACCGAGAGTTTCCCGCCTCGAACCCGCTTGAGCATCTTGGTGATTTCTTCTGGCGTCATTACCCAACCAATCTAATCCGTCCCGGGACAGGATTCATTTCGATTTTCGCCACACCCCGGAAAACCAAAGCAAACGTACCCTGATGAGGTCGCGCTGCTGCGCGTTTGTTAAGTATAACAAAGGTCGAAGGATTCGGCCTTCCTTGACTTTCCTGAAAGCGCTGGCGGAGAATGCCATTCATGCCGCCTATGGCAAATTCAGATAAAAAAACGGTCGTTTTGGGCGTGACCGGAGCAAGCGGAGCGGTGTTTGCACGCCGCACCCTCCAGATGCTGGAAGCCGACGAGCGAGTGGGCAAAATCCACCTGGTCATTTCTGGCGCGGGCCTCAAAGTTCTGCGCGAGGAACTTGAACTGGACGTTTCCAAGAAAACCTCTGTTGCGGCGCGACTTGCGGGTGCGGCTGCTCCTAAGACCGCCTATCTGCTCGATTCCGACATCGGCGCCTCCATCGCGAGCGGCTCCTATCGCGTGGACGGCATGGTCATCATCCCCTGCACCACCGGATGCCTGGCGCAGATCGCCCACGGCATCTCTTCCACCCTCATCGAACGCGCGGCAGACGTCTGCCTGAAGGAAGGCCGCAAGCTGATCCTGGCGGTTCGGGATACGCCTTTGAGCCGCGTGCACCTTCGGAACATGCTGCAGGCCCAGGAGGCCGGGGCGGACATCTACCCAATCATGCCGTCGTTCTATCATCGGCCAAGAACCATCGACGATCTTGTGACCCAGTTCTGTTGCCGCGTGCTTGCCCATTTAGGGCTCGAACAGTCGAAGCAATTCCGTTGGACTGGCGAGCGTCCCTCAACGGGAACTGCCAGGACTAAAACACCTTGATTGTGCGCGGACTGATGATCGTTCTGTCGCTCGCGGGGGTTGCCGACGCCCTCTACTTCACGTTTGCCTATTACGGGCGTGTGAAAAGGGCCCGCTGGGTCCCAGAGGTGCTCCGCGCGAGAGAGGGTTCAAGCTGCCTGACCGTGGTTCAGACGCCCTACGGGAGCGTCTTCGGCCTGCCGAATTCGCTGCCGGGCATCGTTTATTATCTTCTATTGATGGCCTGGGCGATTGGGAGCCAGGCGATGGCGATGGAATTTCGGCTGGGCATGCAATCTTACCTCATCACGCTTGGCGACCTCTTGCTTGCCGCAAGCGCCGTGACCGTAGCTCTGGGCTTTTATTTGATCTTTGCGCTCCGGCGGATTCTGCACACCGGCTGCCCGCTCTGCTACACAGCTCATGCCATTAACCTCGCTCTGTTGGTGCTGCTGATCGTTGCAAGGTAGAATGATTCCGAGGGCAGGCAAACTTGAGGACACCGCAAAAACAAGGAAATCGGCGGTGATTTAGCTTTTTATT
>Ga0307374_10011988_pt1 | contig 12234 bp, 15 predicted proteins | sample OX3MG_FD_202532 | JGI IMG/M metagenome (GOLD analysis project Ga0307374, IMG submission 202532) | Soil microbial communities from Risofladan, Vaasa, Finland - OX-3 | ecosystem: Environmental > Terrestrial > Soil > Coastal area > Acid sulfate soil | place: Finland: Risofladan, Vaasa | collected...
GGCCTCGGCCACAGGCGGCCGCTCGATCATCGCCGTCAGCCGGAGCCCCGAAGGCCGGGCGCGATCGTCTCGGGCGTCTTCACCGCCGTCGTCAAGCATGCACTGGCGACGGCCCGGCTCCGTCCTGGGAGTCGGCGGCCGAGGGCGACGCGGGACCGCCGCGGAGCATCTCGGTGATGCGAGCACAGGTTTTGAGAAGGGCTTTCACGAGGGTTTGCTCGTTGCCCTCGTAGCGCTGGCTTGGGAGCGGAATGGTCACGGCCGCGACGGCGACATGCGCGTCGCGCACCACCGCGCCAACAGCACTGATCCCGATCGAGTGTTCCTGGTTGTCGTAGGCAACGCCGGTCCTGCGCACTTCCTGCAACTCCTGCATCAGCTCGTCGCGGGTGCGCTCGGTATGCACGGTGAGCGCTGTCAGGCGTTCTGGCAGCAGGCGGAGAAGGTGGTCATCGGAAAGCGCTGCCAACAGGGCTTTGCCGTTCGCCGTGCAGTAGGCGGGAAAGGTGCCGGCACCTGGTCGACAAATGACACACGGTCCTGGATGAGAACGGCCAGGTCGACGGTTTCGTTGACCTCGACGGATAGCTGTTCGAGGAACGGCCGCACCGCGAAACGGAGCTCACCGCGCTCTGACGCCGCGAGTCTGGTCAACTCCGGCCCCAGGCGATACCGCCCGGGCGCACTCGCGACCGCGACGAGGCCCTCACCCTCGAGTGCCACCAGGATACGGTGGACCGTCGAGCGCGACAGATCAACGCGCCTGGCGACCTCAGATGGCGTAAGGCCCAGGTGCTCGCCGTTGAGCGTCCTGAGAATTCCGGCGGCGCGCATTATCACCTGGATTCCGCCACGCTTCATGTCGTCACGCCGGCCGTTCGTCTCGTCGGAATCTGCGAGCATTATCGCGGCACTTTAGCTCCCGTCCGGCGGTTTCGCACTACGGGACGCCGACCTTCCCGATGCCTCCTGCGGCCTGAGCTTCTGCTTGACAAACTCTAGCTGGCCCTTGTACCGTCCTACATCCCAGACGGTGGTACCGTCATACGAGACGAGAGAGAAGGTATCGATGTCTGCTTCACCGGGCTCCGGTGTGGAGGCCGAGGCGGTGCGCCGCAACGGCAGGACGGGCCTGCAGTTCTTCGACCTGTCGCAGCCCTGGGGTCATGACGCGCCGCTCTGGCCGTATTTCCCGGACGTCAAGATCGAGCGGTTTCACTACCACGCCAAGTCGGGTGTGCTGTCGCAGCAGATCACGACGTTCATGCACTGCACGACGCACACCGATGCGCCGGCACACGTGATCGAGGGCGCCGCGTTCATGGACGAAGTGCCGCTCGAGTCCTACTTCGGCACCGGCGTGGTGGTCTCGATCCCCAAGGACAAGTGGGAGCTGATCACCGCCGAGGACCTCGAGAACGCCCGTCCAGAGATCCAGCCGGGTGACATCGTGATCGTCAACACAGGCTGGCACCGATATTACGGCGACTCGCGCAAGTACTTCATCGACTCGCCAGGCACCTACGACGAGGCGGGCGCATGGCTCGCCGAGAAGGGGGTCAAGGGTTTCGGGATTGACTGTCAGGCGCTGGACCATCCGCTGGGCACGGCGATCGGTCCCCAGCCGAACGGTCCGCTGATACCCGCGGTCCTCGACGAATACCGGGAGCTGACCGGCAGGGAGGCCGCCGCTGACTTCCCGCTCTGGGAGCCCTGCCATCGGCACCTGCTCGGAAACGGCATCGTCGGCTTCGAAAACGTCGGCGGGCAGATCGACGAGGTCACCGGCAAGCGGGTCACCTTCGCGGCGTTTCCCTGGCGCTGGGTGAAGGGCGACGGCTGCATCGTACGCCTGGTGGCGATGGTTGACCCCACCGGCGATTACCGGATCGAGACCGGCGAGGCCGACTGATGGAGGTCACGCGACTCGACGACGCCCAGCCGTACCAGGGACCGAAACATTTCGACGTGTCGACGCTACGGCTGCAGGGATTCGATGCGTCGAGCGCCGCGAATTTCTGGGTTGGGCTGTCCCATTTCCTCCCGGGCGGGGGAGCTGAGATGGACGCCACTCCGATCGAGAAGGTCTACGTGGTCGTGGACGGCGAGGTGACGGTGGTGACGGCCGACGGCGAGACCAGCCTGCGGCCGCTCGACTCTTGTTGGCTCGCGCCGGGCGAAGCTCGCGCGATTGAGAACCGCACGAACCGGCCGGCCTCGATGCTCGTCGTGATGCCGTACCCCGCCGGCGCGCGATGAGCGTCGCCTCAAATCCCCTCTCCGCTCAGCGACTCTTCGACATCTCAGGGCGCTCGGCGCTCGTCACAGGTGCCACCGGCGCACTCGGGAGCGCCGTGGGCCGGGCGCTCGTGGCCAGCGGAACGAAGGTCACCCTCACCGGCAGCAACGCCGACGCGCTCGAGCAGCTCGGCTCGGAGTTGCGAACCGCGGGCGGGGATGTCGAGCTGGTTGCCCGCCGACCATCTACCGCGGATGACACCGATGCGATGGTGGACGCGGCGGTCAGTGCGCACGGGCGGCTGGACTTCCTGTTCACGGCGGCCGGCGAGAACCGGCCGGGGAAGATTGAGCAGCAGGACCCCGATGACTGGCAGGCGGTCATCGACGCCAACGTCCGCGGCACGTGGCTCGCCTGCCGCTCGGCGGGTCGCCACATGATCGACCAGGGCAACGGCGGTCGCGTGGTCCTCGTCTCGTCCACCCGCGGCAGGCTCGGCCTCGCCGCTGGCTATTCGGCCTACTGCCCCTCCAAGGCCGCGATTGACGGCCTCACGCGAGCCCTCGCCTGCGAGTGGGGGCCTCACGGGATCGCCGTCAATGCAGTGGCACCGGCCCTCTTCCGATCCCCTCTGGTGGCCTGGATGTACGGCGACGAGCCACGCGGCGTGGCCGCTCGCGAAGGAATGCTCGGCCGCACGCCGCTTGGCCGGCTTGCCGAGCCGGAGGACATGGTCGGCACCGTTCTCTACCTGCTGTCGCCCGGCGCCGCGTTCGTCACCGGCCAGGTCGTCTACGTCGACGGCGGCTACACCGCGGGGTGACGCGATCGCGGTGTCGCCCCTAGCCGGTCGCGTCGCGATAGTCGGTGGCGGGCTGATGGGCCACGGAATCGCCCAGGTGCTCGCCGGTCGGGGGATGGATGTCGTGGTCCACGATCCTGTCGCGACGGTGCTCGGGACGGTCCGCCAGCGGATCGCCTCGAACATCAGCTCGCTGGGCGGAGACGCGACCGTGGCAGGCACCGTGGCGCTCGAACCGGACTTGGAGCGAGCCGTCTCGGAGGCCGACTGGGTCTTCGAGGCAGCGCCCGAGAACCTGGAGCTCAAGCAGGAGTTGTTCCGGCGCATCGACAGCGCGGCGCCGGCCAGCGCGGTACTGGCCACGAACACATCGGTGATCCGCGTGGGCGAGATCGCCCAGCGGGCCGTCAACCGGGGGCGCATCGTCGGCACCCACTGGTGGAACCCGCCTTACCTCGTTCCCCTCGTTGAGGTCGTGCAGGCTGCCGACACGACCGCCGAGACCGTCGAGCGCACGATGGCGCTGCTTCGCGCGCTTGGCAAGACCCCGGTGCACGTGCGCCGCGACGTCGCCGGGTTCGTCGGCAACCGTCTGCAGCACGCGCTGTGGCGCGAGGCGTTCGCGCTGATCGACGCCGGCGTGTGCGACCCGGAGACCGTGGACACCGTGGTCAAGTTGGGCTTCGGCTATAGGCTTGCCGTGCTCGGACCGATCGAGAACGCGGACCTGATCGGGCTCGATTTGACCCTCGACATCCACGACTACATTCTTCCGCGGCTCGAGCAACCGTCGGAGCCCAGTCCAGGATTGCGCGAGCGAGTGCGGCGCGGCGATCTCGGAATGGCGACGGGCGCGGGCTACCGCACCTGGACCAAAGAGCAGGCCGCCGAGGTGCGCCAGCGGGTGCTGACCCACCTCGCGGCAGCGGCGGAATGAGCTCTCAGGCCGAGATCGCCCGGCGCCCACGGGCCTGATCGCGACGCAGCCCGCCGAGGTCTTCGACGACGGCGAGCGAGCGCTCGGGAGCAGGATGCGCCCCCGCGACGCCGCCCGCGAACGGCTAAAGCGTCGCGCACCAGCCGCCGACGCTTAGACCATGCGTTGGACCTTGCGAGGCGGGACGTTGGCGGTCCTGGCCGTGACGGCATGCTCGTACGCGGCCTTCAGCGCGCCGGTCGGAGCGGACTACCCCGGTCCCGCGTGCAAGGGCTGCGACTTCGCGGGCCCGCCGATCGATGCACTGGCGAGCGGGCACGTCGCGCGCTTCTTCGACACGCAACCGTTCATGGGGCCGTTCACGCTGTTGCTGCGCGCGCCCGTCGTCGCGGTCGCGCGGCTGGCCGGGGGCGGTGAGCTTTCGCAATACCGGCTTGGCGCGTTGATCTGCCTGTTGCTGGCCGCCGCGCTGAGCGGGTTGCTCCTGACCGCGATGCCGGCACGCCGCTGGCAGTGGCTGCTGCGGGTGCTCCTGCTGGTCCTGATCCTCGCGGGACCGCTGACGCTCAAGACACTGTGGTGGGGACACCCGGAAGAGGTTGTCGGTGGGCTGCTGTGCGCGTGCGCCGTGCTGTTCGCGAGCCGCGGAAAGCCGTTGCTCGCCGGCGTGCTGCTCGGCTTGGCGATCGCCACCAAACAGTGGGCCCTGCTGGCGATCCTGCCGGTCCTCCTGGCGTGCGAGCGCGATCGTCGCGTACGCCTGCTCGCGGTGGCGACCGGTGTCGCCGCCTTGCTTCTCGTTCCGATGCTGATCGGCGACCCCGGTCTGTTCTTGTCGCAGAATCTGTCGGCGGGCCTGGCGCTGTCGGGCGCGAAGACGGCGGGTGTGACGCCGACCAACATCTGGTTCGCCTACGGCCGGGAGGTGAGCATGGTGGTCGGCGCAGGAAGCGGCGCGGGGTACGGAATCCCGGCCTCGCTCTCGGCGATCACCCACCCGGTCGCGCTCGCGGTCGGGCTGGCGCTCCCGCTGCTCTTCTGGCGTCGATTCCCGCAGCCGACGGCGGCCGACGCGCTGATGCTGCTCGCCTTGGTCTTCCTGATGCGGTGCCTGCTTGACCCGTTGACGGTGAGCTACCACCACGCCCCGTTCTTTGTCGCGATCGCCGCGAGCGAGGGGCTGAGGAGACGCGGACTCCCGGTGGTGACCGTCCTGTCGGCAGCGTCACTGTGGGCGATCGCGCACTGGGTCGCCCCAGCGCAGGACGCCGCCCTGCTCAACGAGACCTACCTCGCGTGGGCCCTCCCGGTTGCCGGGTACCTGGCCTTCCGCTGCTTCATGCCGAACGCACAGCTTCGGCGACGCCCGAACCCCGAGCGTGCCGAACTCGTGCGCGGCTCCGGGCGTCCGGCCGCGACGCCCGCCTGAACGGCGAGTGACGGTCAGCCGGCAGCGCCGGCGCGCGCGCCCGTTGCCGGCTCGACGCTGACGCTGACCTGCCATCCGAACGGCGCCGCGTCGTCCACGTTGGCCACCGCGCCGCGCAGCGCGTTCCTGTAGATCGCCGCCGCGCGCTCGCGCACCTCGTCGATCACCCGTCCCTCGATCTGGAAGGCCAGCGTGATCGCCGGCGCCTCGCGCGTCACCTGCAGGGCACCGACAGCGCCCGCCACACCGCCGACGAACGCATCTTCGATCGCAGCGCTCGGCAGGCGAGTGGCGATCGTCACCTCCCACGCGATCGGCGGGTCGAGAACCGTGCGATCGAGGTATTCGAGGCCGGCCATGCGCCGACGGGCGGGTCGTCCTCCCGCCGCGGGCCAGGGCGGGGTGAACTGGTCCCTTCCCGCGTTGCCCGGTTCGTCTCCCGCCGAGTAGTAATGCGGTGAGTCTCCGGGCCGGATGAACACCAGCCGGGCGTGGCCGCGAGCCCAGGCGATCGCTTCGTCGGCCGCGACGCCCAGCGGACCGCGCTGGTCCGCTCCGTCGCAATCCGAGCCCTGGCACTGAGCTGAGAACCGTCCGGACCAGAACGGGCCGTCGGGCTCCTCGACGATCCACACAACGTGCCCCACCCCGCCAGAGTGCCAGCCGGATGCGCGTGACGCAACCGGCAGTGGTCCGGCGTGCCCGCCGGTTCGAGCACCGGGAACTCGGCGCGACCGCGCGGCCTCCCGGGCCGCGCCAACCGCCCGGGCGCTCGGGCTCGGACGCGCAGCCAAGCCCGAGGCCGGCAGAGGCTAGGAATTCCCGACCACCATCAGGACGTTGGCGTCGGGATCGCGGAACCAGAACAGCGGCGGGACCGGGCCGCCCATGCGGGTGACCTCGGCGTCGACGTCGACCCCGCCCTCCTTCAGCTCCGCGTGGTAGGCATCGATGTCATCGGTGTGCAGGCTGATGCCGGTCTCGGCGTTGCCGATCGGCTTGCCCTCCGGCGGCGGAACGATGGCGATCGTCGTCACCGCGTCGGCCGGCCCGACCTCGACCCAGCGGTACCGATTGCCGAATGGCACATCGACGCGCTTCTCGAAGCCGAGCGTGTCGACGTAGAACTCGATCGCGCGGTCCTGGTCCGAGACCGGCACAACCACCGTGGCGATCTTGCCAACACGTGTCTTGGTCTTGGTCACGACATCCTCCTCGGGTTGGGGAAACACCTGTTTTGACCGTCGGATGCCGCAAAACTCATCGGTAGCGCATCGCCGTGCGTGGGAATAGGCAGAAATGCGCCCCGCGCAGGGGTTTTGACGTTTCTTTCACAGGATGTTTACAACACGGCACCACGCCTCATCGATCCTTGGTCGCGACCCGACCGAGCCCAGGAGGCACCGTGCCCAGTCTTGCCCAGATTCTCGCGCCAAACGAGCGTGAGTACTTCGACCTGTTCGAACAGGCCGGTGCGAACATCGTCCGCGCCGCCGGATTGCTCGACGAGATGCTCGCGAGCTATCCGGACCACCGCGAGCTCGCCAGCGTCATCCACGACTGCGAGCACGACGGCGATCGGATCGCCCATAGCGTCGTCCAGCGGCTCAACCACACGTTCGTCACGCCGTTCGATCGCGAGGACATCCACGAGCTCGTGTCCGTGCTCGACGACATCGTCGACTTCATCGATGAGGTGGCGGACTACCTGGGCGTGTACAAGATCGACGCCCCGATGGAGCAGTCTCAGCAGCTCGCCGGGGTTCTCGCCCAGGCCGCGCGGCAGGTCGCCGAAGCACTCACGCACCTGCGTGGCTTCAAGAACATCACGCACTACACGGTCGAGGTCCACCGCCTGGAGAACGAGGCCGACCGGATCGTCCGCGATGCCATCGGTTCCCTGTTCGAAGGCGGCATCGACCCGATGGTCGTGATCCGCTGGAAGGACATCTACGAGCGTCTCGAGAACGCCATCGACTCGACCGAGCGCGCCGCCTACATCATCGAAGGCATCGTCATCAAGAACGCCTAGATGCACAGCGATCTGCTGATCATCCTGGTCGTTGCGACCGCACTCGCCTTCGACTTCACCAACGGCTTTCACGACACCGCCAACGTCGTCGCCACGTCGATCTCGACGCGGGCGCTCTCGCCACGCGTCGCGGTGACGCTTGCCGCGATCTTGAACTTCGCGGGCGCGTTCATCTCGCTCAAGGTCGCCACGACAATCGGCACGGGCATCGTCGACTCGGGCGCGGTCACGATGCCGATCATCTTCGCCGGCCTGATCGGCGCAAGCACGTGGAATCTCGCGACCTGGTATTTCGGCCTCCCCTCCAGCTCTTCCCACGCGCTGATCGGCGGGGTGGTCGGCGCGATGATCGCCGCCAACGGCACCGCGGCAGTGCAATTCGGTGGGCTGCTCGGGAAGGTCGTCATCCCTGCCTTCGTCTCGCCGCTGCTCGCCTTCGTGGCCGCCGGGTTGGGGATCGTCCTGACGTATCGCCTGGTCGCGCGGCTGCGCCCGGGGCCGGCCGGCCGCGGCTTCCGCTATGGCCAGATCTTCTCGGGCGGGATGCTCGCACTCGCACACGGCACCAACGATGCGCAGAAGACGATGGGTGTCATCACGCTGGCCCTTGTCGCTCACGGCGACATCGCGGCCAAGCACTTCGCGGTCCCGGGCTGGGTGGTGATCTCCGCGGCCTCGGCCATCGCGCTGGGAACCTACGTCGGCGGCTGGCGGATCATCCGCACAATGGGGACGCGAATCATCAAGATGGACCCAGCGCAGGGGTTCACCGCCCAGAGCGCCGGCGCCGCCGTTGTTCTCGCGGCGTCGCACGTCGGGTTCCCGCTCTCGACGACGCACGTGATGGCGGGCGGCGTGATGGGCGCGGGCGCGGGCAAACGTGTCTCGGCGGTCCGCTGGGGGGTGGCGAGCAACATGGCCATCGCCTGGCTGCTCACGCTGCCCGCTGCCGCGGCGGTCGGCGCAACGACCTACGGCGCAGCCAGCCTCTTCGGCAGCGGGTTCCTCGGTCCAGCGATCATCGCCACGATCGCGATCATCGCGCTGATCGTCACGATGATGAGGCGTGCGCGCGAGCTCGCCGCCCGGCCGGCGGGAGCCGGGTCGTGATCCTCGCCACCGCGATCCTCGACGCCCACGCGCTGCTGCAGGTCGCCTATGTCTCGCTGATCGCAGGCGTCGGCATCTGTGTCGTCTACGCGGTCGCGGTAATCGCTGTCACACGATCAAGCGAGCACCGCAGAGCCGACCGGCATGTCGCGTCGGCTCTGTACGCCGCCCTGGCGTCGATCGCGGTCGCCGGCTGCTGCTGGGCGATCGTCGCGGGCATCGCCATCATGACCAAGAAGTAGCCGCGCCGCGACAGCGTGACGCGCGGTCGTGCCGCGCGTCGCTAGCCCAAGCGACCGGGGACGAACGCGGCGAGGTGGGCTGCGACGCGGGCGCGGTGCTCGGCGGCGATCGCGCGATCCTGCGCGGCGATCGCGAGGTCGTGAGCGGCGATCTCACGGTCGCGCGCGGCGGCGGCGAGATCGTCCGCCGCGTGCGCGAGATCCGCGGCGGCGTCAGCCAGTCGGAGTGCATCGAAGTCGCGCAGCGAGGGCATCGGCGCGTGAGTATTGCGGAGTTTGGCGCCCTGTCGAGCGAACTCAACACATGTACGAGGCCCGCCCAGCCCGGCCGGTCCGCGTCGCTCTCAGCCCGGCGCCGGGATCGCGTGGTTGGCCTGAAACATCCGCGTCGGGTCGTACTTCGCCTTGACCGCTTGCAGCCGCTCGTAGCTCTTCTCCGGGAAGATCGACCGCGGGTCGACCACCGACTCGGCGAAGTTGAGGTAGCGGCGCCCGCTGTCCCATGGCGCGAGCCGTTCGATCAGCAGTTCGACGTGATGCTCAACGGCGGCGTGCGCCGCCGCATCCAGCGTCAGGCCGAAAGTGAACATCATGAACGCTGCATCGATCGTGTCGAGAACGCCATGTTCGGGCGATCCGATGGCCGCCGCACCACCGAGGTGGCGCGCCTCGGCGTGCAGCAGCGGCGAGCCGACGAACGCCTCGATCATCGCGTCGATCGCCGCCGGCGGGAAGTCATCGAGCAGGATGCCGTCGCCCGCGTAGGGAAGCGGAAAGTCAGGGTCCATGTTGACGAGGCTCAGCTCGCTCGTCGGCATCATCGCGACGGTGTCGAACTCGGGACCGAGGGCACGCAGCGGCGCGACCAGCGCGGCCCCGTCGCTCTCGGTGCCGATGAAGGCCGGCTCGACGAGGACGAACGAGCGGCCGCGGACGTGCTCGGGGAGGAACGGAACGTCCGGCAGTTGCAGCATCCGCCCGATCGAGTGGCATTCCACCGGCACGGTCTCGATCCACTCGCGCCAGGCGTTGAGGATCTCCCTCGCGCGCTCGATCGGCCAGAACAGGCAGCCGGCGTAGATCTCGGCGACCGGGACGAGGGCGAGCTCGAGCGCCGTGACCGCCCCGAAATTGCCGCCGCCGCCGCGCAACGCCCAGAACAGATCGGGCTCGGAGTCCTTGTCGGCGCGGATCAGCCGGCCGTCGGCCGTGACCAGCTCGACCGCGACGATGCTGTTGCAGGCGAGCCCGTGCTTGCGGATCATCCAGCTCAGGCCGCCGCCGAGGACGTAGCCGGCGACCCCGACGTCGGGTGAGGTGCCGGCGAGAAACGCGAGGCCGTGCTCGCCGGCGGCGACGGCGAGCGGCTTTCCGAGCGCCCCGGATTCGACGCGCGCGCGTCGTGCCTGCGGATCGATGGCGATTCCCGACAGCCGCTCGGTCTTCATCAGCAGGGTGTCCTCACTCCAGTCGATCGGTGCCGCGTTGTGGCCGCCGCCGTTGAAGGCGATCCGCGCGCCGTGCTCGCCGGCGAAGGCCACCGTGGCCACGACGTCGTCCGCCGAGGCCGGGTAGACCACGGCAACCGGATGCTGTTCGACGGCCAGGTTCCAGGCTTGGCGCGCCGTGTCCCAGCCATCGTCGCCCGCCACCACGACGTCGCCGGACAGCCGGGCGCCGAGCGCGCGCAGGGCTGCCGTCATCGCTCCCACCTCTCCAGGCATACCGGTCTCCCTCCAGTTCGCCGCTGAACGCGGAAACGTAGTACAACGGCGCCTTCCTGGCCGTGGCGGCGACGTTCGCGCGATTCGCCTGCTGGCCTCAGGCTTCGACGAGCACGCGGGGATCGCCCGGCACGGCGACGGTCGGCTCGCGGTCGGGGGCTGCGGGTGGGCGCTGGCGCAGAAGGAACGCCGCCGGGACCAGCGCACCGGCGAGGAGGATCAACGCCCACCAGAAGGTGTGGCCGAACGCGGCGGCAAGGAGCGGCGCGACGTGGGCGCGAGCACCGGCCGGCACGCTCTGGGCGGCCGCGAGGCCGGTCTTTCCCGCGATCGGGGCGAGGTGCGCGGTGAACTGGTGGGTGAGCACGACCGAAAAGAGGGCGATGCCGATCGAGCCGCCGACGCGCTGGACGATGTTCAGGCTCGAGGTCGCGCGAGCGACCTGGGCGCGACTGAGTGTCTTGTAGGCCGCCGCCATCGCCGGCATCATCGTCGCGCCGAGGCCGAGACCCATGACGAACAGCGTGACCTCGATCAGCGCGAAGGAGGTGTGGGCGCCGACCTGGGTCAGCGAGAACACGGCGATGATCGTGATCAGCAGTCCGCCGAGCACGACGCGCCCGGGACCGGTGCGATCCGTCGCGCGCCCGGCGAACGGCATCATCAGCGCCGCGCCGAGACCCTGGGGCGCGATCAGCAGCCCGGCGTTCAATGCCGACTGGCCTCGAGCGAGCTGAAAGTACAGCGGCAGCAGCAGCGCGGCGCCGAAGTAGGCCATGCCGAACAGCATCGTCGTCCCGGCCGCCGCGCTCACCGAACGCCGCTGGAACAGGCGCACGTCGAGGAGCGCGCCCTGCTTGCGCAGCGCGTGGAGCACGAACGCGACGATCAGCCCGAGGCCGGCGAGCATCGGTATGAGGGCCTGAGCGGCACCGATTCCGCCGTGCGACGAGGTCTCGGCCAGGCCATAGACGAAGGCGGCCAGGCCCGGCGAGAGCATCGTCAGGCCGAGCCAGTCCAGTCGTTCGGTGGGCTGCGGGCGGTCCGTGGCCAGGACCCGCCATGCCAACGGCAGCACGATCATGCCAACCGGGATGTTGACGTAGAAGATCCAGCGCCAGGAGACGTCGGTGACCAGCCAGCCGCCCAGCACCGGGCCGAACACCGGACCGAGCATCATCGGGATGCCCACGACGCTCATCACGCGGCCGACACGGTCCGGGCCCGCCGCCTGGGTGAGCATGGTGATGCCGACCGGCAGGATCATCCCCCCGCCGATGCCCTGCAGCACCCGAAAGACGATCAGCGATTCCGCCGACCATGCCGCGCCCGACAATGCCGAGCCGGCGAGGAACAGCACGATCGAGGTCATGAACAGCCGCTTGGTCCCGAACCGGTCCGATGCCCAACCGGAGAGCGGGATCACCGTGGCCAGCGCGAGCATGTAGCCCGTCGAGACCCACTGGATCGTCGACAGCGAGGTGTGAAACTTTCGTGCGAGCGCGTTGATCGCGACGTTGACGATCGTCGTGTCGAGGATCGACATGATCGCGCCGAGCACGACCACGGCGGCGACGCCGACGAGGGCACGATCGAGGCCGCTCCGCGACCGGCCTGCCGTCGCCTCGCTCATCCGGGCACCGGCAACTCGAGCGGGAGTCCCAGGCGCGCGACGATCGGGTCAAGCGCCGCGGTGAGCCGGTCGAGCTCGTCGGGCAG
>Ga0307374_10011989_pt1 | contig 12233 bp, 10 predicted proteins | sample OX3MG_FD_202532 | JGI IMG/M metagenome (GOLD analysis project Ga0307374, IMG submission 202532) | Soil microbial communities from Risofladan, Vaasa, Finland - OX-3 | ecosystem: Environmental > Terrestrial > Soil > Coastal area > Acid sulfate soil | place: Finland: Risofladan, Vaasa | collected...
CCTCCGCGCCGTATCCGAAAGGTTGACCGGTGCCTTGCGCGCCAGCGACACCGTGGGTCGCCTCGGAGGCGATGAGTTCGTGATCCTGACGGAGGGCCCGTCGCTCACGATCGGGCCGATGGTCGTGGCCGAGCGGATCCGCTCAGCGCTGCGCCGGCCCTTCCTGCTCGACGGGTTCGAGGGTCTTCCCATCACCGTCACCGCCAGCATGGGTATCGCCACGGGCGACCGTTCGTCCGCGCAGGAGTTGCTGCGTGACGCCGACGTGGCGCTGTACCAGGCCAAAGCCGCAGGTATAGGGGGCTGCGTGCTCTTCGAACCCGAGATGCAGTCAGCTGCCGTTGACCGCCTGGAGCTCAAGTCGGCCCTCTACTCCGCCCTGGAGAACGAGCAGTTCTTCCTCCAGTACCAACCCATCTTCGACCTCCAGACCATGAGGGTCCGCGGCGTCGAGGCCCTCCTGCGTTGGAATCACCCGGCGAGGGGTGTGATCGCGCCCGACGAGTTCATCCCCATGCTTGAGGACACCGGCCTGATCGTGCGTGTCGGGCGTTGGGTGTTGCAGCGTGCCTGTGAACAGGCCGCGGGCTGGCACAGGTCGGGCTTGCCGCTCACCATGTCGGTCAATGTCTCCATGCGGCAGCTCGAGACCGATGAGTTCGTCACGCATGTGAAGGACGCACTGATCATGAGCGGCCTGGACCCAGGTGTGCTCGTCATTGAGATCACGGAGTCCTCTCTGATGCGCGATGCTGACGCCACCATCGCCCGCCTGGAGCACCTCAAAGGGGTCGGCGTGAGGGTCGCGATTGACGACTTCGGGACCGGGCAATCGTCCCTCACCTATTTGCGGCGGTTCCCGGTCGACGAGCTCAAGGTCGACCGCTCGTTCATTGCCGCGATGGATGGCTCCGAGGAGTCCGAGGCACTCATAGAGACCCTTGTCGAGTTGGGCCGGAAACTCGGCCTCGTCACGGTGGCCGAAGGAATTGAGAGCGACCTGCAGGCCGAGGGCCTCCGCGACCACCATTGCCGCTGGGGACAAGGCTTCGTTTTCTCCCGCCCGGTCGACCCCGAGGCGGTCGAGGAGATGCTCCTCAGTTCCGGCGTCGTGCAGCACGAGGCGAGCAACGGCGGCCGACGCGCCCGCCAGCGGGTGTAGGCGCGACACGTCGGTCGGCCCGGCCTAATCAGCAGTAATGGACGACATCTCGGAACATCACGCGGCGGGTGGCGGATGAGGTCGCTCGCAGGCGGTGACGAGTCGCTTGGTCTCGGTGTCGAACGTCTTTTGGACCGAGCCCGACGGAGAGCTGTAGGAGGAATTCATGCTGTTCTCCGATTGCAGGAGGGTCTTGTCACCCAGAGCCTGGTCGCCGAAGCAGAGTGCGACAGTCGGAGAGGTCACGCCGGCCAGGAGGGCATACCCGATGTTGGAGTTGCGCTCGTCAAGGATGGTGACGGCGTGATCGCGCGACTGGGTGCCGACCGTGGTCAGTTTGCCGGGGTCGCATGCCGTGACTTCAATCACCGAGCCATGCATGCTCACGGACGCCTGGTGCAGTGGGAGGTCCCGAGCCCAGCTCTCGAAGGCGCTCTGTAGGAGGAGCCCCGTGGCGGCCGATCGGCCCACAAGGTCCACGTTCGTACAGGAGTGGGCACCATGGCGGAATTGCACGTAGGTCCCTCCCCCCCAGCCGTCAGCGGCGAGCAGGGCTGTGCGGGCGTCCGCATAGCCGGACAGGACCATATAGACGTCGAATGCGCCGAAGGAGTCGGGGGATCCCTCCCTTGTCGATCCCCGGGGTAGGGCCGGAGTGGGGACGTGCCGTGTTGTGGTGCCAAGCAGGTAGGCCGCCGGGTTCACAATGTCGAGCTCGGTTGTGGGTGGATGAACGAAGGCATGGTTGACGGCTTGCTCGCCTCCCTTGGCGTAGAGAACAAGATTGAAGTCGGGGCCGAGCACGTACGGAACTCCGGAGGAGACATTGAGATAGGAAGAGTTATCCGTCGGTCCTGCCTTTGAGGACCCTGACGATGTGCCGCCCGACGAGTTCATTTCGGCGTCGGCCCTCCTTTGCGCCGAAATTGGGAGCGTAGACTCGTAGTCGCCCTGGGTGTTGACGGCGTCGCCCTCTTCGAGCGCCGTGACGGCGAAGCTGCTGTCGGCGGTTGTCGCACCGTTGTCGATACGGTTCAGATTGAAGTGCTGGTCCTGCAACGTGTGGGTCAACTCGTGCGCAATGGTGACCTTGGTGGCCGGGTCGAGCTTGGTCCCCCGCACCACGACGTCCTTCCTTTGGTCGTCGTAGTACGCGAGAACGCTGCCCGAGTCGACTGCCGTTTGGGCCGCGTCGAGGTTGACCGCTCCACCGATGAGTCCCAGAGCCCGGTACTCTGCCGCCGCGTTGGCAATGTCGGCTCGCTGTGATGCGTTGGCCGGTTGGTCCTGCCGGGCGATCTCCTTGTCGAAGGTCTTGGGGTCGACGAAGCGCACCGGGACGGCATGGAGGAAGGTCAGATGGCGGTCCTTGCTGACGAAGGCGGCAATTGGTGCGATGGAGCTAGGCCAGGAAGGGCCGCCAGCGTCGGCAACCACCAGGATGCTGGCGACCACCACGGCGGACAGGGTGACGGCGATGCCACTGAACAGCAGCCGTCGCCGGCGCCGGGAAGGTGGCGGTTGCACGGTCTGCGCGGCGACCAGCGCCTCCCAGGCAGCCGAGTATGGAGTGCCGGCATCTTCAGGGGTTGTTTCTCCCGGTGCGTGCTGCGGGTGCGGCGGCGGATCGCCGATCGGGTTACCGGTCGTCATGACTGCTCCCTTACGTGCACCGGAGGCGCTGAAATGTGTCTGCGGGTGCCGGGAGAACGGTCAAGGGCCGAGTTCCGCCAACTCTGGGGTGCACGCGAAAGGTGAAAGCACTCAACTTGGCGAACGTGGGCCCAACTTCCCAGACTTTGGTCTTCTCCCAAGGAATCGCCCGGTCAGGCGAACCGCCCGATCTCGCGCAGCCACTCGATGGTCGATTGCAGCCCGGCGTCCAGGCTGATGGGGTCGTAACCCAGCCTCTTGTACGTCTTGGAGTCCTTCAGACTCGCTCGCTCGGCCCTCTCGCAGGCAGCTTTCTTCGCTATCGCCACCAGCGTTGGCCCGAACACTTCGGCCAGTTCGGGATCGGAGGAAGGTTCGATATCGACCACGTGATGATCCAGGCCGGCCAATTGGCAGATGCGGTTGCAGGCGGTTGCGATGCTCACCACGTCCTCGGGCTGACCGTCGAGCATGAAGCGCTCCCCGGCGACGCCCTTGTCGAGGGCGAGGATGCACCCTCGGGCGATGTCCTCGGCGTAGACCCAGCTCACCGGGAATGTCAGGTAGCGCTCAATCCGCTTGCGGAGGGCAGACATGAGCACCCGGTTGAAGCTTGTGATCCCGAGGGCGTTGCTCACGACGGGTGACGGTCCGAAGATTGCGCCCGGATGCGTGCTCACCACGTCCTGGCCCTTGGTGACCCTCGACATCGCGTCCAGAAACGCCGCCATTTTGGTGATTGTGTAGGGGTCCGAACTCGGCTCCTTCGTCACCGGGGCATCCTCGCGGTCGAGGCCGCCGGCCGTGTCGAAGAAGGTTCCCGTGCTCACGGCGACGACTCGACGAAGACCGGCCGCCTCGGCGGCGTCGAGCACGTTCTTGGTGCCCCCGATGTTGACCGCTTCGAAGTCGGCCAGGTTCTGGCTGGCCCCTCCGAGCAGGGCCGCACAGTGGATGGCCGCGTCGCTGCCCTTGGCGGCCGCCCGGACTGCCTCGGCATCGGTGATGTCCCCGGAGACCACTTCCACGCCCAGCGCTTTGAGGGGATCGGTGTCCGCTCCGTCGCGGGCCAGCGCCCGCACATGGTCGCCGCGCGCGAGGAGGAGCTTGCAGACGTTCGCCCCGGCGAGCCCCGTGGCGCCGGTGACCAGGATCGTCTGCGTCACGCGGATTGGGATGCGCGTGCAGACGAATCTGGGATGGCGGCGTCCACCTGGTCCGCACTGTATGGAATCACGGGAGCATCTTTTCCGAACACGTCGAGGGTGTGGATGAAACGGTGGAGACCCATGGCGTTCGCACAGGTGAACCCGAGCTCCACGATCTGCGCTGCCGTGAAGACCTCGCCGAGACGTCGGTAGAACTCGTCGTCAATGGCGTGGTGATCAGCGGAGAGCAGATCCAGGAACTCGACGGCCAATCGCTCCTGGTCGGTGAGATCAGAGCTACCGGGCGCAATCAGGCAGGCGACGTCTTCGTCGGTGATGGAGTCGTGCTTTCTGGACTGCATGCAGGGCTGACACTCGCCCAGTTGGGCGCTCCTGATGCGCAGGAGCTCCAGGATCCTCCCGCCGAGGAGTGACTGTTGTCCCCACGCGCCGCGGGCGGCGTTGGTCATGAGGATCTGCGACGTCTTGTACGCGAAGATCTGGAGAGGGATCGGGGTCGCATACGTGCCGTTGGCGACCCCCTCCTCAATGATGCGGCGAGGTTCCGGCGCCAGCTCGTCCAACGGAATCGGCTCAATTCTCGGCACGTAGCCCCCCGGATCTGTCCGGCATAGCCGGAAATCGTCTCGTTCTCTGTCGGCGAACGTATTGTACTGTCGCCCCCATGTCCATCGATCCGTCATCAGTGCTGCTGACCGGACGGGTCGCGGTGGTCACGGGCGGCGGTTCAGGTATCGGCCGGGGAATCGCTCGCGGCCTCACCGCCTTCGGAGCCAGGGTGGCCATTTGGGAACGCAACGCCGAGACAGCGGCAGCGGCGGCCGAGGAGGTGGGTGGCATCGGCATCACCACCGACGTCCGCGAGTCAGCGGAAGTGGACTGCGCGCTGGTGCGCACGCTGTCCGAGTTGGGACCCGTAAGCATCCTGGTGAACAACGCGGGTGGCGTCTTCTCCTCACCCCTCCTCGAGACATCGGAGAACGGCTGGGACGCCCTCTACCGATCCAACCTCAAGCACGTCATTCTCTGCACGCAGCGGGTCGCTCGGGTCATGGTCGAACAGGGATCTGGTGGGAGCATCATCAACGTCACCTCCATTGAGGGCGTACGTGCGGCGCCCGGCTACGCGGCCTACGCCGCGGCCAAGGCGGGCGTGATCAACTACACCAAGACGGCGGCACTCGAGTTAGCGCCTCACGGCATCAGGGTCAACGCTCTGGCTCCGGACATCACCATGACCGAAGGACTGGCCGCGGTCGCCCCTCCAGGTGCCGAGGCGCGGTTCGGCTTCACGGTGCCAATGGGCAGAGTCGGCCACGTGGACGAGATGGCCGGCGCGGCCGTGTTCCTGGCCAGCGAGCTCTCCAGCTACGTCACCGGGCAAACGATCCATGTGGACGGCGGCACGCAGGCTGCCAGCGGCTGGTACCACCATCCCGAAACGGGCGAGTACGCCCTGGGCCCCTCGTAGCACGAGCAAAGCGGGTCAGAGGGCACCTGGGCTCGAGCGGATCCTGACGTACTCCACACACGGTCCCTTCTCCCATATTTCCCAAACCAACACGACTAGCCTTCGCGCAATGGACACGGTGGCTGACGATTCTGATCCCTTCCGTCGCCTTGTTGACGATACGATCACGCTGTTGTTTGCCCAGGTCGGTGAGAGTGTGGGCTGGGCTACGACCGCCCTCCTCCACGAGGATACGGACGCCGCCAATCGGGTGATTGCAGGCGATCAAGTCTTTGATGATCGCTGCAACGAATTAATCGAACTCGTAAAGGAACGCCTCTCCGGGTCAGAGTTCCGGGCAGAGGAGGTCGGGAGTCTTGCGACGATTCTTCAGATAGTTCCAGAGCTCGAAAGGAGCGCCGACCTAGCCGAACACATTGCCCAGAGATCGCTGCAGGGAATGGGAGGCATGATCCCTCCGTTGAGCCGTGGTCTCGTCCAATCCATCAGTGAAGTCGTGATGAGCATGTGGAAGAAGGCCGGTGACGCGTACGCGACCCGTTCGCGCGATGCCGGACTCACGCTGGCGGATGCCGACAACGAACTGGATGAATTGTGTGCGTCTCTCGCAGAGGAAGGCGTCGACGAAGTCGAGAGTAACCGCGTCGCCATCGATCTCGCCCTCGTTGCCCGGTTCTACGAACGACTAGGCGACCATGCGGTGAACCTGGCACGGCGAACGGATGCTCTCGGTGCACCAAGGCGGCTGACGCCAGCAGCGCCCCTGAGTCTGTCCGAACCCTTGCGAGCTCAAGCTGATCAGACGGTCAGATCGCGGCTCCAGGCGTTGATTCGCCGGGTGCGCTTAGCCCCCGGCGACGGCCGGTTCTTCGCACTCTTCGAAGCCGCAGCCCGGAATGCGCGGGAGTGCGCGATAGAACTGCGCAAGCTCGTGGTGTCACCCGGTGAACTTGATGAGCAGTTCAACCAGATAAAGGGATTTGAACGCGAAGGCGACAGGATCACCGTGGAGTTGCTCCGCTTGCTTGATGCGAGTTTCCTCACACCATTTGACCGGGAAGACATACACGAGCTCGTTGAGGAGTTGGACGACGTTGTCGATGAAATGTTCTCGGCCGGTTCCATGATCCAGCTCGTGCAAGTCGAAACACCGCTACCCGATGTTCTTGAGCTCGCCGAATTGCTGGTCACAATGGCCGACGAACTGGTTGCGCTGATCGACTGCCTCAGAAAGAAAGAAGGCGCCAGGTATCGGCTCGAGCGGATTGAGCAGCTCGAACATCACGGAGACGCGCTCTACCGGCGGACCATCCAGCGGCTCTTCAGTGGAGAATACGACGCGATTGAGATCCTGAAATGGAAGGACATCGTGCAAGCCTTTGAAAGCTCCGCAAACGCTATTGAAGATGTGTCTGACGTCGTTGAGTCGATCCTCGTGAAGGGTGCATGAGATAGGCGTTCATCCGAGCACCAGCGCATGAACCGCCTGGTAGACGACCCAGGCCGTCGCAGCCGCCCCCGGAATCGTAAGGATCCAAGCCAGGGCGACCTGTTGGGCGACACCCCATCTCACCGCTGACATTCGCCGGCTTGCCCCGACTCCCATGATCGAAGATGTCATGAGGTGCGTCGAAGAGATTGGTATGGCGTACGCATAGGCGGACACCAAGAGCACTGCGGATGCGGACGTTTGTGCGGCGAACGCTCGTGGCGGGTCGAGTCGGGTGATTCGTTGCCCAAGTGTTCGTATGACCCGCCAACCTCCGGCGAGAGTACCGATTCCCATCGCCGTGGCGGCCGACAGGATCACCCACACAGGAACATGAAAGCCCTGAAGGTGGCCGGTGACCACAAGCGCGAGAGTGATTACCCCCATTGTCTTCTGAGCGTCCTGGGTTCCATGGCTGAAGGCCATTGCTGAAGTGGACGCGATTTGGGCCCGGCGAAAGAACCCGTTGACAGCTGTCGGACGGGTCCTCTGGAACACCCAGAAGATGACAATCATGAGCAAGAAGCCAAGAGCGAGCCCGATCAGCGGTGAAATGGCCATGGGAATGACGACCTTCTTGACGACCCCGCCCCATTTCACCTGTCCTGCCGATCCGATGGCCGCGCCGATGAGGCCGCCAATAAGGGCGTGTGTCGACGACGAAGGCAGCCCAAACCACCATGTAAGGAGATTCCACGCGATGCCCCCGACAAGAGCCGAGAAGACGACAACCAGGCCGAGGGTGCCCGTTGGGGCGGCGATGATCCCGCTTCCGACCGTTGCCGCAACCTTGGTCGACACGAGTGCGCCAACAACATTGAGGCCAGCGGCCATGCCTAGTGCGGTGAGTGGACGGAGCGCCCTCGTCGTGATGGACACCGCGACCGCGTTTGCAGCATCGTGAAATCCGTTTGTGAAATCGAACCCAAGGGCAACCAGGATCAGTAGGACAAGGCCAAGGGTTCTCATAGCGGTTGGGTACACACACGCCGCGGGACGACCTGGTGGCCGTCACGCCCTGGTCTTCGGAGGGTGGTGATCGCGGAAACCTTAGTGGGCTCTTTCAGCCTGACGTAGGAATTGGTCGCGTTCACTCGCCACCAAGACCGACATGCGCAGACATGCCACCGTCAATGACGATCATCTGGCCAGTGATGTAGCGGGACTCGTCCGATGCCAGAAAGAGGACCAGTTCGGCTATGTCATCGGGCTCGCCGAGGTACGGGGTCAACGTGGCCTTGCTCAGGCCGGCCAGGATCTTCTCGTTGAGGTGAGCCCGCACGGCGTCAGTGATGATGAGGCCGGGAACAATCGTGTTCACCCGGATGCCCTGCTTGCCGTGGCTCGTGGCGGCATACATGGTGAGCGTGTTGACCCCGGCCTTGGAGACCCCGTAGGCCGTGCGGGTCCGATCTCCCTTGAGTGACGCTCCGGATGACATGTTGATGATGGAGCCTCCACCACCGCGGACCATCTCGGGGATGGCGTGTTTGCACGTGAGCATTTGACTACGCAGGTTGACCGCCATGGTGCGTTCCCACACGTCGAGCGAGAGCTCGGTCACCGCCGTGTCCCGGGTCAGGAACGCAGACTCGGTCAGCGCCGCGTTGTTGTGCAGCACGTCCAGCCGGCCGAAATTCGAAATCGCCGCGCCGATGGCGGGCAGCACTTGGTCTTCCTCCGAGAGATCAGCCGTAATGCAGAGGGCACTCCCGCCAGCCGCCGTGATGCCCTCCGCCACAGCCGTGGCGGCATCACCATCAATATCGACGACCACGACCGAGGCACCTTCGCGGGCCAGGGTGCGCGCGGTCGCTCCGCCGATGCCGCCGCCTCCGCCTGTCACGATGGCGACTTTGCCCTCCACACGACCCATGGTGCAGTCCTCCCCGATCCTTGTGAGATGTAGCGATCAGATGTCCGACGTGAGAGCCCGAATCACGCCGACGCACCCTCATCAGGGCGATTCGTCACCGAATGCGACGAATCGCTGCGTTCGTGGGTACGTCCACTGATCCGGGATGCAGCGTTGCCGCCAGCATCTCGACCCCGTCAACGAGTCGTGGTCCCGGCCGTGAGAAGAACGCGTTTGCATCGACCGCATAAATCCGATCGGCGGACCGGAGCTCGTTCCGAACAAGGAGACTCCCCGCCTCCTCTACGGCCTGTTCCAACCCGTAGCCGCAGGGCATGAAGACGACCACATCAGGTTCTTCGGAGGCGATGCGATCCCAGCTCATGCGGACCGAGTCCGTCCCTCGATTCGCCAAGAGTGGTTCCCCGCCGGCGATTTCGATCATTTCGGCGACCCAGTGACCACCGTTATACGGAGGATCGGACCACTCGAGTGCGAACGTCCGAACCCTCTCAAGACCCGCAACGGCGTCTTCGACCCGACGAAGCCTCGCTTTCAGTTGGGCCACCAGATCGAGTGCGTGGGCCTCGGTGCCGGTCAGGCGCCCAACCTGTACGACACAGTCGAGGACCTCTTCGAGTGAACTCGGATCCATAGCGAGCACCTCGGCCTGGCAACCAAGGGCGTCGAGCGCCTCGTTGGCGCGTCCGGAGGGCACGGCGCAGACCGCGCAGAGGTCTTGTGACAGCACCAGGTCGGGCGCCAGATCACGCATGGCGACCTCGTCGAGACGGTAGATCGGGTCCCCATCCTGGAGGCTGGCGCTGACGAGGCGATCGACCTCGGCGGGAGTCGTCGCCTCAGGCAAGGCAGAGACCGACACGATCGGCTTGAGACGGGCCGCTTCGGGCCAGTCGCACTCGTGCGTGACGCCGACGAGATCGTCCTCGAGACCGAGTGCGAAGACGATTTCGGTGGCAGACGGCAGGAGCGACACGATCCGCATGCCGAGAGTGTGCCCCACGCCGCACTTGGGCGCACCTCCGCCCAGCGTTGACGTTGACCGGGTCACGACGTGCCAGGATGCCGTGATGTCCGTATTGGGCCCACGGCTCGTCATTTCCGGCGTCGGATCCGGAGTGGGGAAGACCACCATCGCTACCGGCCTCATGGCTGCTTTCACCAGCCGAGGTCTTCGCGTGGCGTCGGCCAAGGTGGGACCCGATTTCATCGACCCCGGCTATCACTCTGTCGCGACCGGGCGTCCCGGTCAGACGCTCGACGCCTGGCTCAGTGGCGACGATCTTCTGGCACCACTGGCTGCAGCGGCGGGACAGGGCGTCGATCTGCTCATTGTCGAGGGCGTGATGGGTTTGTTCGACGGCTCGGGTCAGCCAGGGTGCGACGGCTCGACTGCGGCCGTCGCCCGGCTGCTCAATGCGCCGGTGCTATTGGTCGTAGACGTGTGGACGATGAGCGGCACGGTGTCGGCCGTGGTCCATGGCATGCGGGACTTCGACCCGACCGTCAAGGTGGCCGGAGTGATCCTGAACCGGGTGGCAGGCGAAGGTCACGCGACGCTGTGCCGTGAAGCCCTCGAACCGGTCGGCCTCCCCGTGGTGGGCGTGATCAACCATGACGACAACCTCACATGGCGGGAGCGACACCTAGGGCTGGTGCCGGTAGCCGAGCAACGGACGACGGTTGCACATTCGGTCAGCCGCATCGGCTCGGTGGTCGAGGCCGCATGTGACCTTGATCGGATTCTTGCGATAGCACGATCGGCGCCGCAGCAGGCCGTGCACGAGCTCCCCTCCGCCAATCCTTCAGGGTTGGCGCGTATCGCCCTCGCGTCCGGACCCGCGTTCAGTTTCACGTATCCCGAGAACCTCGAATTGCTCGAACAGGCAGGTGCCGAACTCATCCCATTCGATCCGCTCACTGATAGCGCCCTGCCGGAAAAATGTGATGCGCTGTACGCCGGAGGGGGCTTTCCCGAGGAATACGGCGCTGCCTTGGCGGAGAATCGCGACCTCCTCAGCAGCGTGCGAGAAGCAATCGGACGGGGGATGACCACCTGGGCTGAGTGCGGTGGACTGCTCTGGTTGTGCCGATCGCTGGACGGGTCGCCGATGGTCGGTGCCGTTCCCGGTGAGGCCACCATGACCGAGAATCTCTCCATCGGCTACCGAACTGCTCTGACCGGAGTCACCACTCCATTCGGTCCATCGGGGATCGCGTTGCGCGGTTACGAGTTCCATCGAACCACGGTCGACCCACCGGGCGATGCGCTGCTCCTGGAAGGTCGATTCGGCTCGGGCCACGCCGGATTCGGTTCGCCACACCTCTTCGCCAGCTACCTGCATCAGCACCTTTCGGCGACTCCCGCGATCGCCGAGAATTTCGTGGCAGCAGCGGACCGTGCTCGAACGTAGCGGTTGCCCTCGGCCCGCCACCGCTCATAGTGTGGTGGCGCAATCGATCTGTCAGCGAAGTCCGGTCGCTTCCGGCGCTGTCCCGCAACTGTGGATCCCCCTGGAGGGGACGAGCCAGGTCGCTTGACCGATCGATAGCGGCCACAGCGCACGTCGAGGAACGCGCCGGTCGAACGGCAGAGTCACTGTCGGTCGAGTGCGTCTTCCTTGGCCCGACAGGAGGAACCTTGAAGCGATTGACGACCCTGATTCTTGTTGCTGCAAACAGGTTCGCAAGCGCAGCGGCGCGCGGGCACGAAAGGTCCCTACGTTGCCTGTGACGAGCGGATCGGAGGATCCGCCAGACGATCGTCCGACCGAGGAGACCATTGTGCTCCAGGCGTGGTTTGGGCCATGGGAACCAGACGATCCCGATGCCAACTACAAAGCCGAGATAGCGCTGTATTCAACGCAAGACCCCTTGGCGACACTCCAGGGACTCAGCGACGCGATCGGCGTTCCGGTTGGCGCTATTGCCCGTTATGTCCTGGCTCGCTATGCCACGACCGGGAGCGGAGGCCTCCTCGAGTTGGGGCCGACAATGGTGCATCGACTTTGGCAATCAATTGAAACAGCCGAGGTCCACGACACAGATGCAGCGCGCCTCGGAGCCTACGACGAACTCCGCCAGATCCTGTCGTGGTTACGCCTGCCCTTGATTGAGGATGCCGGCTACCCGTCCTGGTCATCGACGGACAAGGGAGCATGAATCGGTCGTACGTTTACGTTTTCCGGTGGTCGGGACTGGCGTCACTCGTGGAGATACGAGGTCCTCTGTCCAAAACGAACGAAGGTGGCGTCAACTCGTGGGCACGGTAGCCATGCCCACGATCGGCTCGTTGAGAGCCGTCCCGCCCTCGGAGCCAGAAAACCCGGCGTCACCGAAGGTGAAGATCCCCCCGTCACTGGCGACCAACCAATAGCCCAGGCCGTCGCTGGTCGCGGCCATGCCCACGATCG
>Ga0307374_10011990_pt1 | contig 12233 bp, 8 predicted proteins | sample OX3MG_FD_202532 | JGI IMG/M metagenome (GOLD analysis project Ga0307374, IMG submission 202532) | Soil microbial communities from Risofladan, Vaasa, Finland - OX-3 | ecosystem: Environmental > Terrestrial > Soil > Coastal area > Acid sulfate soil | place: Finland: Risofladan, Vaasa | collected...
AATGGCTCATAGTCCACCGAGACAAGTTCCAATAGATCCTCAGCTTCGTATCTGTCACGCCCCACAACTGCTGCAACAGGTTGACCGACAAAGTTCACTTTGTCTGTTGCTAGAGTGGGCATCTTGACAATTTTGGCTTGGGGGATCTGTAGCGCTGGGAGCATAGCCCCTGAAAACTTGTCCGATACGATCTTTGATGTAATTAACAGAGGACTATTTTCGGATGCATCCCCGAAGTCAATACCTCGAATCCTCGCATGTGCATAAGGACTTCTGATTACCTTTAGGAATAATGGTGAATCTTTATGAATGTCATCAATGTACGCTCCATCACCCCTGATTAATCTTAGAAATTCAGCAGCTTTGATCGCTTTGCCTATGGAAGTCATTTTAGATTTTGCCGTTTTCCTTTAGTGTTTGTTCCGATTCGTCGAAAACATACTGATTTAAGTATTGAAACTAATCAACAACTTTTTGCGGATTCAGAGATTTCGAACCAATCTTTTTTTGATGTTTTGGTGTAATCTCCTTCATCAGGGTTTAGGAAGAGCAAATACGCGCATGCTGCATCTAAACGCAGGTATGCTCAAATTTATTTTGAAATCATTATGGAATTTACACCAACGGAATTATTTTTGGATGGAAACAATCCCTGATCCAAATTTTGCATATGCTTAAATAGCCAGATCAGATACGAAGCAAGGTGAAATTGAACCTAAATCATCGTACGGCCATAAGTACAACTGTTACCGCTATCGTAGTTATTGTAATAATTCTGATTGCAGCTGGCGCTGCAATTTTGATAGCTCCATCATTGACCGGCAAATCTACAACGAGCTCTACAACTACGTCATCTACAACGAGCTCTACAACTACGTCATCTACAACGAGCTCTACAACTACGTCATCTACTAACGCAACCCAGGTCTTGATTAACAATGCAAAGGCTGAAGGATCTATGACAATCTACGGCCTTGTAGGACAGAGTCAGATGACGCCGCTCATTACCGCATTCCAACAAGCCTATCCTTGGGCTAAAGTCAGCTATGTGAGTTACGCTTCCGGAGATCTTCTGAACAAGGTTCTTGCGGAAGAAAAAGCCGGTGCTCCGAAAGCTGACGTAGTTCAGATCTTGCTTGCGCAGGTAAGCACACTGGAAAATGCCTCTGCTTTGCAGCAATGGTGTAACCCCGAGCTGAAGGCGATGGGCTATGCAGCAGCATTTGTCGATCCTAATTGCTACTATAATCCATTTACTGGAAACCTAGCTCTTGTGATGTACAACACGAACATGGTGAAAAACGCATCAACTCTTCCGCAGAGTTGGGCTGCCTTTGCAAACCCGCAGTATAAGGGTCAGTTCGCAATTGACAATCCAACGAGGTTGAGCACAGCTGGTACGATTTTCGCCTCGCTCGGTGAGAACGAAACATACAGTCAATGGATCAGCTTCCTCAACGCGGTAAAGGCAAACCAACCGCTTCTTACCAGTTCTCTGGGCACTTTGTATACTGATGTTTCTACTGGACAGGCTGCATTTGGCATTGACACAACCGATGACGCGATACAAGGTGTGGCGTCGGGTGCACCGATAGCATACTACTGGCTAAACCCAATATACGTAGGCTACTTCCCATACGCAATAGAGAAAGGGGATGCAAATCCGTACATGGCTGAACTGTGGCTAACATGGATTGCGTCAATGCAAGGACAACTTGCAACTGGGGCGATCGGAAGATTACCACTCCTTCAAGCAGCAGCTGAACAGACATTCTACAAGAACATAACAGTGCCAATACCATCCGGGTATAGCTACCTGACCCAAGGTGATGCCCACTTCTTCGCAAACATTACTGGCTACAGCACAGTGTATACTCAGATATTCGGACCAGTGGCATAGGCTGACTGTCTAGATCTGTGAGATAATCTCTCGACCCTTAACATCCAGGGTCGCGCCTAACTCACAGATTCCCTCAATATTTTCTCACAATAAATTAAAATTGCAATATTTCTCAGGGCTGACTTAAATGGCTTCGAAGATTGCTCCCATTATAGCAATTGCTTTCGCAATTTCATTTGTGACTCCGCTCATAATTCTCATTGTTACAGCCACTAGCCCTAGTCAAGTAATCAAAGTGCTAGGTCAACCTGGACTACCAGGAATCATCTGGACGACAATATATCCTGCAGCGTTGGGCGGCGGCCTTGCATTGGCATTTGCTACGATTTACGCTTGGCTCGTTTATAGGACAGACATTCCTGGGAAAAAAATTCTGAGCCTTCTCCCGCTACTTGGTCTCACGATGCCGAGTGTTGTCAGGGGGATCGCGCTCGTTTTTCTTTTTGCTCCTAGGAGCGGAGTGATTAATATAATGTTCGAAGGGATATTCAAAGTAAGTTTCCCTTTGTTCAACATTTATTCAAACAACGGGCTTGCACTGGCACATGTTGCTGGTGCCTTCCCGTTTTGCTATCTCCTAATGTCCGTTGCGGTTAGGGGCATGGACTCTTCATTGGAGGAAAGCTCTAGGCTTGCGGGCAGTTCTGTCATTTCCACATTCAGAAGAATCAGTCTTCCGCTCTTGAGGCCTGCAATAATAACGACTTTTTTTGTCACACTTGCTGTAGCTGCCGCAAATTTCGATTATCCATATATTTTTGGTCAATCGGCATCGTCAGGTGTGAATACGCTTGCAACAGCCATTGATAGCGCTGTTTCTGAGGACATTCCTCCGCAATACGGGGTTGCGGCGTCGTACAGCCTGATTTACCTTGCATTCACGTTTATCATTGTCACATTCTATATAATTTCAATCAAGCGGGGATTCAAATACACGACAGTCTCTGGCAACCCGCCGCCGCAGACCATATACTCTCTTCAAAAATGGAAATATTTGGCTCTTGTTCTTTGTTTGGGAATAATCACGGTTACATGGTTTATTGAAGCATTCATCGTAGCTTTCGTATCACTTCTGCCCAATTTCGCCTTTGATGCGAAGACGTTTGCACATATTTCGCTCAGTAATTATTCGCTACTTTTCTTCTCGAAAAGTTACTCATTGTTTTGGACGGCGTTGAAGAACAGCATCTGGATCGCGGCTACAGTTGGTGTTGCGACAGCTTTCATTGGTACTTTCATAGCATATGTTGTAGTAAAAAGCAAATTCACAGGCGCAAAAGTATTCGAGTACTTCAACACGATCCCATTTGCGATCCCTGGTATTGTTTACGGCCTTGCAATGCTGTGGACTTTCACTTCATTTCCATTGATTGCGAAATATGTCTACGGCACAACTTGGCTACTTGTCATCGCGCTAGTTATAACCTGGATGCCTTATACAATCAGGCTCACAGCGGCTTCCCTAATGCAGATCCCCAATTCAATGGAAGAGGCTGCGAGTATGATGGGGGCCAGATGGATGCGAATGTTTAGGACAATCTTACTACCTCTTCTTAGAGTCGCCGTACTAACTTCATTCACATATGTGTTTCTGGATACATTCCGCGAGCTTGGAATAGTAATTCTACTCGTAACACCGCAGTCTTATACTCTGACAACCTTCATCGCAGACCTGTTCACGTCCAGCGCGGCTTCGTTTAATATTATTGCAACGGTCTCTACCATTATGATGATTACCGCCGCTGCATTCGTAGTCTTTGCGAGCGAAGTCCTCGGAGTGAATTTCCTCGCCTCTTCAGTAAGGAAGCAGAGCGTTATTGACAGACTGCTACATAGGAAACAAGAGCCAGAGGAAAAGGAAGATAGACCACTAGAGGCTTTAGCGACTGTAGGTGCTGCAACAGGAGCCTAAAGTAGTCTAATCGACGCTTAACTTTCCATCAGATCTACATCAAAGCATATGCGACTATACTGTCGTCTAGCCGTACTTCTTGTACCAATCTATGTAGTCAGCGAGCGCCTTTGGCAGATCATACATCGGCTCATATCCGATTTCCCTTCTACTCCTGGCCAAGCTTAGAGGTTGGTCAGCCTTTACAGATGGACTGCCAATCGATAATTCCTCCACCTTGATCTTTGCCTGCGGCAATAACTTTCCTATGTTTTCGACTATTTCACCGGGCGTGTAAATTTTCCCCATCCCCACATTGTAGATCCGGCTAGAGACGTTCTTGCTTTCAGAAGCTAAAATGGTGGATCGAGCGGCGTCCTTTGAGTAAACAAATTCGATAACACGAGGGCTGATAGTAGCCTCCTCACCTTTGATTGATTTTTCGATAAGCTGCTTGAACATTGTTGAAGGTCCTCCACCTCCGCTTCCAGACCATGGCCCAAAAATTGCGCCAAACCGAACCGCCACAAAGTCAAGGCCGCAGGTCTCAGAGTAATTGAGACCGAGATTCTCACACGCAAGCTTTGTCGAAGCGTAGACTGTTGTAGGTCGCGGATAGTTATCTTCAGCTAATTGTCCACTTTCGAGGCCGCCTTTTCTGTAAGTATAGAGAACTGAAGAGCTTGTGAAAACAACCCTGTCGAGATTTAATTTTCTAGCTGTTTCCAACACATTGATCGTGCCCATGATGTTTAACCTAATTGCATTATACGGGTTTTGCGCTGCGCCAACAGTCAGCATTGGATTAGCTGCAGTGTGAATCACTTTCTTGATTCCATACTTCTTTACCGTATCTTCGAAAGCTTCCAGATTTAGGACATCGCCAACGACCAGATCAATTTTCTGCATGTCAACAATCTGCTTTATCGAGTCTATCTGTGGCTTGACATCATACACGACAGGTCGCTCGCCATTCTCGACTTTAATCCTCGCAATCTGTGAGCCAACTAGTCCTGCACCAGTAATGAGCGTGGTCATGTTTTCAACTCCAAAGTGAAAGAGTATTTCAATATTTGAACTGTGTCGGCTTTCTCAAAAATCGTTTAGCTTCCTTGTCTAAATGATCGCTTGCGATGAGCGGAGAATTATCACACGTGTCGAACGATTTGAATTTACAATAAATTAAGGGAAGAATCGTTTTTTGATTAACCGTATGTCTGCGCAGTCTTCATTTTTGCAGTTTGAATCGTGGAGTTTAGTGTGGCGCGAGTGTGCAACCTGAACCGAAATTTGCCGAAACGATTCTTATTTTTGTGATTTCGCACAAACTTTTTGCAATATTGCGTGATTTCATTCTGATAGACAGCGAATAATATGCGCTGTGCAAATATGAGATCCGCGATTCTTTATTTTCGTAAATGAACGGCAAACCAAACATTTAATAATGGTGAACCAATGGCGCTCGCTATGCAAGGATCGTCAGCAATGAGAAATAAGGAATCAGGAATAACTACTATGGTTGCTGTTGTAGCAATTGTGGTCGTTCTAGTTGTCGCGGGTGCGGGAGGATACCTCGCCGGTGCGCGTGGAGCTTCTACCGTAACGCAGACCGTTACATCTACTGTGTCAGGAACAGTTAGCGGGACAAACCTAGACCCAGCGAACCAACTCGCTTGTGCCACTCAGGAGGGAAAAGTCTCGGTTTATGGTCTTGTCGACACTCCGCAATGGAATCAATTCATATCAACTGCCTGGGCGTCTACATATCCAAATATTAAGTTGAGTTACCTGGGGACGGATTCTGGTACTCTGCTAAACAAGGCGCTTGCCGAGCACAAAGCAGGCAATGTGCAGTCAGACGTATTGGAGACTTTCGTAAACGCAATCTATGCACTAAACCAATCAGGAGCCATCCAACCATGGCTCAATCCTGAGGAGTCTATAGCGGGATATACTGCGTCAGCTCTTGACCCTAGTAATAACTTCCATCCTTTCACTGATTACATCACGACACCTGCTTACAACACCAAAGTGATATCTCAATCACAACTTCCAACGTCTTGGAACCAACTTCTGACAAGTCCAGCTTTCAGTGGCAAGTTTGCATATTCTAAGCCAGCAGTATTGGGGACCGGGGCAGGAATCATGTATGGCCTCTATTTGTCTCAAAACATGGGCTACTCGCAATGGTTAACCTTCATGAAGTCAGCTGCTGCTAACAATCCAGTTGGCACAGAAGACGACGGTGGATCGATGACTGATGTTATTACTGGTCAGGTACCAATCGGGATTGGTGGGACTAACGACATTCAAAATGCCGAAGCAGCAAATGGAACACTCTACGCACCGCTGTGGCTGAATCCAGTATTCATCTCAAGAGTGCCGATCGCAATTAGCCAGGGAGCACCAGATCCTTGCGCAGCAAAGCTCTTCACTGAATGGGCCACTTCATTGCCAGGCCAGCTAGCGGTTGGCGCATCACTCAGGACACCAGCTCTACCACAAGCCGCTCAATTGGAAAACAACATACTTCTGAACCCGCCGGCTAATGCGACGCTGTTCTACTACGACCAAGGTCAGTTCCTCACAAATGTGACAGGCATTTCGTCGGTCTTCACTCAGATATTCGGGGCTTAACCCCCCGGATATCCGTCTCTTTCTTTTTTTCAAATCTGCATTTAATCTGGACTGAGTCTGTATTTTGATGATTACAGAAATTCATTGATGGATGTAAGCCTCAAACCGGAGATACAAATATGGTATCCAAGATTCCGCTAGCGATTTCAATTGCTTTTGCAGTAGTATTTTTTGTTCCATTGATCGTCTTTCTTGTAAACGGGACTTCACTCCATGATTTCCTTACGGCATTCTCGAATCCAAAATATGTTGCTGCGCTCTGGACCACCCTGTATCCAGCTGCAGTCGGAGCCGCTATTGCCACAACTCTTGGTGCCACCTTTGCATGGATCATCTTCAGAACGAATGTGCCCGGCCGAAAATTTCTTGCCGTTCTTCCCTTTCTAGAATTGGCACTGCCGAAAGTTGTCAAGGCACTTGGCTTCGAATTTTTGCTCGACCCTCACATTGGATTATATAACCAACTCTTCATGGGTTTGTTTCACGTAAACTTTGCACTTTTCAACATAAATTCTAACGCAGGCCTCGCTCTCGCAGGAGGAGCGGGAGGCATGCCGTTTGCCTACATTACCGTAATAGCAGCGATGCGTGGGCTTGACAGTAGTCTAGAAGATAGCGCTCGAATTACGGGGAGTTCGCTGTGGAACACACTTCGTAGAGTGACAATTCCGATAATCAGCCCTGCCATCATAACAGCGTTCATTATCAACTTCGTGATCATCGCCGCGACTTTTGACTACGCTTTCATTTTCGGGCAGCAGGCATCCTCCGGGGTCAATACTCTCGCGACAGCTGTCTATGATAGCGTAACTGAATCATATCCGCCCAATTATTCCGCGGCGGCTGCACTTTCATTGTATTATATCATAATAACATTCATCGGGATATCGTTTTGGTTATGGTACACACGTAGGAGTTACAAATTTGTAACTGTTGCAGGGAATAAGGCAAGGCCTACGATATATTCGCTCCAAGGCTGGAAGCGATGGCTTGCCCTAGTTGTCTGCATTGGGCTCTTGTGGATAAGTTTCCTACAATTGGCTTTCATCATGGTACTCATGTCTCTGTATCCATTGTTTACAACACTGACCACAACTCACGCATTGTTTACTGCAAGCTTCATCAATTACCAGCAGCTTTTCTTCAGCAAGCTCTATGCTTTATTTTGGACTGCTTATGAAAATAGCTTGATCATAGCCACTGTCACAGCCACGCTTACCGCTTTCATCTCTGCCTTTCTGGCATACTCTGCGCAAAGGTCAAAGATACGGGGCTCTAGGTTACTCGAATACTTCAACACACTTCCATACGGTACGCCGGGGATCGTTTGGAGCCTAGCATTCCTGTACCTGATGTTGGATACACCTATCATCTCCCGCTATCTGTACGGCAGTATCTATGCACTCATGATTGCACTCGTGGTAGTCTGGCTTCCCTATTCTGTCAGAATCGTTTCCGGACCCATGCTTCAAGTCTCTAAGGAAATGGAAGAAGCAGCGAGCATATCGGGTGCAAAGTGGAGACGAATGTTCAGGACTGTAATGATTCCACTTGTGAAAACAGGTATAATGTCTGCTTTTGTCTACGTATTCATGGATTCCTTCCGAGAGTTGGGCGATGTTATTCTGCTAGTAACACCCAAGAGTTATGTTTTGACTGTGTTCATAGCGGACCTCTACACCAATACTACCACCTCTTATGGAATCGCTGCTGCAACCTCTGTGGTCATGATACTCACTATGGCTGCCTTCCTATTTGGTATGAATTATCTTCTCAAGGGACAACTTCTCCAGGCAGTTGGCGAAGAGGAAGAAGCTGCGCCCCTTGCTGTGGGTCTTGTCGCCTCTTGAAATGCTGATGATGCCTGCTCATTTGTCCGCAGATCCGCTTGAAAGTGCAAGGCGCGTTTCATTTTACTCCGACCACACAAAGCTCGCGGGCTTGCTCTGGGTTCCTAAAACGATTCAGCTAGGAAAGAAACTACCTGCTGTGGTGCTCGCCCGGGGGTTTGGTTCGCTCAAGGAATTTGTCAACCCCGGCTTCGCCATGCGGTTGAACCAAGAAGGTTACATTGCCCTAGCCTTCGATTATCGCGGATTGGGCGAAAGTGGTGGAATCCCAGGAAACTTGGTACCTCTCGACCACTGTGAAGATATTCGCGCATGTATGACATTCCTAGAATCTGTTCCTGAAGTTGATACAGAAAAAATAGGCCTGATAGGAGATAGCATGGGCGCAAGCCATGTCATTTATGCAGCAGCACTTGACAAGAGAGCCAAATGCGTCATATCCTACGGTGGGCCTGGAAACATGGATAGATGGTTCAGAGGCCTCATCGGCTACGAACGATACCTTGATTGGAAAAAGAAGATAGAAGAAAACAGACGCCAAAGAACCTTGACAGGAAATTCCGCATACGTCTCGACATTTGATTTCCTTGCGTTCAGCCAGCGGGAGAGGCAAGAATGGGATGTCATGCGGAAGGAGTTCCCAAAGATCATGCCTGACATTACGGTAGATACGGTGGAGCGCTACTTGGAGTACGAGCCTGAACTCGTGGTCGACAGAATATCCCCACGCCCACTATTCCTGGTCACCGCCGAGACAAGCGTGATTGTGCCGCCGGATGAATCCGATTTCCTATATCAAAAGGCACGCGAACCAAAGAAACTTTGGGTAATACCACACTCGACTGCGGACTTTAGGTATGCAACTCATTCCAAGGGTCATGGATACAGTGAACCAGTCGCAAATGCATTCCTTGATTGGTTGAAACAGTGGATTCCGCCATCATAGCTGCAAAGGCTTCAGGCAATCAAGGAACCATTTCTGCGCCCTAGTTGACATCGCCATAAAGATTGATTGATTTTACATTCACAAATTCCATCAAGCCGTATTTTGAAAACTCTCTTCCGATGCCCGATTTTTTCATGCCGCCGAACGGCATTCTAGGATCCGACTTTTGTTGGGAGTTGACGAATACCATTCCGCATTTCAATTCATTCGCTAGAGAGTTGGCATTTTCCTTCTTGCTAGTCCAAACGCTCGCCCCAAGCCCGAAATCGCTTTCGTTTGCAATTGAAATTGCTTCCGCTTTGCCCGAAACCTCGCAAATTGGTGCGACAGGTCCGAACACCTCCTCACGCATCACTCTCATGTTTTTATTGACATTGTCGAGAACAGTGGGTTTGTAAAACGAACCTTGAACATCCAGACGCGAAGCCCCGATCCTCACTCGCGCCCCAGATTTCACCGAGTCTTCGGTTTGTTCACTCACTTCCTGCAGTGCTTTTTCGTTCACCAAAGGACCTACAAAGACCGATGGATCCATGGGGTCACCAATCTTCTTTCGCTCGAATTCACGAACCAGTTTTTCGCTAAATTCCTTAGACACAGTGTCCTGAACTATGAAGCGTTTTCCAGCTATGCAGTTTTGTCCGCAATTCAAAAGTCTCGCTACGGCCCCAGCTTCAGCGGCCTTGTCCAGGTCAGCATCGTCAAGGACTATGAAAGGATCGCTTCCACCTAACTCCAAGACAATTTTCTTCAGGTTCCTTCCCGCTTGCGAAGCAATGTTTTGCCCCGCCGCAACGCTTCCAGTGAAGGCTATTCCAGAAATGTCGTCGAATTCAATTAGCCGCGTCACTGCTTGATGATCTGTGATTACAGCAGTAAAGACATATGGGGGGAAGCCTGCATTATCAAATATTTCCTGAATAGCCTTCGCAGTCCCGGGGCATGTATTTGAATGTCGAAGGACAACCGTGTTTCCAGCGATGAGGGTTGGAATCGCAGATCGGAACACTTGCAGAAATGGAAAATTCCATGGCATGATTGACAGAACCACTCCCAGAGGCTCGTAATGCACATAACTGGATCTGGCATCCGTTGCAACCGGTACGTCAGCCAGCCACGTTTCAGCCTTCTCGTAATATAGTTCAGCGCTCCAAGCGCATTTTTCTACTTCAGCTTCCCCCTGAGTTACTGGCTTTCCCATTTCCAGAGCCATGATTTTCGCACATTCCGACTTCTTGGCTCTGATCTCCTTTGCTAAACTTTTGAAATAATTCGCGCGTTCCGATAGCGGCAGTTTACTCCATCGAGTCTCAAAAGTATCCTTGGACCTTTGTACTGACTTCAGTACTTCGGATTCAGCCTGTACATTGTAACTAGCAACAAATTCCCCGTTCGCTGGGTTTCTGATTTCAAGCTTATTCTTTTGCAAGTGTTATTTTCTCGCGCCCGATCAAAACGTTAAGTCTTTTCTCGACCTGTTGCCGCTGGGTCGTTTTCAGGATCGACAATTTCCTCGATAGGTTTCACCTTTCGGAAGCTCGCGTATATCCCAAGATCCGATACTGTATACAAAATGCCGGAGATGAAGAAGGGGAAAGACAGCGAGACAAATTGAAATGCATAACCAGCAATCGTTGGACTGGCCGCTCTCGCAGCATTCCTAGAAATATTTGTAGCGCTGGTCGCTTTCAGCCTTTCTCTGCTTTTGACGACCGAGACGGTATAGGACTGTCTGGCAGGAACGTCCATGAGAGATATGGCCGACCTCGCCAGATAAAGCGAAATGCTACCAAGGAAAGTTGGCATTAGAGGTACCAGAACGAGAAGAAGGTTAGAGGGAAGATGCGTAAAGACCATTGTATTGACTGCGCCAAATCGATCAGCTAATTTGCCTGCAATAATGAGCGAACCTGAAGTAAGGACTCCACTTACGAAGAATACGAATGCGATGTAATCAACTGGGGTTCCAAACTTTGCTTGAAACCAGTACGACATTACTGTTTGAATGATGAAGCCACCCGCGAATGCGTCGATTCCAAAAAGTAGAGTCATTCTTGCAATGAGCGAACGCGATGCTGGTGACAATTTTTCCTCTGCTTTTGCCGCAGAGGGGCGCCCTAATTCTACTTTATCCGACATGAATATGTACAACAACGCAGTTGCAACCGCAACAATAGCATATGAAGCAAAAATGGGTTTGTATGAGGCGAGAAGTGAATAGTGGAAGAAATTTTGAAAAATAGTAGGAAGGCCTCCGTAAAGTGATCCAACTGCGCCAGTAAGCTGTGCCACCAGCGTATATGTTGCGAAAAGAGAATTTCTTCTACCCGATGGTGCGGAATTTGGCAGCATTGCTTGTTCAATCGAGAGGTAAGCGCTAACCTCTGATCCTGAGGGACTAAGCGTTCCTATCATCGCTCCGATTATTAACAGGATAGCATTTGTGGTGAAAACAAAGATTACTCCTGAGAGTGCCATCAAAACAGAGAAGATGAAGAGAAATCTCCTCCTCCCAATCTTGTCAGCGTAGAGCGCGCCCAGTATTGTTATGGCCGCGCCTGTCGCCAGAATGGAGCTAATGATAAGACCGCCCTCAAATCCGGTGAAGCCCGTTAATTTCAGATAGATGAGAAGGACAATACTCAGAAATCCGTAACCAAAATTCCTGAGGCCGCTCGTCAAAACAAGAAGCTTTCCATCTCTATTGATCCATGAATACAAGTAGCTGAACTTTACCGCTGACATACGTACTATTTATTGTAAATTGACGATAGCCGGTTTTACCACTGGTCAGATTCTGCTACATGCTGCGCTATTCCAATCCAGTCGACCGAAGAAACTGCCGGAAAGGGTTGAACATGTGAACTTGGGCGTACTGGCATTATAATTTGACCATTACTTCGTTGTTCTTCACGAGCACGGGAATCGATCGAAGCTTCAATTCTTTATCTGCGTGACAAACCCCTGTCTCAATGTCATACTCGACTCCATGCCACGGGCAGGAAACGG
>Ga0307374_10011991_pt1 | contig 12233 bp, 11 predicted proteins | sample OX3MG_FD_202532 | JGI IMG/M metagenome (GOLD analysis project Ga0307374, IMG submission 202532) | Soil microbial communities from Risofladan, Vaasa, Finland - OX-3 | ecosystem: Environmental > Terrestrial > Soil > Coastal area > Acid sulfate soil | place: Finland: Risofladan, Vaasa | collected...
CGTGGTCCTGGTACTCAAGGACAAACTGTGGGCATATCCGTTGATGATTGCCTTGATCGGGGTGTTCATCGTGTACCAGGTCTATCGATTGACCTACAAGCCGACTTTCGGCCTCGTGTTCCTGACGCTGTTCGACATCCTGGTGGTCTGGCTGACGTGGCGTGAGTACCGGATCAAGCGGTCAACTAGGGATGCCTCCACCACATCCGAACCGGTCTGATCCTGCCCCAGATCGGCTCGTGGGCGTTTGCGAAGACCGGCGTGCCCTCCCGAATTCCTTCTTCCGGAGGCCGACGGCGCATCCCTTCGCCTTGTGCGAGATAGTGCGCTACAATGCATCCATGGCCAGCGTCGTGACCGCGAAGGTTTCCCAACGCGGGCAGACGAGTCTTCCCGCTGAACTCCGACATCGTTGGGGAATCGCCGACGGAGGTGACGTTGCGTTCATCGACCTTGGGGATGCAGCACTTGTGTTGCCGGGCGGCATAGAAGCGGCGAAGGCCGAGGTCCGGCGGGCGTTGGCAGGTGGTGCGTACGCCGAGGGTCTGGCCGCCATCGACGACCCCGACCTTGCCCTCTAGGCCCCTCCTCCTCGACGACCGGTCCCTCGTCGCACTTCTGGTCGGCGAAGGACTTCGGATCACGAGAAGGGCCGAGCGCTTCACGACGACCTACTTCTACTTCCGGGCGTGCCGGGCAGTGGTCGTCGGCGCCGGCGGTCGTCTATCCGGGCCTTTCGAGCGCCTCGATCCGGTCCATCGGGCCGTGGCGCTTGAACATATGCTGGCGCTGCCTGACAACGTCGGCCTGCCGGAACCAAGACTCATCGTCCCGGTGATGGTCGACGTGCAGCGACGTCATCCGGTGCTGAATGTCTTGAACACCGAGGCCGTCGCGGCCGCCCTGTTGTTGGGGGCGAAGATGGTCCTCAGTCCTCCGACCGCCCAAGGTCAGCTTCAGGCGGTCCTTCCAGACGAAGGCATTGCGTTCCAGACGGTCGACCTCCCGTAGGCAGGAACCGTGCCCGAATGTCGGGGAAACCGGCTCCCCAAGCATCGGGGCTCACCTATTCCCAATCGCCGGTTCGCGGCGTGGCCCGAGTCGCCCGACGGCCGGTGTGCTTGCCGTCCGCGAGCACACCCGACGTGCCTGATTGCGCTGGGGGCAGGCTGACGCGGCCGTCGTTCTGGCGCGCCGTTCGGCGCCCGAGCGGAGCGGCCGGTGGCACCTACAACACCGGCTGCCGAGCGCGGTTCCGCATGCTGAACCGGTCAGGCGTTTGCGGCCCCCGCGCTTGCTGCTGTTACTGCGCCCGGAACAACACTTCGGGGATATCCCCTACGCAATCCCATGCGGTGCAAGTGTGTATCGAAGTTGGGGTCGGTATCATCTCAGCGGTGGAGCCCAATGGTGGATCGAATGGTCCTGAGCATCTGCCCTTGGCTGGTCCGGCAACTAGGCCATCCGAGCAAACCTCCCCGGAGGAGTCTCCGTCCCGGACTCCTTCTCGGCGAACGCTCCGTGCCCCCCGCCAGCTCATCCTGATCACCCCGCCCATTGCATTCGGCTTGATTCTGGGAATTGCGCTCGTCGCAAGCATTCTCTCGGACCAGCCGTCCCTTGCCGTCCCTGTTTCGCTGGCAGTTGGAATACCAACGGTGTTGCTCGGCGCAATGGCGGTGCGCCTCTTCTGGGCGTTTTCACTCACGATTGCAGAGTCGGAACTCATCTATCGGACCCCGCTGACGACAAAGCGAATCCCTCGCAGTCAGATAGTCGATATCGGTATCAAGCGACAACAGATAGGGACGGGTTACACCAAGCCTTGGGTGCCGTACCTCGAACTCACTGACGGGTCCACGAAGGAACTTCTTCAACTCGCAGCGAGTAACCAATCTGGACTTGACGAGCCCGATCACTACGGCCCCCAGGCACAGCGGATGCTTGAGGCGGCACATGCATGGCTGCGGCAGAACCCGTCACCGCCCCGACCGATTTTGGCACCTCCGGGGGCCTCCACCCCGACTTCAGCCGTCCCCCAGTCGAAGTACGCGTGGATTCCCATGACCGTCGCTTCGACGGTGGCATTGATTGGGTTAGTTGTCTTTCGGATACAGAACCATGGGGCGTCAGGGATTGGCCCGTTGGGTCTTGTCATCCTGATCGGATTCTTGGCGTCGGCCACCCTGACGATCCGCTTTCGGATGCGAGCAAGAGGCAAGTCAACCGACGGCACAAAGCATCCCTGATCGCCGGTTCGCGGCGTGGCCCGAGTCGCCCGACGGCCGGTGTGCTTGCCGTCCGCGAGCACACCCGACGTGCCTGCGCTGCTTGACAAAGCCGGGGGCCAGCAGTTCTGTACGAACGATCTGAGCGGATTGTCGATGCATCGCCTCGATATCGGAGAGCAGCCGACGCCGACGCCAGCCCGGCCGTCGGTGCCGGTGCATCCAACCGACTCGTCGAGGTTATAACTGGGCCATCTCGGACCGCTCTCGGAGCATCCTTTGCCGATCTTCAGCGCCGAGGTGGGCGGGTTCGGTCGTATCGATGAAGTCGACGAGCGCGTCGACGAACTGCTCTGGCGCCTCGATCTGAGGGAAGTGGCCCACGCCTTCGATGACAACCAGGCGGCTCCCGGGTATGGCCTGGTGTGCGTCGTACGCGTGACTCACCGGGATGATGTCATCCCGGTTGCCCCAGATGATCAGGGTCGGCATCGAAGATGCCAAGTAGAGCCGGTCCATCGCACTCACCGTCTGACCACCGGGATCGATGACGGACTTGATGGTGCATGCGAACGCACGGCGGTTATCCGACTCGGCCAACGACGCGTAGGCGCTCCACGTCTCGGCGATGCGACCCAGGCGGATTCCCCGATCATTGATCATCCGTAACAGGCTGTCCCCCCAGTCGCGGACGAACGGCGGAAAGAGCACCGGCGTCACATACTCGCTTGCCGGCAATGCCATGAGTCGAAGCATCCAGTTGACTTCCCGTCCGAGACCACCACTGTCCACCAGAACGAGACGTTCACATTGTTCAGGGAATTGGTAGACGAACTGCATGGCGACCCCACCGCCGAAGGACTGACCGATGACGGTCGCCCGGTCGATGCCAAGGACTTCGAGGAGATCACGGATCCCGCTCGCGAAGGCACCCAGCGAGTAGTCCCCGACGGGCTTTTCGGACTGACCGTGACCGGTGAGGTCCGGGGCGAGCACCGTGAAGCGATCCGCCAGATGGGGGATCACGTCCCGCCAGGTCCGGGAGCTGCCGGCGATGCCGTGGAGGAGCAGAAGGACGGGCCCGCTGCCTTCCATCCGGTACGCCATGTCGTGACCGTGGATCGAGACGTGCTGGAGCTGGGCTTCCATGCGAACATCTTCCCTCAACGGTGCGATCTGAATTGCGTAGGCGGATCTAAAGCTGGTATTGACCTGCTCTCGTGCACCCGCCGGCTGACCGGTTCGTTGTGCGACACTGCCCCGTCGCAATCAGCAATACCACGGGCGGTCAGGCAAACAACCGTCACCGAATCCTGGGTTTGGGTGCCCCTGATCAATAGGGTGGGGCATGGCTCATGCCGGCCTACGCCGAGCTTGCTTGCGCATCGCGAGCGCATCCGAGGATTCGTCTTGCGCTGCGGTCTGGAGCGCGACGGTCGTCGTTCCGTCGCGTCGTTCTGTACGGTTTCGAGAACCCTGCCCACTCTGCGTCTGTCAAGTCGTCGGGCGTGTTTATGACGAGAGCACGCCGAACTGCCTGTTCTTCCTAAACTCCCTCACAGCTCGCTGACCCGTTGCCCGACAACTACGCTTTGGAAATCGTCGAAGGTGGGGGAATGGTCCCAGCACCCGTACGGAGGCATTCGGCCTTTGCTGTCGGATCGGCGGCAGCTGGGAGATTAGGCGGCCTCATGAAGGCCGGCTTCTTGTGGAAATCCAACATGTCGAAGAGGCTGTTGGCGTTCGCATCACGTCGGGTGAGAGCGGGAAGATTCCACTTCTCCTCGACGGTCTTGAGAATCGAAGTGTGATCGTAGATCGTGTGGGCCACATGGTTCTCTTTGGCGAACGGACTGACCACCCCCGATGGGACTCGGAATCCGTACCGGTCGAATCCACCGGGCGGATCGCCTGGTTGCAGGGCGGGAGGGATGTCGTCGGGAGGTATTGCAGCCGGAGGCGGGACATGGTCGTAGTAGCCCCCGTGTTCGTCGTAGGCCCATATCAACATGGTCGTCGGCCAATTGGGACTCGACATGACCGCATTGACGACCTTGCCTACGAACTGATCGCCGAATTGGATATCTTGAGGATTCTCTTCGGATTGATGCACATAATCTGGTTCCACTAGGCAGAACGATGGAAGCGTCCCGGCCGCGGCATCGACATAGAACTGATCGATCTTGGCCAGTCCCTGCGAAAGGGCCTTGTCTCCCAGGAGCTCCAGAAATACCCCGAGGGTCGGCAAGGACGTGTAGTAGTCCTTCCAGGTGATCCCGTGCTTGTTGAACTGCTCGAAGATGACGCCGTTGGGCGGCAGCCCAGGCGGGAATTGGTCATCGATGAGGCCCAGCGACGTGCCGGCGATGAGGAACCGTCGATTCGGGTCCGTCTGGACCATGGCCGAGGTGAAGTACCGATCAGCAATCGGAAAGATGCGGGCCATTCCGCATGTGAAGGGAAGGTCATCCTTGGTGAAGTAGCCCATGGCTTCGGCTGAGGTGCTCGTCACAAATCCCTGGCAAGTGCCGCCGTCGTAGGCCTCGTGGGTGACCCTCCAGTCGTTGCCGACGCCGTTCGTCTGGCATTCGGTCGGCATGTGGAAGGCGTGGACAAGGTTTCCGTTCCCGTCTGGATTTGTTGCCGTCGGATGACCGTCAGGGCCGATGGTGAAGCCGTCGCCCCTTCCGATCAGACCCAGGATGTTGTCGAAGGAATGGTTCTCCATCATCACGACGACAAAATGCTCGATCTGAGGCACCAGGTCGGTTCCAACAGCGAGACCAGGTCGAGGGATCGAGCCGGCCGCTCGGACGGTCTTTTGCGTCGTGATCGTGGTCGTCGGAGAGGACGAGCTCCTGCCGCAACCCCCCGTCACCACCAGCGATGCTCCAGCCAACCCGCCGCCAAGGAACTGTCGTCGGCTCAAATTCATGAGAGATACCATTTCCTAGTCTTGAGTTGCTTGGCCACATGTTGACGATAGATGGCTTCCCTCTCTCGCAGGAGGAGTGGCGTCGGAGCTGCGACAGGTCACTCAAGGGTGATGTCCGTAGCCAGTTTTCATTCCCCGCTTTTGGCCACCAAAAGTCCCCACGCCCCGAGGTGCCGTTCTGCGCTGCGGCCAGGGTGGCGGTGCTCGTCGTTCTGCCGCTGCGTTCAGTGCCGCCTCGACGACACTGTACGTCGGTTCGGCTGGCGGCTCCTGCCTTAGCCGCTGCGCGGACTCCGAGCACAAGTCGGCCATCTCAGGGTGAGTCAACTGGAGCGCCAGCCGCTCACTCGTACGAGCACCTCGTCGCTCGATCCGCGTCATCGCGTCCCCCGGGGGCGGGACCGGCTGGTCGCTATCTCGTCTCGATTGGGGATCCCCAGACGGGAAAGGGGGGTTGGCCGCCTGGGGTGGGGTGGGGTGGGCGATTGCCGGTGCGTTCGTTACTGGGCGTCTTTGCGTTGCCAGACCCCGAAGCGGTTCCCGAGGGGATCGGCGAGGTGGGCGAATTCGATCATCCCGTTGTCGATCACCGGGACCGCTACCGTCGCTCCGAGATGTTGGGCGCGGTCGATCGCCGTGTGCACGTCGTCGACTTGGACGTAGAAGATCGCCCAGTTCTCGACACCCATGTGGGAGGTGTCCCACAGTCCGCCGCGGTTTTGGTCGATGGTGCTGTAGCGAGCCGGCATCGACGGCTCCCCGAATTTCCAGTCGAACAGGGCGCCGTAGAACGCCTTGGACGCCTCGGGGTCAGGCGTTCCGATCTCGAAATAGTTCATGTCGTTGGTCATGTTGATCTCCTCGGGTTTGGATGTGGGGTGTGGTCAGCTGGTTTTGATCATTCCGCCGTCGATGACGACGTCCGCGCCGATGATGTTGGCCGCGGCCTCGGACGCCAGGAAGGTGATGAGCGCTGCCACTTCCTCGGGCTCGGTCATCCGGCCCGAGGAAATCGCGGCCTGCTCGGGAATGGCGGCCAGGAACTCCTGGTGGCCGAGACCGTTAGCGGCGGCGACTTTGCCGCCGAAGCCGTCGGGGTCGCGCCACAGCGAGGTGCCGACCACTCCCGGGGAAACGGTGTTGACACGCACCCCGCGCGGGGCGAACTCCTCGCTCAGTCGCTTACCGAAGGCGGTGAGCGCCGCTTTGGCCTCGCTGTAGCCGACCGGGCCCGTCGCCGGTACACGCGAGTTGATCGACGCGACATTCACGATCGCGCCGCGCCGCTCGAGCAGGCTCGGCAGCGCAGCGCGGGTCATCCACACTGCGCTGAACAGGTTGAGGTCGAGCAGGGCTCGCCACTGGTCGTCGCCGATGTCGAGGAAACCACCGAGCCCGAATCGATCTGCGTCGCCGGCCCCGACGTTGTTGATCAGGATATCGATGCCGCCAAGTTCGGCGAGTGCGCCGTCGACCGCGGCCGCGGCCCCGTCCGCGGTCGACAGATCAGCGGCTACTGCCGCAACGGTCGCCTCTTCCAGCTCGCGGGTGATCGTGCGGGCCGCCCCGACCACGCGGGCGCCCTCGTGGGCGAACGCCCGGGAGACGGCCAACCCGATGCCGCGGCTGGCGCCGGTCACCACCGCTGTCTTGCCGTGCAGTTGGAGATCCATGGCTATACCTTTCTTGAACGGCAGGACCAAAATATGGGCGTGACGAGATGGTCGCCGAAGGGAGCGGGTTCAGCGGAGGGTGACGAGTGCCGAGTCGATGACGCGGTACAGGGTCGATGCCTGGTGGGTCATCGCCATGACCCGCAATCCGGCCAGCGTGGTAGCGAGAAACTCCGCGACCGCCCGCGCGTCGACGTCGGGGCCGATGTCACCGTCACGCCAACCCTGCTCGATGCGGGCAACCAGGGCGGCGGTCTGGCGGTCCTGCATGGCGCGGATCGTCCGAGCGATCTGCGGGTCATGCCCGGCCAGCTCCACCGCAGTGTTGCCGACCAGACAGCCCCTCGGCGACTGCTGGGCCAGATCGAAGTCAACGATGGAGCGCAGTGCGGCCCGGAGGCACTCCCGGGTCGTTCCTGGCCGAGAAAGCAGTTCGCCGGCGAGCTCGGACACCTGACGGTCATAGCGGGCCAGAGCGCGGTCGAACAGTTCGCGCTTGCTGTTGAACGCGTTGTAGAGGCTGCCCTTGGCGACACCAGTCGCCGCCGCCAGCTGCGCGGGTGACGTGTTCGCGTAGCCGTTCGTCCAGAACACGTCCATCGCGCGCTCGATGACGACCTCGTCGTCGAAGCTGCGCGGCCGGCCCATGCACGCCACAGTAGAGGTTTTGGACCTTCAAGTCAAGAAGTCCAGGCTCTGTCTCGCAAGCCGAACCCGCAGCGGACTGGTTTAGCTCCAATGCCGTTCAGTTAGGGGCTCGGAGCACCAGGAATGCTGGCCCGAGGAGGGCGGGTCGGTTGCGGCCACGACTTGTGGTGCGCTCGCTTCACGTGCCACTTGACGTACTTCCGCTTGACGACACGCGGGTTGGACCGCAGCCTCCGTGCCGGGTTGATCCGTCGCGCCAGCAAGGTGATGGCGTAGCGCCAACCGTGGTCAGCTGAGGGGGGAAAAATCGCGCGCCACTGAGATCGAGCGGCGGGCGATGCGGAGAGCGGCGACGAAGCTGACCCGGTCTGGGTCGACCCCGACTTCGTCGGCCGCTTCCCACATGAGGGTGCGGATGGCGTAGTGACAACAGAGATGACCCCAGACCCGTTCCCCATGCGGGACGTTATGAGGAATACCCATCTTCACGGAGAAGTAGCAGCCAGACAGTACTTGCCGTCGGACTCGGGCTCCTCCACGCGACTCAGCGACCGAGGAGTCCCTTGGCGACAGGAGCAACGAGTGCAGCGATGGCCTGTTGGCCTTTCGGTGTGGGATGGAACGGAGCGTCCGACTCGAAGCTGAAAGGGTCGGACAGTTTGTAGATCGACAAGCCGTAGTCCCAGGGGTCTGTGCTGCACCACTGGTGTCCGTTCAGTACCTGCGAGATATCGGCCACCGCGACATTTGAGTTGTGGAGACCGGTGATGGTGGTCTCAATGGTGGTGTTGAGTCGGGCGACCAAGGTGGCGAGGTAGTCGATCTGGTCCGGATAGAGCCAATTGCTGTCAGGGCATTTCTGGCCGTTGGAGGGCAACGGCTCCATGTAGTTCGTGAACACCACCTTGGGTACGAGGCCGTCGGCTTTGCCGCGGGCGACGATCCAGCCGGCCAGCGACTTGTAGTGGTCGGCCAGCGTAGGGAGGTAGTCGGTGAAGTCGTCAGTGATTGTCGAGCCAGGATCGCCGGCGGTGCAGTCCAGGCCGGCCAGGCCGGCCGCGTGCTCGTAGGCGTTCTTGATGCAGGCCTCCACGATCGCCACGAACTGGACATCATCGGCCCCTAGGGTCACCATCACCAGATTGGGGCGAGCGGCGTCGTAGTCGGTGTTGAGATCGGCTCTCGTTTCCCAGTTCCCGAACTCAGCGGGCCGCAGTTGGGTGTTCCCGAGGAAGCCTTTGTTGACCCGTGGTGTGGTGATTCCATCGCTGTACGAGGCGCCCGTACAGGCGAACTGGTGCAGGGTTCCGTTCAGGTCGGTCGCGACACGAAGACCGTATGCGTGAGGGGAGGTGTGGCAGAGCGGATAGGGCCCTGGCCACTCAGCATCGAGATTGCCCCCCACCCATTGTTGCGTCCTCGCGTCGTACTGGTAGCCGTACAGGGTTCCCTCCCCTGAGGCCACCGAGTCACCGAGCTGTGCGATTGAGACTGGACCCGAGCTCACGTGGGATCCGATGGTCTCTGATCCTCCGCACCCGCAGAGCACGATCGCCGCGAGAACCAGGAGCTTGATTGCCCGGGTCGGGGCCGCACCATTTCTGCAGCCCATCAACAAGCTACCGTTGTCGCGACGTGGCCAACCCAGCATTGGAACTCCTCCTTGCTGTCGTCGACTGAGGACTACGAGGTGTGTATCGGTTTTCTCAAGTTGCTAGTCCAGACGGCATCCGATTGCGCGGATGGCGAATCAGGGCAAACGCTCAGCCGAAAGGGGGTCGGCTTGCGGAACCGCTGTCGACTCCTGTTTGTCGAACACGGAACAGCAGGAACCGTCTCTTGGTGCGCTCAGCACCAGGGTTCGACAGGGGAGCGACCGCGCAGCTGGAACCACCGGTAGCGCCTACTGATGCAAATGCTCTTTGGATCGGGTCAGGAATGGCACGGCGACGAACCGGCGATCGGAGATACCAAGAGGCTGGTAGACGGACGCTCTCCGCTGTCATAACGGCGCGGCTCTACGGCCCGTCCAAGATCATCGCCATCGATCTGGACGACGCTCCCCTGGCACAGGCCGGCGACTTCGGTGTCACCGATACGGTCAACTCGGGAGAGCCCGACCGGAAGGAGCAGGTGCTCGCCCTCACCGACGGCCTGGATATCGACGTCGTCATCGAGGAGTTGGGGCGCCCGAGACGTTCACCAGGGCCACGGTCGTCGTCCGCCCCGGCAGCAACGTGGCCAGCATCGGCGTGCATCGCAATTCGGTCAACCTCGCCCTCAACGTGCTGTGGATCAAGAACATCGACATCTCCATGGGCCTGCTCAACGCCAACATGCTCGGGATGCTGCTGAAGCTGATGGCCGAGCACAAGCTCCACGCCGAGAAGTTCGTGACTCACGAGTTCACCTTCGACCAGATGCTGGCGCCTACGACGTCTTCGGGCACGCGGCGCAGCACGACGCGCTGAAGGACCTCGTCCACTGAACGACCGATGCCGGCGAGAACTCCGACACCTGCACAGCGGTGCGGACTAAGTTGCGACGCGTGAAACGGCCGATGTTCCGCCTGGTTCGTGCCATCGGGATAATCCTGTCCGTGGTCGCCGCCGTCGAACTCGGTGCACTCGGGACCGCCCGGGCCACAACGACACCGGTCGCCATGGTCGATGCGGCACCGCGGGCAGCGGCGATTCCGGCCGGCGCACACCTGGTCGGACCCGTCGGCTCCTCGACCCTGCTCCATCTCGCCATCGCCCTGGCGCCGTCGGACCCGACGGGCCTCCAGGCCCTCGCCACCGCGGCGTCCACGCCGGGGACGCCCCAGTACCAACGGTTCCTGACGCCAGCCGAGGTGGAGGCTCGCTTCGGGCCCTCGGCATCGACGCTGGCCGGCGTCCGGTCCTGGCTGACCGGGGCCGGACTGTCCGTCGGCACCGTCACCGGGGACGGACTGGACGTCCCGGTGCACGGCAGCGCGGGGCAGGTCGACGCAGCCTTCGGGGCGCAGCTGTCGACGTTCATACTCCCGAACGAGCGTCGGGTCTACGCCAACACGGCGCCCCCGAAGGTGCCAGCGGACCTCCGCCCCGGCATCGCCGCGGTGCTCGGGTTGGACGACATCGCCCCGATGAACGGTGGGCTCGCGCCGGTCGCCTCCACCTCCCTCGCCGGCCGGGGCCCGGGCGCATGGACGGCTGCAGATGCCGTCCATGCCGGCACGCTGTCGACCTGTCCATCCGCTGGTGCCACCGGCGGGGAAACCGCCGACCAACTCGCCACGCTCTACGGCCTGGACCCCCTCTACGCCCGGAGCATCCTCGGCCAGGGGACGACGGTCGCTCTCGTCGAGTTCGCCACCTACACCCCGGAGGACATCTCGGGATTCGAAGCCTGCTACGGGATCCACACCCCGGTGACCCCGATCCCCGTCGACGGCGGGTCGACGGGGACCTCCCCCGAGGTCACCACCGACATCGACATGGTGGCCGGGCTGGCACCGGACACCAACATCCTCATCTATGAGGGGAACAGTGCCGACAACAACGGCAGCATCACGTCGGCCTTCACCGCCAACTACGACGTCTACGCCCAAATCGTCGGGCAGAACCTCGCCCAGGTGGTCAGCACCAGCTGGGGCGTCGGTCACTGCGAGGCCGACATGATCGATGGCGGCGTGAACCTCTCGTCGGTGGAAGAGCCGATCTTCGAGGAGATGGCGGTCCAGGGCCAGTCGATGTTCGCCGCCGCCGGCGACCAGGGGTCGGCTGCCTGCGCCCAGGACATCGTCTCCGGCGGTCAGAACAGCGGCAACTCGCCGCAACCCTACGGGCTGGCGGTCATGGACCCCGGCGACCAGCCGTTCGTCACGGCCGTCGGGGGGACCCAGCTGGTCGGCGAGCCCGGTACCAGCGGCCAGGAGGTCTGGAACTGCTCCGGCGCCTATTACCCGCACTGCGGAGGTTCCGGGTGGATCGCCCCGTTCACAGGACCGGCCGCGGACCCGCCCACGGTCACCCCCAATCCTCCGGGAGGCTACCCGGGGAACTCGGCCGGCACTGGCGGCATCTCGATGTTCTTCCCGATGCCGGCGTGGCAGGTCGGTGCCGACACCAGCGGCAATTCGAGCGGGACCCCCTGCGGCGTGCCGCCCACGATCACCGGGGCGGTCGACTGCCGTGAGGAGCCTGACGTTTCGGCGCTCGCCTGGCCGCTCGCCGTCTACCAGGATCCGCTCCCCGCCCTGCCCTCCGACGCAGCACCGGTGGGCAACTGGTTCCTCGAGGGGGGGACGAGCGCGGCCGCCCCCGAGTGGGCGGCGTTCACGGCGCTGGCCGATCAGGGCGCCCCCCAGGGCCGGCTCGGTCTGCTCTCGCCCTCGCTGTACCGCATCGATACGGAATCCCCGGGTGCCTTCACGGACATCACCACGGGGCAGGACGACCTCCTGGCGCCGACCGGTACGCCGAACAACGAACTTTGCACCTACGCTCAGGTCCCGGACCAACCCTGCTACCAGGCAACTCCCGGCTACGACATGGCGAGCGGACTCGGCACCCCGGTGGGGTACCTGCTGGCCGCCGACCTCGACGTCGCACCGGCGAGCGGCTACTCGCTGGTGGCGGCCGACGGGGGCGTCTTCTCCTTCGGCGACGCCGGCTTCCACGGTTCCCTGGGCGGCACCGCGCTCAACCGGCCGATCGTCGGCATGGCGGCGACTCCGGACGGGCACGGCTACTGGATGGTGGC
>Ga0307374_10011994_pt1 | contig 12231 bp, 10 predicted proteins | sample OX3MG_FD_202532 | JGI IMG/M metagenome (GOLD analysis project Ga0307374, IMG submission 202532) | Soil microbial communities from Risofladan, Vaasa, Finland - OX-3 | ecosystem: Environmental > Terrestrial > Soil > Coastal area > Acid sulfate soil | place: Finland: Risofladan, Vaasa | collected...
CCCTCGAATCGATGGTCGCCGGGCTCATCAGCGCCGAGCCGCACCTGGGCGCCGATCTCCTCTTCGGAGCGGGGGCGGTGTTGATGATCGAAGACCGCTTCGCCCGGGGTCTGCTGGCCGCCTGGTCATCGGGGCGCTCGTCGCTCATCGCCGCCCCCGGCATCGACCTGACCCGAGGAACCTCTCACCCCCCGGAAGTCTCCGCCCCCAGCCAAGCTCGGAGCGACCGGCCTGTCGGTATTCGGGCCGGACCGACCTGATGGCGATCAAGTCTGAGGACCCGGCCGGGTCGGCGTCGACCGAGGCTAGCCCGGCGCCTGGGACTACAGCCGTCTCGGAGGTCGTCTTGAGCACGAGGCTCGGGGTTAGCGCCGCCAGGGTCTGGAGCATCGTGGTGGGGGGCGATCGCCACGTTGCCGCACTCGCCGAGGAGTCGGCCCAATCAACGATGCCACTCGCCGGAGTGGGTCTCGTCTCGATCCAGGCTCGATGACGCGTCATTCCCGGTGGTGCAGGACCGCCCCGCCCCGCGCCGGGTGGTGGTGGTACCGTGGCCGGCACGTGCGGTGGTACCCCGTGGGCACCGCCTCCGAAATCGTTGCTCCAGACCCTGGCGACCCAAGCGTCGAGCGTCCATGCCCGGCATGTGCCCAGGAGAAGGGAGCGACCGTGATGGCAGCGCTCGGTGATCTTGCACCGCCGTCCGGGTCGGCTTCTACCATTGATGGCTTGCACACCGACGCCGTTGGCGTCAGCTTGGCGGGCTCGGACGGGGGAGCGGCGTGGGCCGTCCTCCAAAGGCGGGATCTTGTCGGGAACTTAGGCCCGGTACGCGGGGATCAGCGGCTCCACCAGGGCACCGGGCTGGTCCCGCTCGCGCCCGTCGCTTGCTTCGTCTCGGACCGTAGTCGGAGCCGAGGTCGATAACGTGGCCCGGGTAGCCGTCGTGACCGGTGCATCGGCTGGGGTGGGGAGGGCGACGGCCCGGGCCTTCGCCGCGCGGGGTTTCGACGTGGCACTCCTGGCCCGTGGCCAAGCCGGCCTGGACGCTGCGGCCGAGGAGGTCGAGCGGGCCGGAAGCCGAGCCTTGGCCATTCCTACTGACGTATCGGTGTTCGAGCAGGTCGACGCCGCCGCCTCGCGTGTCGAAGCTGAGCTGGGCCCGATCGAGGTATGGGTCAACGACGCCATGACGACGGTCTTTGCCCCGTCTTGGGAGGTGAAGCCGGCGGACTTCCAGCGTGCAGTGGAGGTCACCTTCCTCGGCCAGGTCTGGGGGACCATGGCGGCCCTGGCGCGGATGCGACCTCGGGATAGAGGGGCGATCGTGAATGTCGGGTCGGCTCTGGCCTTCATCGGGATCCCCTTGCAGTCGGCGTACTGCTCATCGAAGTTCGCCTGCCGTGGCTTTTTCGAGTCCACTCGGGCGGAGCTCATCCACGAGGGCAGCCATGTTCGGATGAGCATGGTCCACCTCCCGGCAGTCAACACTCCGCAGTTCGACTGGTGCGAGACGACCATGGCCGACCATCCCATGCCCGTCCCGCCGATCTACCAGCCCGAGATCCCGGCCAGGTTCATCGTAGAGGCGGCCCTGGACGGCCGACGTGAGAAGGTGATCGGGTCGTGGAACAAGCTGTTGGTGGTAGCGGCCAAGCTCGTCCCGGGTCTCGGGAACCAGTATGCGGCGATCGGTGCGTGGGAGAGCCAGCTCACCGGCCAGGCGGTGAGCCCGGACCGGCCGGTCAATCTCTACGAAGCCGCCGACGCTGAGGTTGACCACGGGGCGCATGGGTCCTTCGACGACAAGGCCGGTGGGTTCATGGACCCCAGCTTCTTGCAGTCCTTGCCGAAGACGGCCAAGACGTTCTGCCAGGCGGCGGCCGCCACAGCTCGCTACAAGAAGCTGGTCCGTGACAACAAGAAACGCCTTGGAACCTGAGGGTGGCCCAGCCGTGAACGCCCGGTGCTCGAGCATCGAATCGGTCGAGGTATCCGTGTTCGAGATACCGACCGACCAGCCAGAAGCGGACGGCACGCTTCAGTGGACGTCGACCACGATGGTCGTAGTTGAAGTCGGAGTTGGCGATCATAGGGGGCTGGGCTGGACCTACTCCGGAGCGGGTAGCGCCACGGTGGTGAGGGAGAAACTGGCCGACATCTGCGTCGGAACGGATCCCCTGAACGTACCCGGGATGAACGAACGGATGGCTCGGGCGTGTCGGAACTTGGGCCGCTCCGGTCTCGTGGCGTGCGCCATCTCGGCGGTGGACATCGCCTTATGGGACCTCAAGGCACGGCTGCTCGAGGTTCCCCTAGCCGCGCTCTTCGGACAAGTTCGGCCCGATGCGCCGATATACGGCAGTGGAGGCTTCACCACTTACGACGAGGCGACCACTGTCGCCCAGCTGGAGCGGTGGGTGGGGGAGTGGAGTATCCCGCGGGTGAAGATCAAGATCGGCGAGTCATGGGGTGCTGAGCCCGGGCGAGACCTGGCCCGGGTGGCGTTGACCCGCCGGGTGGTCGGCGATGAGGTCGAGGTCTACGTGGACGCCAACGGTGGGTACACCCGCAAGCAGGCGGTCCGAATGGGCCGGAGGTTCGGGGAAGAGCACGGGGTGGTCTGGTTCGAGGAGCCGGTGTCATCCGATGACCTCGCCGGGCTACGGGAGATCCGCGACAGCTGCAGCGCTGATGTCACGGCCGGCGAGTACGGCTACAGCCTCGACTATTTCGCCAAGATGATCGACGCCAACGCGGTCGATTGCATCCAGGTCGACGTGACCCGCTGCGGCGGCTACACCGTCTGGCTGCAGGCTGCCGCGGTGGCGGCCGCCCGCAACCTGCAGGTCTCGGGGCACTGCGCCCCCAACCTCCACGCCCATGTGGCCACCGCGGTGGCGAACCTGCGCCACCTGGAGTATTTCCACGATCACCATCGCATCGAGACCATGCTGTTCGACGGGACCTTGCCTCCCGACGGCGGCACGCTGGTCCCGGACCTCGACCGGGCCGGGCACGGCCTGACCCTCCGGCGCAGAGAGGCCGAGGAGTACCGGGTCGTGTGACCCTTGGAGCGATGGGGAATAGGCGTGGTCGCGTCCGACGGACAGCGGCCGCAACTTCCGAGCCAACGATCAGGAGCGATGAGATGGCGAGTATGACCGCAGCAGACAACTTGTGTGACCGCCTGATCGAGTGGGGGGTAACCACCATCTACGGGTTCCCCGGGGACGGGATCAACGGGATCCTGGGGTCGCTGCGCCGGCATCAGGACCAGTTGCGGTTCGTGCAGACCCGCCATGAGGAGATGGCGAGCTTTATGGCCTGTGGGCACGCCAAATTCACCGGCGAGGTCGGCGTGTGCATGGCCACCTCGGGCCCGGGTGCTATTCATCTCCTCAATGGCCTGTACGACGCCAAGCTGGATCATCAGCCGGTGGTGGCCATTGTGGGCCAGACCTTCGTGCGGGCGTTGGGAGGCAATTTTCAGCAAGAGGTCAACTTGTTGCAGCTGTACTCGGATGTGGCGTCGTCGTGGTGCCAACAGGTCAACACCCCCTCGTCGGTCCGTCACATCCTGGACCGGGCCATGCGGATCGCCAAAGCGGAACGGACCGTCACCGCCGTGATTATTCCCGCGGATGTGCAGGACATGGACGCTGTCGAGGAGCAACCCAAAGCCACCCACACCGTTCACACCGGTATCGGGTGGTGGAAGCCTCGGGTAATCCCCTCCAAGGATCAGCTGCAGTCGGCGGCGGACATCTTGAACTCCGGTGAGAAGGTGGCGATGCTGGTCGGGGCGGGGGCGATGGAGGCCACCGACGAGGTGCTGGCGGTCGCCGACGCCCTGGGGGCGGGGGTGGCCAAGGCCTTGCTGGGCAAAGCGTCGGTACCCGACGACGTCCCGTATTGCACCGGCAGCATCGGCCTGCTGGGAACCAAGCCGTCGTGGGACATGATGCAAGACGCCGACACGTTGTTGATGGTGGGGTCATCCTTTCCGTATTCGGAGTTCCTGCCCACCACCGGGGCAGTGAAAGCGGTGCAGATTGACCTGTCGCCCAGAATGCTGTCTATCCGCTACCCGATGGACCTGGCTCTGGTGGGTGACGCCAAAGACACCCTGAGCGCGCTGCTGCCCCTGTTACACCGTAAGTCGGACCGCTCCTGGCAGGAGGGGATTAGCGGGAACGTGAAGGAGTGGTGGGCGCTGATGGACGACCTGGGCCGGCCGTCCGATCTTGACGGCCGGGTCCGACCCCAAGGGGTGTTCGCGGCACTATCGCGTCATCTGCCTGATAATGCGGTGTTGTCGTCGGACTCGGGGACCGCGGCGGACTGGTACGCCCGTCACATCCGTATCCGTCGGGGCATGAAGGCGTCGCTGTCGGGGAATTTGGCCACCATGCTCCCCGGGGTCCCCTATGGAATGGCGGCCAAGTTCGCGTTCGGTGACCGGGTGGCAGTGGCCATGGTAGGCGATGGGGCCATGCAGATGGGCGGCATGGCCGAGATGCTCACCGCGGCCAAGTACTACAAGACCTGGGCTGATCCTCGCTACGTCGTCGTCGTCCTCAACAACGAGGACCTCAACCAGGTCACTTGGGAGCAGCGGGCCATGGAAGGCGACCCCCGCTTTGTCGGGTCCCAGTCGATCCCCTATGTCTCCTACGCGGCGTGGGCCGACTTGATCGGCCTCAAAGGCATCAAGGTCACGGCCTCGGATCAGCTCGAGGAGGCGTTCACCGAGGCCTTCGCCGCGGACCGTCCGGTGATCGTTGACGTGTTGACCACCCCGGACGAGCCACCCATGCCTCCTCACGTCACCTTTGCCCAGGTTAAGGCGTTGATGCACTCGGTAGCCGGGGCGCCGTCGGAGGGCATCGCTGGGGCCAAAGAAGGAGTACGAGAGATGATCCACGAGTTCATGCACCACAAGAAGGATTGAGCATGCGCCGTCACGCCGCCACGATCACCCATGCCGAGTCCCTCGGTGAGGTGTCCCATTTCATCGACCGCGCCTTCGCCAACGTGGCCCACGGTCGCTTCGAGCGTGCACTGTCGGGACTCACGGCGGTAGCCGCGGCGGTGACGACGGCGGAGATCTACATGGAGCATTACAAGGCCAGCTTCGGGAATAAGTGGATGTGGAGCCCGATCATCGTCACTCCGCCGGTGATGGTGGCCGGGATCGCGGGCGTGTTCTCCAAGAAGTGGGCGAAGACCGTCCTCCCGGTTACTGCGCTGCTGTATACCGCCGACGGCTTGGCGGGCGAGTACTTCCACGCCCGCGGCGTGGCTCGCAGACCGGGCGGCTGGAAGCTGGCCTCTTACAACCTGCCGATGGGTCCCCCGATCTCCGCGCCGGGGCTGATGACCCTGGTCGGTGGCATGGGACTCCTGGCTGCCCTGCTTCGCCGGGAGGACTGATGGGCCGCGATCTCTCCAAGCCTGATCACCTCCCGAACCTGCGTCCGGGCAGGGAACCGCCGCACTCGTCCTGGCTGCCCTTGCAACGCCGGGGGATCACCCCCCAGATGATCGGGCGCTACCCCGACTACGACGTCTTCGATTCGGCGGACACCTGGGACGACGCCACGGCGAAGGTGGTCAACGCTCGTCTCCACGTCCCCCCCGAGCTCCGCTTCTTCTCCGTTGGGGAGGTCGCCACGCTGCGGGCGTTTTGTAATGTCTGCGTCGCCCAGGATGGCGAGCCCCGGGTGCCGGTCGTGGAGATGATCGATGAGAGGCTGGCCGCCGGCCGGCTCGACGGTTACCAGTACACCGACATGCCCGACGACCGCGACACCTGGCACGTCGTGCTCGCCGGCCTGGATGAAGTCGCCGGGGCCCGGTACGGTAAAGCCACGTTCGCGGCTTGTGAACCCGCCACCCAAGAGGCCATCGTCGCCCTGCTGGCTAAGGCGCAGCTGTCGGGCGGGTCGTGGGACAGCCTCAACGTGAAGCGAGCCTGGTCGGTGTGCATGCGCATGATCCTGGCCGCCTTCTACGCCCACCCTTGGGCGTGGAACGAGATCGGCTTCGGTGGTCCGGCCTACCCCCGGGGTTACATGCGACTGGGGCCGATTAGCACTCTGGAGCCCTTCGAGCGGCCGGGGGCGACTGACGAGGACCCGGTCCGGGAGGCGCCGGAACTGGAGGGATGAAGCGCAACCTGTTGAAGGGGTCGGTCGGACCGAAGGACAACGATTCGCGCTTCCTGCTCGACGTGCACCGTCGGGATCTGCCCGGGGAGGACACCATGGTCCGCTACGACGACGCCGACGAGGTCGACCTGTGCATCGTGGGTGCCGGGGCGGGGGGCTCGGTGTTGGCGCAACGAGTGGCCCGGGCCGGGTGGCGGGTGGTGATTCTCGAGGTCGGCCCGTTCTGGCATCCCGATGAGGACTGGGTCTCCGACGAAGCCGGCTCGCATGACCTGTATTGGACCCAGAAGCGGATCATCGGCGGGACCGACCCGATCGAGATGGGAAAGAACAACTCTGGTCGCGGCGTGGGCGGCTCGATGGTGCACTACGCCGGGTACTGCCCCCGCTTCCATCCCTCCGATTTCCACACCCAGACCCTCGATGGAGTCGGCGCCGACTGGCCCATCGCTTATGAGGATCTCCGCGCCCATTACGAGACGGTGGAGCGGGAACTACCGGTCGCCGGACAGGACTGGCCGTGGGGATACCCCCACTCCTACCCGTTCTCACCGCACCCGATCTCCGAGGCCGCCTCAGTAATGTGGCGCGGCGCCCTAAAGCTCGGGATCACCATGCGGGTGGGACCGGTCGGGATCGTCAATGGCACCTTTGGGAACCGCCCGCACTGCATCTACCGCGGCTACTGCCTGCAAGGCTGCAAGGTCAACGCCAAGGCCAGCCCCTATGTCACCCACCTGCCCGACGCCCTGGCCCACCACGTCGAGATACGGGCGGGCTGCATGGCCGCCCGAGTCGAGATCGACCAGCCCAGCGGCCAGGCGACGGGGGTCACCTACCTGCGCGAAGGCGACGCGGTCGAGCGGTTGCAACGGGCCAAGGTCGTGGCCGTGGCCGGGTACTCCATCGAGACCCCCCGCCTGCTCCTCAACTCCGCGTCCGGTCGCTTTCCACGCGGGCTGGGTAACAATGAGGACCAGGTCGGCCGGTACGTGATGGTCCAGGGGGCGTCGCAGACGGCGGGCCGGTTCCCCGACGAATTGCGCATGTACAAGGCCCCCCCGCCCGAGGTGTCCTCCGAGGACTTCTACGAGACCGACCCCTCCCGCGGCTTCGCTCGGGGGTTCTCCATCCAGACCGTGTCTCCGTTGCCCATTGGCTGGGCCGAGCACGTGCTGGCCGATGGGCACTGGGGGCGGGCACTGCGCGAGTACATGCGCGACTACAACCACTGGGCCTGCATCGGGGTGCTCAACGAGCTGCTACCCCAACCCGACAACCGGGTGACCCTGGCGGAGGAGAAGGACCCCTACGGCCTGCCGGTGGCCCGCTTCGACTTCAGTCTGGGCGACAACGACAGGGCCAACATCGCCTATTCGACCAAGGTGATCACCGACATCCTGCACGCCGCGGGCGCCCAGGACGTGCTCACTATCCACCGCTACGCCCACCTGGTCGGCGGCGCCCGCATGGGCACCGCCCCCGACAACAGCGTCATCGACGCCGACCAGCGCATGTGGGGGGTCCCCAACGTGTATGTCTGCGACGGGAGCGTGTGCCCCACCCAGGGATCGGCCAACCCGGCGCTGACCATCATGGCCCTCGCCTCCCGCCTCGGCGCCCACCTGGCTCGCAGCGGCCGGCCGTGACCGGCGCCGGGCATCTCGGCAGTGCGGCGGCGTTTCCACCGCACGTGCTGCGGGAATACGCCCTGTTGGCCGACGGGCAGCGTGGGATCCTGGTCGGCCCGCGAGGTGACTTCGCCTGGATGTGTGCGCCCCGGTGGGATTCCGATGCGGTGTTCTCCAGTCTGATCGGCGGGGGTGGCCTGTACGCGGTGACCCCGACCGACGCCCGGTTCGTGTGGGGCGGCTCCTACGAGGCCGGCAGCCTGATCTGGCGATCCCGGTGGGTGACCTCGACGGGGATCATCGAGTGCCGCGAAGCCTTGGCGTTCCCAGCCGCTCCGCACACCGCGGTCATCCTCCGCCGGGTCATCGCCGTGCAGGGCACGGCCAAGGTCCGCGCCGTTCTCGACCCCCGAGCCGACTTCGGTCGCCGGGCTATGAGCGACGTGAAACACGACGGCGGGGTGTGGACGGCCCGCACTGGCGGCCTGTACCTGCGCTGGGCGGGGGCGCCCGGGGCCAAGAGGGCGGCCGGGGACGCGTTGAACCTTGACATGGCCCTCCAGCCCGGGACCCATCATGACCTGGTCCTCGAGCTCGGTGAGCACGCTCTGGATGACGATCCGCCCGACGCCGGGTTGGTGTGGGAGGCGACCGAGGCGGCCTGGGCCCGGGCCGTGCCCGAGCTGTCCGACACCTTGGCGACTCGTGACGCCCGTCACGCCTACGCGGTGTTGCGGGGGTTGACCAGCGCCGGTGGGGGGATGGTTGCCGCCGCCACCATGTGCCTGCCGGAGCGGGCCCAGGCGGGCCGCAACTACGACTACCGCTACGCATGGATCCGCGACCAGTGCTACGCCGGCCAGGCCGCCGCGGCCACCCAGCCGTATCCGCTGCTCGACGACGCCGTGAACTTCATCGCCGAGCGGGTCCTGGCCGACGGGCCGCAGCTCAAACCGGCGTATCGGATCGATGGCGGGGCGGTCCCCGACGAGCAGACCCTTCCGCACCTGCCCGGCTATCCCGGCGGCAGCAACAAGATCGGGAACTGGGTCAACCGCCAGTTCCAGCTCGATGCCTTCGGCGAGGCGCTGCTGCTGTTCGCGGCGGCGGGCCGCCACAACCATCTCGGTTCTGACCACTGGCGGGCAGTAGAGGCCACCGCGGCTGCAATCGGAACCCGTTGGGGGGATCCCGACGCTGGCATCTGGGAGCTGGATAACCAACACTGGGCGCACTCCCGGCTCACCTGCGTCGCCGGGCTGCGCGCCATTGCCAAGGTCGCCGCCCCCTATCAGGCGGCCGAGTGGGCCAGCCTGGCCGACACCATCGCCGCCGACGTCGGATCCGACTGCGTCCATTCGAGCGGCCGGTGGCAGCGGGCCCCGAGCGACGAACGGGTCGACGCGGCGCTGCTGCTGCCGGCCATCCGGGGGGCGCTACCGGGCTCGGATCCTCGCAGCCGAGCCACCGTCGCCGCGGTGGCCGACCAGCTCGGGGCGGAGGGCTACGTGTACCGGTTCCGTCACGACCAACGCCCCCTGGCCGACGCCGAGGGGGCGTTCGTGCTTTGCGGGTTCCTCATGGCCCTCGCCGCCCACCAGCAGGGACGCCCCGTCGAAGCGATGGCCTGGTTCGAACGGAACCGGGCGGCGTGCGGGCCGCCGGGCCTGCTCACCGAGGAGTTCGACATCGGGCAGCGCCAACTGCGCGGCAACATCCCTCAAGCGTTCGTGCACGCCCTTCTCCTCGAATGCGCCGCCCGTCTCCGCCAACCGTGGGAGGAACCATGACCGGCCCGGACGGGGAGCCTCCGGCACCGGGCGAGGGCCTCGGGAGGCGGATCGTACGGGTCCTCAGCCCGGCCCGGGCCGTCATCGGCGCCGCCCGGCTGGCGTTCCCAGCCCTGTCGCTGCCAGGAATCAACGCTGGCCGTCTGAGCCTCGGAGGACGAAGAGTGGTCCGGGTTCTTGGCGCCCGCCAGGTCGCCCAGGCCGGGCTCACCGGTCGGACCCCGACCCGGGCCGTGCTGTGGTTGGGGGCGGAGGTCGACGCCGCCCACGCCGCCAGCATGGTCGGCCTGGCTGTGTGCTGCCGGCGGTACCGGCGCGCCGCGATCGGCGACGCTGCGGTCGGCGGAACCCTCGCCGCGGCGGGAGCGTGGGCGGCGCTGCATTCGCCGGGCGAGCCGATTGCCGGGCGCACACCGGCTGGGGTGTGGCGCGACCGGATGGCCGAGCGGCTGGCCGGCCTGGCCGTGCCCGGATATCCCCCAGTCGCAAAGGGGCACCAGAGCAAACCTGGGGGCAGGACGATCATCGGGTCCGACCCGGGAGCCGGCGGATGAGCGGGGCGGCGCCGTAAGGGGAGCAGTTCGACATACGTTCGGGGATCAGCCGGCGAAGATCAGCCTGGCGGAGGACTTCGGGGTGGAGCACCGCGGCGGCTTCTACGATTCGGTGGGCGCTGCGCGATGTCGTGCAGAGCCCACCTGCTCCAGTCGCTCGCCCTGATCGCCTTGGAGGCACGCGCCGTCCTGTCCTGCGCTGGTTGTTCCCTCCTCGAACTGGCCCGGGAAGAAGAGTGGACCTCCAGCGCATCGCTGACCTCGAGGGTTTGTCCCTTCGGTGAGGCCGGCGATCTGGTAGCCTGCAATTGCCGCGCTTCGCGGCATGCCCCGGACCCCGGTGAGTTGTCCTACTGGACGTTAACGGAGGCGGTCGGGTGGTACCTCGCGGGGAGCGATGCCAGAGGCGTCTGGCCGTGGCGTTGAGCATGCGCCGTACTGGACGCGGCCTGCAGCTCGCGGGCCTTACCCCTGCGCCCACGAAGAACTGGCGCGCCCAGATGGACCGTAGACAGAGAGAGGACAGAACCAATGGGAATCGTTCCTAGTCTCATCGTCGTTGCCGTCGGAGCCATCTTGGACTTTGCCATCACGGTGACCAACTCCCACGGGATCAATCTCCACACCATCGGGGTCATCCTCATGATCGTCGGGGGCATCGGCTTCGTCTTGTCGTGCGTGTTCTGGAGCAGTTGGGGCGGCTTCCACCGAAGCCTGTCCGCACCTGCGGGGGGTAGCACGGTCACACGGAGAGACACATTCGTGTCCCGCGAGGACGTGTGACCACCCAGGCTCGGCTCAGCGGTCACGCCCGGCCGGCGAAGCCGGTGGTGACCCGGCGGGCCGGCCTTCGGACAGGTTGCGACCCGACCCGAGTGCAGATGGCGTCGTCCCACCCCTTTGCGTCACGACCTGTCGCTGGACGGTGGGCAGATCAAGTCAGGACCAGAATGGCCTCACGAGCTGTTCGTGCCTACTGACTCCTTGCTCGCCGGGCTGGAATCTCCGCCCGGCGCTGATCCTGACGGCGCTTGGCCTCTCGCGCTTGGGACGACCTGAGCCATGAGCGCGGAGCGGCGCACCCGTATCCTCACCAAGCTCACTGGCGACGTAGCCCCAGAGGGCGAGACCAAGCGGCTCTGCGAGGTGTGCGCGGAGGTGACCGGCATGAGCGGAGCGGGGATCATGCTCATGTCCGGAGACGTTCCCCGGGGCTCGGTGTGCACCACGGATGAGGCGAGCGCCGTCATCGAGGAACTGCAATTCGGCCTCGGAGAGGGACCCTGTGTGGACGCCTACCACCAGGACCGGGCCGTGCTCGAGCCTGATCTGGCTCATCCGCGCACCCCTCGCTGGCTCGCGTTCAGTCCTTCCGCCCTGCAGGCCGGGGTGGGGGCCATCTTCGGCTTCCCCCTCCGGGTAGGAGCGGTCCGTCTCGGAGCGCTCAATCTCTACCGCGTCCGGCCCGGGTCCCTCACGGCCGAGCAGCACCCCGACGCCCTGGTCATGGCCGACATAACCGCCCACGCCGTGCTGGTGATGCAGGCCGGCGCCCCGCCCGGCCGGCTGTCCGCTGAGCTGGAGGCGGGCGGCGAGTTCCACTACCCGGTGCACCAGGCGTCGGGCATGATCGCTGCCCAGCTCGACGTCGGCGTCGCCCAGGCTCTCATCCGGCTGCGGGCCTACGCCTTCGGCCACGACCGAGCCGTGGCGGAGGTGGCCGGGGACGTGGTGGGCAGAAGGCTGCGCTTCGATAACCGGAGCGGCCAGAAAGACCCGCCACCCTGAGGCGGAGCCCGGAGCCGGCGCTCCCGAGGTAGGCCCTGGGGTCGGCGCGGGGATACAATCGGCGCTGCGCTCTGACTCCGGCCTTCGGACGGGCCCCTGGCCGAGTCCCTGGTGACTGGAGATCCGATGCCTAGAGAAGCGCTTCTCGCCCGAACCTTCGTGGAATTATCGGTAGCGAGGCGCAGTCTTGACATCGGCCTCAAGCCACGAGGGTGAACCGAACTGCTGGTGGGGTCGTGGACTCCGGCTTTGGGGCCCACTGGCCGTGACGGTACTTGCGGCCGAGCTTGACCAT
>Ga0307374_10011995_pt1 | contig 12230 bp, 11 predicted proteins | sample OX3MG_FD_202532 | JGI IMG/M metagenome (GOLD analysis project Ga0307374, IMG submission 202532) | Soil microbial communities from Risofladan, Vaasa, Finland - OX-3 | ecosystem: Environmental > Terrestrial > Soil > Coastal area > Acid sulfate soil | place: Finland: Risofladan, Vaasa | collected...
CTCGGCCTAGAAGGACCCGGCTCGTGAATTGGGCCAACCAGTGTCGAGAAGCTTGTCGAGCCCGCGGATCGCGCGACCAGGAACTCCAAATTCGACCAAATGCCGTAGCCTAAACGGCGTTGGCTATGTACCAACAAGCAGCTTGCATTAATCGATTGGCGACTCCAACAAGGGCCTGGGGCACGCTCCTTTGCCTGGCAACGGTTCTGGTGGCCTGTGGTCCGGGATTCGCACAACCAAAGACCGGCAGCCGAGCACACACGAGCTCTCCGTCTGCGCCCGAGTCCAATCCGACGGCCTCTGCTCCGTCGGCATGGACAGCCGTCTACATGGTCCAGATCCACCGGCCGTTCATTCTCGATCCGGGTTCCGCAACTTCGGGTCACATCGAGGCCGGTCCCGTGGATGTTCTCCATGTCGTTACCGTGTCCGACGGTGTTCCGACCGACCGGGTGGTCTATAGCTCCGACCAGTATCGGCAACTGCTCGCCGCCGGAAAGGGCTTTGCAGTCGAAATTGACGGGGTCAAGGCGGATGGCAGCGACACCTTGGCCGTCGTCGATCTTGCGACTGGAGCCAGTCGCTCTCTTGGGAGCATGAGCTCGCTTGGCATCGATGATTCGGGCCGTATCGGCGGCGTAGTCAGTCCGGATGGTTCGCGGGTTGCAATTGGGAGCAACCACAAGATCGTTCTCATCCCGCTTGCTTCAGGCCCGCAGAGCCTGCTCCTCGGGCCCGGCGATTCGGGGACATGGTTCATCCCTTTGCGATGGACATCGACAGGAATCTTGGTCGGAGAAGTCGGCTACGAAGGTCCCGGGTACGGGAGGCTAATTCGTGTCGATCCGGCCAACGGGAATCAGACGGTTGTCAGCCAGGCCCCGAACACTCAGTTGGTCGTTTCGCCGCAGGGCCAGTGGCTTGCCACAACCAAATACGTTGATCTTGGCGATGGGCCGTCCATTCAGTTCGCGTGGCAGAACACCTTGAATCTCACACCCGTACCCGGCGCCTCGTCGCGGATCGTATCCGAAAAGGACCGATGGTTTGTGCCTCTGGACGTGAGCGATGATGGCGAGTTGTTGTTCAGCTCTGATACCCAGACCGACAGCGCCGTAGCGCCCGATATGGGGATCCACCTTGCAGCCAACGGTCGCGTTGTCCAGCAGTTGTCTGAAAGCTCACGCGGGGAATATGGGGCCGCTTTCTATGGCGCTGCACGCCTGGTCGACCCGACGACCGCACTCATTGCCCGAATGCGAGGCGGCTTCGACGCGGAATCGAGCCTTGATGTCGAGCTGGTGCACATGTGCTTGGCTACATCAAGTGGCTGCCGCGTAACAACCACGACCGTGTCCTCAACGCCAGGGAGTTACGACACTTCAACTCACGCTTTCATGATCGCGCCAGGGACGAACTGACTGCTCGAAGGCATGCCAATTCATCTCGCGCCTCAACAAGAGAGCCTCTCGAAGTGCAATGCTGCCTATAACGGTCATTATCAGCAGCATCATGAAACGAAGGAGCTACGAGGAGATCCCCGCCGACCAGGACAGCCGGCAGCCCTCCCCATTGCTCCTGCGCGAGCAGGTACTCAGCCAACACCCGATGCCGTCCGACGTGCTCACGCTGAGACCGTACAGCCTCCTGGCGCTCCTGTGAACCCTGCAGCCAACACGGACGGTGCCACCAGCCATCCGAGAGCCGCAGCGCCGCTCCGTCGTCGCGCTCAACCACCCGACTACAACCAGCGCACACCCTGACGCCCCGGCCTGGGGCGATGGTCCCTCCCAACAGAGGAGCGGTACCCCGGGCCGAGGTCAGGCCCGACCGCTCCTCTGCCGGGTCCCCAGGGACGAGCTGGGGGGGCGGGCAAGACGGCCCAGCTCCCCCAGGTCGGGGCTCACCAGGTCCAGCGAACAGCCAACCATCCGTATTCAAAGTCGCCCTTCGGTAGTGTCCCCGGGCATGAAGTGCACTACCTACAAGGAGAGAAGGACGCGACCCCAATCCCCCCGGCCCTCGGCCGCCTCCCGGGCCGGGGCAAGCGCCGGGGTCCGGGGCCCCCGAGCACCCCATCTCCCCACGGACGCGCGCGCCCGGACCGGGGTCCTCTTCGTCGCGGGACGCTAGCGGATGCCGGTCATTATCACCAGCAACCTTTCTGAGCTGGGCCAGGATCGGTGACCCACTCTGTCACGTCTTATGCAGCGCGACAACCTGGCTAGTTCAGCTTCGGTTTGGCTTCCTGAGCGATGATCTCCGCTAATCGCGCCCGAGTGTCCGGACGAATTTCCTCGGTCGGATACACGTTTCGAAAGGCAAGCTCAGCCTGCTTCAGAGACTTGAGATTGAGCAAGCGGACCAAGAATCTCAAGTCGTTCCTATCACGGTCGTGGCGGTCGGCGAGGATCTTCATAGCTAGGAGGTACTCCGGCGAGCCCGCCATGACCCTCAGACCGGGCAAGTCGAGGACAGGCAGCGGCTTACGGTCCGGTCTGCCTATGAACTGCTTAACCGCATTGTTGAGCCACTCACTAGGTAGGTCCAGCTCTCTTCCCACTTGGGCCGCCGCTTTGAAGACCTCGTTCTTGCGCTTGAAGACCGCATCGACGTCGCGCGTAGCCGGCCGGGCCTTGAAGGCAAGTGCCATGGCGGCTCCGCCCACGACGAACAAGTCAGCTTTTAACTTGCTCGCTTCGAGGATCTCAGACAGGCGCTCGAGCGCTTGGAGGCTGTCCTTCCGGGACATTAGATTTCGCCCAGGCAGGGTCATGCCCGCTCCAGAGCTCTTTCAGAAATGAAGATTCCGCGCCGGCGAAAGGCGGCAGGGCTCTGCGCCACGGCGCTCGGCCGGGCACTCGGAACGTCTCCCTCAATCCACCATTTGGCGAGGAATCGATCGGAGTCTTCTACCCACGCTGGTACCGCAAGGCCCACTTCGTTAGCCAGGTACTCTGCGAGCGCGGCCAAGTAGGCGTCGAGGAGCGGGCTTCCGGTGTGATCGGGTCTGTCCCGTATTAGGGTACGTTGGGTATTGCGTCGCCTTGAGCGGAAATCGTCAATGAACTGGTAGATCAAGGCGGAGGCCATGCTGTCCATGGTCGCGCCGTTCGTGATTCGCAAGCCTTTGATGTGTTTAGCCAAATCGGGGAGCGCCTGCGGTGTTTCCTTTCGATCCCGACGCCGGATTTCTAGGTTGGACAACGCTCTGCGAAGGTCCCTGTATAGGGGCGAATCGAGGTTGGCCGAATAAACCCCATATTGGCCCTTGGATTCGCGCCGTACGACGCCCAGCTCAACAGCTCTTCCAAGTGCCCGATACAGGCTGTCGGGGTTCACTCGCGCTAAGGACCGGCTGAGGTCGCTCCAGCCAAATTTCTTTTTCGGATCGCCGAGCACGATCTCAAGTAGCTCAGGCAACACGTCTGAGCCAAACAGCAGATGTGCCTTGGGAGCTCTGGGCATGTTGGGAATCTTATGGCTTTGCCATAAGATTCACAAGTCACCTTTGCTCTTATGGCGCTCCCAGCACCCGCGATGTCAGCGGTGCGATGCAGCACCAAGGCAAACGCGTCTAAGGCTCCCTCGCCTCCCGATCAACCCCGGCCCAGAGCCCTGCGGAGCTGGTCTCGGGTAACGTTCCCCTCCGCGATCACCCGCCCGGCGAGCATGACGACAGGGACCCGCCAGTCGTATAGATCGTGAAGGCGGTCGTCGGAGTCGACGTCGGCGAGCTCAGGCTCCTCGCCAAGCTCGCGTAGAAGGCCGAGGGCTTCGTCACACAGGTGGCAGTTGCGGCGGGTGACCAGGACCAGGCTCACGACCGGCTATCCCTAGCCGGGCAGCTGCAGGGTCTGCCCCGCCTCGATGACCGGGCTGTGGAGGCCGTTGGCGCGCTCGATTTCGTCGACACGGATCCGCACATCATCCGACGGATAGCGGGCGGATGCGATCGACCACAGCGTGTCGCCCGGCTGGACCACCACCGTGGAAACCACCGGCGCCGAGCCACCATGCGCGACCACTGCCAGGCCCACCGTGGCTGCAAGCGTGAGCGCGATCACCACGACCAGGCGTCCGGCCGAGCGAGCGCCGGCGTCCTGGCGTCGCGACGCCATGGGTCTGATTCCGTAGCCTACCGCGTACATCTGTTCGTGGCGTACCATAACGAACGGGCGTTCGATTGTCAACCATACGAACAAAGGTTTGCGCTTGGAGACCCGAAGTGCTAGCATGGCCGCAACGTCCCAGTAAAGGTCCCCCACCAAGCAGTTGGAGAAGATCGAATTGACAGAGCAGCTCACCGAGAGGCAGTCCAAGATCCTCGACTACATCCGCTATGTGACCAAGGTCCGGAACTACCCCCCGAGCGTTCGTGAGATCGGGGAGGCGGTCGGCCTCAGCTCGAGCTCGACGGTCCACAACCACCTCAACCAGCTCGAGCGGCGCGGCCTGATCAAGCGCGACCCGAGCAAGTCGCGCACGGTGCAGCTGGTCCAGGACGCCGACGCCGACCAGATGCGCAGGAACGCCATCTCGGTGCCGGTGATCGGCAACGTCGCGGCCGGGGCTCCCATCCTGGCCGAGCAGAACATCGAGGAGCACGTCCTCCTCTCCTCCGACATGGCCCAGGAAGGCAACTTCCTCCTGCGCGTCCGGGGCGACAGCATGATCAACGCCGGGATCCTCGACGGCGACATGGTCCTCGTTCGGCCTCAGCACGAAGCGCCGACGGGAACGATCGTGGTCGCGCTGGTGGACGGCGACGCCACCGTCAAGAGATTCGAGCGCGGCAACGGGCACGTGCGGTTGGTCGCCGAGAACCCGTCCTACGAGCCGATCGTGACCAGCAACGTCAGCCTGGTCGGTGTCGTCCGAGGGGTGATCAGGCTCTTCCGGTAGCGGCAGCGAAGACCGCGAACCGGCCGGCGGCGTGCCGCGGCACCCAGCCCCAGGCCCGGGTGCCCGTCGCGACGTACTCCGTTCGATCCACCCCGCCGATCTTCCGCAACAACGCCAGCACGCTCTCGCTGCCGTACGGCACGAGAATGTCGAGCGCCACGACGTCGCCGCGGGTGGCCCGGTCCAGCGCAGCCATCAGCTCGGCCAGGCCCGTCTGCTGGGTGGCCGAGATGGCCACGGCCCCGGGGTATCTCCCCACCAGCGCGCCGACCGCGCGGCGCCGTGACGCCGGCCCGAGCAGGTCGACCTTGTTCAGCGCGACCACGCGCGGCTTGTCTGCGGCTCCGAGGTCCGCGAGCACCTTGTCGACCGTCTCGGCCTGCTCTTCGACGGCGTGAGAGCTCAGGTCGAGCACCTGCAGGATCACGTCCGCCTCGGTGACCTCTTCCAGGGTGGCCCGGAATGCCGCCACCAGGTCGGTCGGGAGCTTCTGGATGAAGCCGACGGTGTCGGTCAGGAGCAGACCGCGCCCGGCAGGCAGCTCTAGCTTGCGAGTCGTCGGGTCGAGCGTGGCGAACAGCTTCTGTTCGGCGCGGACCCCCGCGCCCGTGAGGGTGTTCAGCAGGGTCGACTTCCCGGCGTTGGTGTAGCCGACGATCGCCACGGTCTCCAGCTGCGCTCGCCGGCGCCCGGTGCGTTGCTGGTGCCTTTGCGTGCGGACCTGCTCGATCTCTCGCTCGAGGTCGCGCATCCTCTTGCGGATGCGCCTGCGCTCGACCTCGATCTGCTGCTCGCCGAAACCTCCGCGAGCGCCTACGCCCCCGCGACGTCCGCCGACCTGCCGGTCGTATGCATATGCGCCGATGAGCCGCGGAAGCAGGTGGTGAAGGCGTGCGGCTTCGACCTGTAGGCGGCCCTCGTGGGTCCGAGCGTGCTGGGCGAAGATCTCGAGGATGATCTCGGTGCGGTCGAGGACCCTGGTCTTGAGCTCCAGCTCCAGGTTGCGCTGCTGGCGCGGGCTGAGGTCTTCGTTGCAGATGATCACGTCGAAGCCACCTTCCATCCGCATGTCTCGAAGGGCCTCGACCTTGCCCATCCCGATGAAGTGCGCCGAGTCGACCTCGCTACGTCTCTGGACGTCCGAGCCGACGACCTCCGCCCCGGCCGTCCTCGTCAGGTCGGCGAGCTCGGTCATCTGGTCTCGCACTGTCTCCGGGGTGTTGCCGGGAAGCAGCACGCCGACGAGATACGCCCGCTCGCGCGGGGTCCTGGTCGTGATCACTTGAAGGGGGCCCCCACGAAATCGCGGCGAAGCCTCGGATTTCGTGGGGATTTCAGAGCTTGAGCTTCCTCATGCGGGCCATCGCCTCCTCGAGCCGCGCGTCCGGCGCAGTCACCGAGAGCCGGAAATATCCCTCCCCATGCCGGCCGAATCCGACCCCTGGCGTGATGTTGACGCCCACCTCGTCCAGCACGTAGCTTGCAAACCCGATCGAGTCATAGCCCTTGGGAACCGGCGCCCATACATAGAAGGTCGCACGAGGGGGTTTGATGTTCCAGCCCAGGTCGTTGAGCGTGTCGGCGACCAGCCTGTGCCGGCGGGCATAGATCTCGCAGGCGGCGAACGTCTCAGTCTCGACTCCATTCATCGCCTCGATGGCGGCCCACTGCACAGCCTGGAAGATCCCCGAGTCGATGTTGGTCTTCAGCTGCCCGATGAGATGGATGAGGTCGGCCCGGCCGCAAACCCACCCGATGCGCCACCCCGTCATGTTGTAGGTCTTCGAAAGCGAGTGAAACTCAAGGCCGACATCCTTCGCTCCCGGGATCTCGAAGAGCGTCAGGGGCCGGTAGCCGTCGAACGCGATCTCGGAGTAAGGGGCGTCGTGGCAGAGCACGATGTCGTGCCGCCGGCAGAACTCGACCGCTCTCTCTAAGAACTCGCGGTCCGCGGTCGCTGCGGTCGGGTTGTTCGGGTAGTTCAGCCACATCAGCTTCGCCTTGCGCGCCACGTCTTGGGGGATGGCTTCCAGGTCTGGCAGCCAGTGGTTCTGCGCGGTGAGCGGCATGATGTACGGGTCGGCACCGGCCATCACCGCTCCGGTCACGTAGACGGTGTAGCCGGGATCGGGCGCAAGCACGATGTCGCCGGGATCGACGAGGGCCAGCGGCACGTGGCTGATCCCATCCTTGCTGCCGAGCGTCGGCAGGATCTCTGTCGCGGGGTCAAGTCTGACGCCCGAGCGATCCCGGTACCAGCCGGCGATGGATTCACGCAGCTCCGCGAGCCCGAAGTACGACGGGTAGCGGTGGTTGGCAGGGTCGGCCGCCGCCTCCTGCAGGACGCTGACGATTCGCTTGGGCGTCGGCAGGTCCGGGTCGCCGATGCCCAGCGATATCACGTCGACGCCGGCGCGCTTCTTCTCCTGCACCTTGCGGTCGATCTCGGCGAACAGGTACGGCGGGATGAGGCCGAGGCGCTTGGCTCCGGCCACGGCCTTGCTCACGTGGAATCCCTCACGTAATTGAGGATAGCGGCCAGCGGATCGGGCTCGATCTCGAACCACCTCACAGGGCCGTCCCGACGCCACCACCTGAGCTGACGGCGCGCGTACCGGCGGTTCGATCGCGCCATGACCATCGGCAGGTCGTCCAGTGTCACCTCACCGCGGATGTGGGCCAAAGCCTCGGCATAGCCGATGCCCGTGAGGACGGCGGCCGAGGGCGGCACGCCCGAGTCGAGAGCTGCCTTGGTCTCGGCCACCAGGCCTCGTTCGACCTGCCGGCGGCTGCGTTCCTCGAGTCGGCGGTCGATCACCTCGAGGTCGGCGGTCAACCCGATGCGCAGTGGCCTCCACGGCGGAGGCGTCCGCGTTCGCAGCCGGCGCAGCGGTGGCCCGGCGGCCTCCAGGATCTCGATCGCCCGGATCATCCGAACAGGGTTCTTCTCGTCGACACCCGGGTCAGGGTCGAGCGCCAGCATCCTCTCTCGCAACGCGCTCGCATCCATGCCCCCGAGCTCGGCCCGCAGGCTGGCGTCGGGTGGGATGCCCGCGAGGCTGAAACCTTCGCAAAGCGCGTCGACATAGAGCATGGTCCCGCCTTCGACGATGGCGAGCCGCCCACGGGCATGGATGCCGTCGATCGCGGCGCGCGCGCCTTCGACGAACTGGGCGGCGTTGAAGTCGCCGGCGGGATCGACGAAATCGATCATGTGGTACCGAACTCGCCGCCGCTGCTCAGGGCCGGGTTTGTTGGTGGCGATGTCGAGGCGCTGATAGACCTGCCTCGAATCGGCGACCACGATCTCTGCGTTGAGCTCGGCGGCCAGCTCGAACGCCAGCTGAGACTTTCCGATGCCGGTCGGGCCGACGATGACGGGGACGATCGCTATGGCCGGCTCATCCGAACGCGGTCAGTAATTACGCCGGAAATGGCGGGTCAGCTCCTGCCACTCGACGAGAAGCCGGGTCGGCCGTCCGTGCGGGCAGGTCACGGATTCGGTCGCCTCCTCCAGGTCGGCCAGCAGTCGCCGCTGCTCGGAGATGTCGAGGACGTCGCCAAACCGCACAGCCGAGTGGCATGCGAGCGCCGCGGCCGCCTTCTCCATCGCCCCGTCACCGCGGCTCTCTGCCAGTGCCGCCAGGGTCTCCTGGATGGCGGCGGTCGCCCGGCCTGCAGGCATCTCCGCCGGCACCGCGGTGATCCGGACGCTGCGAGGCCCGAACTCCTCGTACTCGAGCCCCAGGCTCGCCAGGTCTGCTTTGTGGTCAGCCGCCGCCGCGATGAGCGCGGGCTCGACGTCGACGGCTTGTGGGATCAGGAGCGGCTGGCTGGCGCCTCGCCCATCACGCATCCGCTCCAGGAAGCGGTTGTAGAGGACCCGCTCGTGGGCGGCGTGCTGATCCACGAGCACCAGGCCGTGGGGGCCTTCGGCCACCAGGTAACCGGGGCCCACCTGGCCGATCGGGCGCAGCACCGACCCGCCCGCCGCATGGCCGTTGGGCTGGACCGCCGGGAGGACAGACGCCCCTTCGTGCAGCGTCATCTGGGGCCCCGCCGTGGCGATGACGGCCGCTGCCGGCTCGAGCACCCGGTATCGAAACGGCTCGCTGCCGTCGAGGGCGGCGCGGACCGCACGCTGCAGCGCCCCGAAGACGGCCCCCTCGTCGCGAAAGCGGACCTCTTTCTTGGCGGGGTGCACGTTGACGTCTACCAGCTCGGGGTCGATTCCGATGTCGATCACCGCCATTGGGTGGCGTCCCCCCTCGAGGCGACCCTGGTAGCACTCCTCCAGCGCGTACATGAGCGATCTCGCGCTGATCGGCCGCCCGTTCACCGCTAGGACCATGCCATCACGACTGCCCCGGCTCAAGCGCGGCTGGCTGACCATCCCCACTATGAGCGGCATTCCGACGATCTCGAGGAACTCGGCCGCCACGTGAGCGCCGTAGACGGCGCTGATGGCTCGCCGGCGGTCGCCGTCGCCACTGGTGCTCACGGCCGCCCTGCTGTCGACGGTGAGGTGGAACCGCACGTGCGGGTGCAGCAGCGCGAACGAGCCCACCACCTCTTTGATGGCGGCGGTCTCGGTCGCGTCGCTCTTCAGGAACTTCAAGCGCGCCGGGACGTTGCCGAAAAGATCCCTGACCTCGATCGCGACCCCTGGCAGCAGTGGCCCGGCACCCTGCTCCACCAGCTCGCCGCCGCGGACGCGAATCACCCCACCTCCGCTCGCACACTCGACGTCGGAGACCGCGGCGATGCTCGCCAGCGCCTCGCCGCGAAAGCCGAAGCTGTGAATCGCGGCGAGGTCGGCCAGCTTCGAAAGCTTGCTGGTCGAATGGCGGATGAACGCCATCGCCAGCTCGTCCGCCGGGATCCCGGAGCCGTCGTCGACGACGCGGATGGACGTCTTGCCCGCGCCTCGCACGTCGATCGTGATGCGCCGCGCGCCCGCGTCGAGAGCATTCTCCACGAGCTCCTTGACCACCGATGCGGGGCGCTCGATGACCTCGCCGGCTGCGATCGCATCCGCGACTTCCGGTGACAGAAGACGGATGGGGTGGGTCACGAGGTCAGCTTGGCCCTTAGCTGGTACAGCTTCTGCAGCGCCTCGAGAGGGCTCAGCGAGTCCGGCTCGATCTCCTCCAGCTCCTTGCGCAGCGGGTCCGGCGCGATCTCCATCGGCAGGCCCAGCTGAAGCTCGGGCGGCTCGAGGGGCCGCTGGCGCTCCAGCTCGCCGAGCACCTGGCGCGCGCGCGCGATGACGGCCGAGGGCAGGCCGGCGACCGCCGCGACGTGGATGCCGTACGAGCGATCGGCGCCGCCCGGTACGACGCGGTGCAGGAACTTGACGCTCTCGCCCTCCTCCAGCACCTCGACGCGCTGGTTGCGCACGCGGGGCAGCGTCTCGGCGAGCGCGGTCAGCTCGTGATAATGAGTCGCAAACAGCGTGCGGCAGCCAAGCTTGGGAGAGTCATGGATGTGCTCTACCACCGCCTGCGCGATCGACAGCCCGTCGTAGGTCGATGTCCCCCTCCCCACCTCGTCGAGGATGACGAGGGAGCTTCGCGTGGCGTGGTTCAGGATGTACGCGGTCTCGGTCATCTCGACCATGAACGTCGACATGCCGGCGCTGATGTCGTCATGCGCGCCGACGCGCGTGAAGATTCGGTCCGCCAGTCCAACCACCGCCCGCTCCGCGGGCACGAAGCTCCCGCACTGCGCCAGGAGCACGATGACCGCCGCCTGCCGCAGGTAGGTCGACTTGCCGGCCATGTTCGGTCCGGTGAGGATGATGATCTGCTCGCCGTCCGGGTCGAGCTCGAGGTCGTTGGCGACGAACAGCCCGGCGGGGAGCCCCTGCTCCACAAGGGGATGGCGCCCGTTGGTGACGCTCAGGCGTAAACCGGCGTTGACCTCGGGCCTGCTCCAGCCGTGCTCTGAGGCCGAGCTCGCGAGGCTGAGAAGCGCGTCGGCCATACCGATCGACTGGGCCGTGGAGCGAAGGATGGGGGCTGACTCCGCCACCGCCGCCCCGAGAGCCTGTAGGATCTCGACCTCGCGCGCCGACATGCGCTCCTGCGCGCTGAGGACGACGGCCTCCTTTTCCTTGAGCTCCGGCGTGACATAGCGCTCGGCGCCGGTGAGCGTCTGCTTGCGCACGTACTCCGCGGGCAGCTCGGTGGTGTTGGCGTGGCTGACCTCGATGTAATAGCCGAACACCTTGTTGAATCCCACCTTCAACGCGCGAATGCCCGTCCGCCGCCGTTCCGATGCCTCGAGCCTGGAAATCCACTCCCGGGCGCTGCGCGATGCCTCGGAGATTCCGTCGAGGTCTGCGTCATACCCGGGCCTGATCGCGCCGCCGTCGCGCATCGTCGCGGGAGGGTCCTCGACCAGTGCCTTGGCCAGCTGCTCGGCGAGCCTCGGCGCGGACCTCACCTGACCTGCGAGCTCTTTTGTCACCAGGGCCTGGAACATCGCCAGGGCGTCCTGGACTGAGGGGATCGCCTCCAGGGAACGGCGCAGAGCGACGAGCTCGCGCGCCGATGCATGTCCCTGCGCCGACCGGGTCACCAACCTTTCGAGGTCCCCGACGGGTTTCAGGGACGCCTCGAGGCGGTCACGCAGCGGCGGAGCGGTAAGCATGTCGTCCACCGCGGCCAGGCGCAGCTCGATCGACTCCGCATCCCGCATTGGAGCTCCAAGCCATGCGCGGAGCTGGCGGGCGCCGATCGCCGTCCGCGTCCGGTCGACCAGCCCGATCAGCGCCGGAAGCTCGAGGTTTCGCACCGTCGCCGAATCGAGTGGCATCGTGGCGTCCGGGAAGTAGGTGCTGACCGTGAACGACCCGGGGCCGACCCGCGCCTGGTTCTGCTTCAGGTAGTCGAGGATGACTCCGGCGGCGCCCACCGCCAGCGGGGCGTCGCCGGCGCCCACCGACGCGGGGAACGCGATCCCGAGGACGTCGCGCAGGCGCTGCTGGCCGCGAACCGGGTCGAACCGGTACTCCTCTGTTTGGGGGGGCGCGAGCAGCTCCGCCGGCGCCAGGCGCTCGAGCTCGGACCGCAGCCGGTCCGCGGGTAGCTGGCAGAGCAGGAGGTCGCCGGTGGACACCTCGCAGGCGGCAAGCCCGGACTGCGCTCCCCTGGTCCAGGCCGCGACGAGGTAGTTGGGCCGCGCCGGGTCGAGATACGCGTCTTCGACCACCGTCCCAGGCGTCAGCACGCGGGTGACGTCTCTTTTCACGATCCTGTTCTTCGATGCAGCTTCCACCTGGTCGCAGATCACGACCTTGTGGCCGGCTCGCAGCAGCCGCC
>Ga0307374_10011998_pt1 | contig 12228 bp, 10 predicted proteins | sample OX3MG_FD_202532 | JGI IMG/M metagenome (GOLD analysis project Ga0307374, IMG submission 202532) | Soil microbial communities from Risofladan, Vaasa, Finland - OX-3 | ecosystem: Environmental > Terrestrial > Soil > Coastal area > Acid sulfate soil | place: Finland: Risofladan, Vaasa | collected...
AGGCGCAGCGCCATCACCAGCGCGGGGTAGCACCAAAAGTCACCGCACACCCAAAGGATCGCGGCGCCAATCTGTTGGTCGGCGAAAGGGTTCAACGTCGTGGGCGTCATTCCGGACATGTTGGCCACGCCGAGCATCGTATTGCCGATGTCATAGAAGGGCCCTGAAGCCAAGAAGCTCAGTGCCATGGCGATGATCGTCATCACGAGGTTGGTGAAAAGCAGCGCGCCGACGCGCGCGAAGGGCGAGAGCGTCGGTCGCCACGGTCGCGACGGGATGAACTGAGCCCAGAACAACAGCCCCGAGATGAAGAAACTGCCCAGCATCAACGTGACGTGGAGATCGGGAACACCCATGACGGGATTGAACACACGCGGAATCATCCACACGATCATGACCACGTTGAAGAAGACGATGGCAAACAGAGGAGAAAAGACGACAGCGCCGATCCGTCGGAGCAGCGCTCGTCCAGGGCGAAGGAACACTCGACGAAGAAGTCTTCGACGCGTTGTGACGGGCAGGGCAAAAACCAGAGGAATCGCCGGAGCGCCCGCGACGTACAACGCAGGAGCGGCGAGCATGACCGTGACGTGCTGGATCATGTGGACCCAGAAGTACTCCATGGACCAGTACTGCAGTGGCGAGACGACGCTCAGCGTGGCGACGGCGATCCCGGCGTAAGCCATCCACATTCGACGTCGTCGCGATCGGGCGTGAGCGGGAGTAGATCGGGCGTTGAGTCGGCGAAGGCCCCGTTCGTGAACGCCGACGATAAGTAGGGCGAGCAGTGCGATCTCCGGATAAGACCAGTGATGAGTGAGATAGTTCACGGTCGTCGCGTCGATCCGTGGGCGCGTCGCTTCGATGTGAAATGTGTCATGCGACTAACCACCCCTCGCGGCATTCGCTGGCCTCATCGGAGCGTACCAAGCGCGCCCGGCGGTGTCACCGGCTCACGCTGCGAAGGCTGGGCTGCGTGCAGGGGCCGAATTTTGCGTTCACGCACACCGTCGATGAGTTGGTGATGATGCCAACGGTCTTGGCACCGCGCAGGTCAGCTCCTTGTATATTCGCCCCGTCCAGGTTCGCATCCGACATATTCGCTCGACGAAAATTGTCCGATGAAAGGTCAAGGCCCTTCAGGTCATAATGAGCTAGGTCACAGCCCGCGTAATCAACGTTCGTGGCCCTGATCGTGCAATTTTTCGACGCGACGAACGGTGTATTCGCGTGAACGGCCGCTCCGCAGGAGCTGAGCCCAATGGCGCCGAGCGCCGCCACGAGCACCAGACGAGCAGATTTCATCCACCAACGCTAACGCGATGTCCGTCAACATTGGTGGCGCAAATCAGCTCACCGACCACCTAGCGAGTCGTCTGTCGAATCCATTCAGTGAATCGGCCACGCAGAATTAGACCGACACGCCGGACAAACCCAAAAGCAGGCCCACCAGACCGGCGAGGAGGAGGCACGTCACCACACTGCGCCGTAGGACGAAGAGTAGAACCAACGCCCCCGCGAGAACTGGAATCTGCCACACGTGTACAAGTGACCGCCCCAGCGGTATGGCCGATCCGGCGATGGCGCCAATAACCGCCGGTCCGGCACCGCGAAAAAACGACTGGACTGATACGTTTTCGCGAACCTGGTCGAAGTGGGGGGCACCCGCGAACACGAAGAGGAACGATGGGGTGAAGACGATCAACGCCGCAAGCAAGCCCCCTCCGATGCCGCCTGCGGCGTAACCGACGACAGCAACTGTCTGCACGACCGGGCCCGGTGTCAATTGTCCGAGCGCCACCGCACTCAAGAACTGCGTTCCACTCATCCAGTGGTAAGTGTCCACGACGTCGTGTTGCATCAAGGGAACGATCACGAAACCACCGCCGTAGGAGAGTGCGCCAACTTTGAGGGCCACCCAACCGATTGCGCCAACGCCACTGACACCGACACCGCGAATGTGACCCAGCACACCGGGAAATGCGACCCGAGCCGAACCCAATCGAACTCGGCGCTCACGCCCCCGTGCTGCAATTTCCAGCAACCCGCACGCGATGAGAGCTAGAACCAAATACTCCCCGGCGCTCGCAGCAACGGCACCTCCAACGAGGACGTATGAAATCCACCGAGCGCGCGCGGCTCGTCGATTAGCCGCGGCCCTTCGGCTCGCCGGAGCGAGGGTCCACGCAGCTTTGAGTGCAACCGCGGGCACGGCCGCACCCGCGCCAGCCGCGGCTCCCAAGACCCACTCCGGTGCGTGCCGCTCGAGAAATAATACCGAGAGCGCGAGTATGAGAATCAAACCGGGCACGATGAAACAAAGCCCGCCGATGATCGCGCCCACCGTTCCCCGCAACCGCCAGGCACAGTAGATCGCCAATTGGGTCGAAGCCGGACCCGGTAGGAGGCTGGTGGCGGCCACGCCATCTTCGAACTCTCGTTCATCCATCCATTTACGTTGTTCGACGCAGAGGCGCCGAAGCAGCGTGATATGCGTGGGTGGTCCACCGAATCCAATACAACCCATACGCGTCCATTCGCGCGCAATCGTTAACAACGGCACTCGTGGTGACGGGGCGTCTTCCATCATCGCGTCGCGTTCCAGGTCGTCACGATACGAAACAGTTCAGAATCCAATTCGTTCGCACACCCCGCGACCGTCAATTGACCCATTGCTCGTAGCCTACGAATCCCGAGGAAACCGGGACGGACTTTTCGATCACTCTGGGACGCGAACTCATGATTTGAGAGTGCCGATTCGATGTCACGAGGTCCTAGTAACTTATAAATTCGGATGCAATTTGGCGTCACACTTTTCTTCTTCAGATAGTTCGGACGCTGTCACATGAGTACACAGTCAAGGGGGACGCGACACTCGTGTTCACAGTAAAGAGTTCTTCAACGACGGTCGAGCGCGTCGTGCGACACGGCGGCGGTGAGTCGTGACCGAGACACACATCCTCGAAGCGCACCATTTGGTGAAACGATTTGGCGATTTTGAGGCCGTTAAAGGAATCGACATCGCGATCAATCGAGGCGAGAGCTTTGGATTCCTTGGACCCAATGGCGCCGGGAAAACCAGCACGATGCGGATGATCTCTGCGGTATCGCGACCATCCGACGGAACGATTTCCATCTTCGGTCTCGATCCTCGCACCGACGGGCCCGAGATCCGAAGCCGACTCGGCGTCGTTTCCCAGGAGGACTCGCTCGAACTAGAACTTTCGGTTCGCCATAACCTCGAAATGTACGGTCGATACTTCGACCTTTCGCGACAAGTCGTGCGCGAACGCGCGAAGGAACTCTTGGAGTTCACCCAACTCTCGGAGCGCGCCAACGACAAAGTCGACAATCTTTCCGGTGGAATGAAGCGCCGACTCACCATTGCGCGCGGGTTGATGAATCGACCGGAGATTCTGATTCTCGATGAACCAACGACGGGACTCGACCCGCAAGCTCGCCACTTGGTGTGGGATCGTCTCTATCGGCTCAAGCGAGAAGGCGTGACGCTCATCATCACGACGCACTACATGGACGAGGCCGAACAACTCTGCGATCGTTTGGTGGTGATGGACCAGGGCTCCATCGTGGCCGAGGGAGCACCGCGAACCCTGATCGAACGCTATTCCACTCGTGAAGTAGTGGAGTTGCGATTCATGACGGACGATCACGAAGAATACTTCGGTCGGCTCTCGCCGTTCGCGGAGCGAGTCGAGGTTCTGCCCGATCGTGTCTTGCTCTATGTCGACAATGGCGATGAGACCCTGCGTCAGGTACACGCGGCGGGCATCTCGCCGTCGAGCACCCTCGTTCGACGAAGCTCGCTGGAAGACGTCTTCTTGCACCTGACCGGCCGATCGCTCACGGAGTAACGATGTTTCCGTCGACCAACACTGATGCGGGACGTTCCAGGTGGTTCCGAAGTTGGGGCTACCACGCCGAGTACTACGCCCAAACCTGGCGAGGCTCGGTCGCGAGCTCCATACTCTTCCCGATTCTCTTTCTGGCGTCACTCGGCATTGGCGTCGGTCACTTGGTGTCGCGTCACACCGGGCTCGTGGATGGCCAGATCTATCTTCACTACATCGCTCCCAGCCTGCTCGCGACCACGACCATGCAGCTGGGCGAAGGTGAGTCGCTCTGGCCGGTCCTCGCCTCACTCAAATGGATCCGCACGTATCACGCGGCGGCGACTACGCCGCTGGAACCGGACGACATACTCTTCGGCAAACTCTCTTGGGTCGCCACCCGCGCCTTCGCCACCGCGGTCGTCTACACAATCATCATCGGCTGCTTCGGCGCGCTCGAGTCGTGGTGGTCTCTGACCCTCCCCTTGATCGGGACCCTGGTCACGTTGGCCTTCTCCGCACCCTTGGTGGCCTACGCCGCGAAGTGTCAGTCGGATGCATCCTTCACGACGTTGTACCGATTCGCGTTCGTCCCGATGTTTCTCTTCTCGGCGACGTTCTATCCCCTGTCGGCGTACCCGGGCTACCTGCGCCCGGTGGTTCAGCTCTTCCCGCTGTATCACGGCGTGGCGCTCGCGCGCGCCGCCGCCTTCGGCCAGGGCGCGGTTGAGCCGCAACTCGCCCACGTCGCGGTACTCGTGGCCATGACCATCGTCGGCATCATGTGGGGACGACGCACGATGCGGCGCCGTCTGACCGACTGATGATTACCCGCGCCTTCCCCATGATCGGATCACGTCGATCACTGCGCGTTCTCGAACGAAACGCCATGATCTACCGAGCGCAGTGGGTGATGCTGATTTCGGGCTTCTTCGAGCCGCTCTTCTATCTGCTCGCAATCAGCATCGGACTCAACAAGCTCGTGGGCGACCTCCACGTCCACGGTGAGGCCATGAGTTATGCCCTCTTCGTCGCGCCGGGGATGCTCGCGACCTCAGCGATGAACGGCGCGATGATCGATTCGATCTTCAACACGTTCTTCCGATTGAAGATCTCCCATTCGTACGACGCGTTGATGGCCACACCGCTTGAAGTGACGGACATCGCGCTTGGCGAAGTGCTGTGGGCGCTGGCGCGCTCCGTCATGTATTCGGCGTCGTTCATTATCTGCATGGCCGCACTCGGCGACGCCGGGAGTGGCTGGGTCATCCTCTGTTGGCCGGGCGCGCTACTCACGAGCCTGACCTTTAGCTGCATGGGCCTCGCGGCATGCACCTTTATGCGAACGTGGCAGGACTTCGACCTCGTGACGCTGGTGCAGCTGCCGCTGTTCTTGTTCTCCGGGACGTTCTTTCCCATCACCTCGTATCCGAGTTGGCTCGGAGCGATCGTCTCGGTCTCCCCCCTCTATCAATCGGCCGCTCTCCTACGAGGGTTCTCGCTCGGACAGTTCGACTGGATCATGATTTTTCGCGCGGGCTATCTATTCGCCATTGCGCTTCTCGGGCTCTATATCACGTCACGTCGATTCGCGAAGATCCTCACGCCGTAGGTTTCATCACTTGCTAACGTCCGCCCATGGTTGACAACGAAATAGTCGAACGCCGAGTCCGCGTGGGCGGGGTGGAACTGAACGTGGCGGTGATCGGTGAAGGGCAGCCCGTGATCCTGCTCCACGGATGGCCCGATTCATGGCATTTGTGGCGGTCACAGATGCACGCTTTGGCCCACAGCGGACACCGTGCCATCGCACCTGACCTACGGGGCTTTGGCGAAAGCGACCACCCCGAAGGCGTCGAGGAGTACTCACTCAGTAAGGTCATCGGCGACGTCGCCGGGGTCATGGATGCATTCGGCATCGAAAGTGCCGCGGTCGTGGGTCACGACTGGGGGGCGGCTTTGGCGTGGCTCCTTGCAACCTTTATGCCTGAGCGCGTTGAACGCCTGGTCGCTGTATCCGTCGGACACCCAAAGTCGTTTTCCGGCGCCGGACTTCTCCAGAAACAACTCTCGTGGTACATGTTGTGGTTCCAGTTCCCGGGGGTCGCCGAAACTGGCCTCGCCGAGAACGACTGGGAGATATTCCGGAACTGGGCGCACGGCGGCGCCCTTCGAGGCAGTGACGACTACATGGAGCGTCAAATCAAAGACCTTTCACGACCCGGACGACTGACGGCCGGATTCAATTGGTACCGAGCGAATATCTCGCCCAAAACATTCGCCGGCGACGGCCGTGGCATCAATCTGCCTTCGGTCGCCTGTCCCACGATGGGCGTATGGAGTCGTGGTGACATGGCGCTCGGCGAAGCGCAGATGACCGGATCGGCGCAGTTCATCACGGGACCGTGGCGCTACGAGCGTATTGAGCACGTCGGACACTGGATTCCGGTCTGTGCCAGCGAACAACTCAACTTACTATTGACTGAATTCCTGGCCAACTGAACCGACGAGTTCGTCGTTCAACCATCCCCCCCTAGTCATAGCCCCTTGACAAACATGTTATCACGATATATCGTTATAGTATGAAATACAACAAAGGAGAATCCATGAATCACGAATTTCACGATCACAAACACGGTGAGCGCTCCGAGCGCGACCGTGGACCTCGAGGAAACGGACGCAGTCGCGGACGAAGCCCCGGGGGCCATCGCGCCGGACCATTCGGTCGAGGTGACGAAATGTTTCGAGGTGGCTTCCCTCGCGGACGTCAGCGTCTACGTCGAGGCGACGTTCGAGCGGCCGTCTTGGTCCTGCTCGACGAATCACCGCGCAACGGTTACCAGATCATTCAAGAGTTGAGCGAGCGCTCCAACGGAGCGTGGCGTCCGAGCCCAGGATCGGTCTACCCGATTCTGCAACAGCTCGAAGACGAAGGTCTCGTCGAGATCTCTTCGACGGTGTCCGGTAAGACGTACGTCTTGACGGCCACGGGCAAAGCTCTGGTCGAAAAGGATCGCGCCACGCTCGGCAAGCCGTGGGAGACCGCGGCCGCCGACGTCAGTGACGCCACGTCGGAGTTGTTTGGAACGCTCCGACAGGTCGTCCACTCGGTTCGCCAAGTGGCGATGGCCGGTTCCGACGCGCAGACGCGAAAAGCGGCGACCATCCTGGCCGACGCTCGACGCTCGATCTACCGCTTGTTGGCTGAAGACGAGTCATAAACCACTAAGTAACCACTGAATCCGCGCTCTCGAGTTCATTCTTGCAGGGCGCGGGCTTTTTTGTGCCACGGCATTCTTTTGTCATCCCGCTAGACGCCACGAGGTCATCCGCCATACTGAAGTGATGACCGAATCAAGTAAGTGGCACGCCGAAACACTCGCCATCGTCGCCGGCCGAGCGCCGTCGCCCGGCGGTCCGTTCAACGTGCCACCGACCTTCGCATCCACCTACCGCGACGGAGGTCATATTGGTTACGGCCGTTGGGGCAATCCGACCTGGAGCGCGTTCGAAGAGACTCTGGGTGAACTCGAAGGGGGCCACTGCGTCTCGTTCGCCTCGGGGCTGGCCGCTGTATCAGCCTTGCTCGCGTCGTTGCCCATTGGAACGAAGGTCGTCTATCCAAGCGGCGGCTACAACGGAACGCGCGCGCTCCTCGAACGTTTGGAGAAAGAGGGTCGTCTCAGCACGCGCGCGGTCGACGTCGTCAACACCACCGAGGTTCTCGACGCGATGGAGGGCGTTGACATGCTCTGGCTCGAATCCCCGACCAACCCGTTACTCGGCGTCGCCGACTTGCCGACGATACTGCGAACTGCTCGCGACACGGGGATCGTCGCCGTCGTCGACAACACGTTCGCGACGCCCATATTGCAACAACCGTTGGCGCTTGGCGCAAGCGCGGTCGTGCATTCTGCGACTAAGTACATCGGCGGACACTCCGATCTGCTTATGGGGGCGGTCATCGTCGCCGAAGAAGGCCGCCGAGACGAACTGGTCGAGTGGCGTACGACGCAGGGCGCCGTTCCCGGAGTGATGGAGGCCTTTCTCGCACTTCGCGGACTTCGCACGCTTCCGGTTCGCTTCGCTCGACAACAGCGCAGCGCTGCGGAGCTGGCCGAACGTCTCGACGACCATCGCCACGTCTCGCGCGTACGCTACCCCGGACTGGTTTCGGATCCCGGCTTCAAACGCGCGAGCTCCCAGATGGGGGGATTCGGCGCCATGGTTTCTTTCGAAGTGAACGACGCCGAGAGCGCCGATCGGGTCGTCCAATCGTTGCAACTCATCGTCGGAGGCACGAGTCTGGGTGGTGTCGAAACCACGATTGACCGACGATCACGCTGGAAGGGCGAGGAGAGCGTGCCCGAGGGATTACTTCGACTCAGCGTCGGTTTGGAGCACCCGGTGGATCTTTGGGCCGATCTTGACGAAGCACTAAAGAGCGTGTTCGCCCACTCCTAGCCGCGACGAGACCACTTCGATCTTGACAGCCGATGTGGCAAGTTCGTCTAATCACACCCGTACTTCATCGCGACCCAGTCGATCGACGTCTCGCTGCAACGCCGTCTCGTGAGGTTTAAACTTCCCAAGATGACAAGCATTCTGGCGCTCGATCCGGCGTGGACCGCGACCGAACCAAGCGGCGTCGCGCTGTTACAACTGGTCAAAGATCGTTGGAAGTGCGTTGGTCTAAGTCCGAGCTATGACCAGTTCGTGCAACTGGCCAATGGTGTTTCCGTCGACTGGTCAAAGACTCCGAGCGCTGGTCGTCCCAACGTCGACGCGTTGATGGACGCCGCACGCAAACTTCTCGGCGACCAGTCCATTGATCTCGTCACGATTGACATGCCGATCGCCTTAACGGTGATTAGCAAGCGACGAGTGGCGGACACCGAAGTGTCGAGGAAATTCGGCTCCAAAGGTTGCAGCACGCACTCGCCCAGTGAGGTCCGGCCTGGTGAATTGGGGAATCAGCTGACCGAGCGCTTCAACGAGCTCGGCTATCCGGTCGCCACGATCGACACACCCGTAGGCAGGACTTTCGTCCTGGCCGAGGTCTATCCCCACCCCGCACTCTTGCAACTATTGGGCAAGGAGTTCCGCTACAAGTACAAGATCGGTCGCGTGAACGAGTACTGGCCCGAGAAGAGTCCCGCCGATCGCCGACGACGCATCGTGAAGAACTGGCGCAAGATCATCGACCAACTCGACCTCACGATCAGCAAGATCGACATACCATTGCCCGCCAAAATCGATCTCGAGAACTTTCCTTCGACATCGCTGAAGCGATTCGAAGACGCCATCGACGCTCTCGTCTGCGGCTGGATCGGCATCAAATATCTCGAAGGTGACTGCGCGTCCTACGGAGACGAATCGGCCGCAATTTGGATTCCTCCAAAATCTCCCTAGCGTCGGGAGCGAACTTCACATCCAAGCTCGAACCGATCGAATTTGAATCAACCATTCGCGCCAGTCGTGATCCTCGAACCTTTATCGTCGACCGCTCCAACGACATTGCGTTGTTCACAGCATCGCGATGTCCCATAGCTCTGGCCAACCAGTGAAGACGGCGAGCGCCTTGCCCGCGTGGGCTGATTGAGGCTTTACGAGTCTCGCACTAACACCTTGATCGGGGATCCGACGAAGTGTGCCGAGTCCTTGATTCACTAGCCTTGAGAAATGAAAACAATCTCGATCGTCGTCTGCGAAGGTGACCAGACCGGTCAAGAACTGCTCCTGGCGGCCCTGCGCGTGCTCGATTCGAGTGTGCTCGGATTCGACGTCGAACTCGTTCGGTTCGACCTGTCATTGGAAAAGCGTCGCGCGACGAATAACCAGATCGTCCATGACGCCGCGGCGGCAATGGTCGAAACCGGTCTTGGGTTGAAGGCCGCCACGATCACGCCGACCGAGATCGGCAGCGTGGGATCCCCGAATCGAATCCTGCGCGAAGGTATCGATGGCACGGTCATCGTGCGTACCGGCCGCCGAATCCCGGGCGTCGCCCCCGCCGTGGCACTGTCACACCCCGTGGTCGTCGTACGAATGGCCGTGGGTGACGCCTACGGCGCCGCCGAGGGACGCGACGGTGAGCCGGGCTCATCCGGTGAATCGGCCTGGCGTACGGAACGCATCGACAGAAAGACCTGCCAGTCTGTGGCCGAGTTCGCGTTCGTCACCGCAGCCTCAATGAATGGTCTGGTCTACGGAGGACCGAAATGGACCGTCTCGGCGATATATGAAGGAATGCTGAAAGAAGAGATGGACCGAGCCGCGATCCGACACCCCGACGTTGCCTACCACCCCATGCTGATCGACGCCGCCTACGCCGGACTCATGACCGAGCAGTGGGATCGCAGTGTGGTCATTCCCACTTTGAACCGAGACGGGGACTGCATGAGTGACCTCGTGCTCGCAATGTTCGGTTCGATCGCGGGAGCCGAGTCGGTGCTTCTGGCACTGGATGATGCACTGCATCCGACGACGGCGATGGCCGAAGCACCTCACGGCACGGCACCTTCGCTCCAGGGAAAGAATGTGGCCAACCCAATGGCGATGCTCTTGGCCTGCGCTGCGGTGCTCGAACATGCTGGCATCCATGGCGACGCGCGAGCCACGGAAGCCGCACACGAGTTGCGAAACGCCACGCTCTCCACGGCCATGGACGGCGTCCGCACCTTCGACCTGAACGGCTCAGCCTCGACGTCTGAAGTCGTAGACGAAGTGGTCGCGCGGATGCGAAATCGTTGAGCGGTTCGAGTGGCAGTGGCTGCGAAACTCCGACGGCCACCGAACGAGAGCGACGTCGAAACGACGTATACGGTGAAGGAATCGAGAATGTGGTGATGGGTAATTTTGGGACGAGCGTCAGGCATCTCCGCGCATCTTCGTGGTGTCGATGTCCATAATTCCCACTGACCCGTCGATCGACGAACTCGCGGATAGCGCAATCAAGAACGCGCGCGAACTCATTGACGAAGCCGAGCGTCTGCGCGACCACTCGGAAAATGCCAATCGTCGACGATTCTCACGGCTCTTTCGCGACCCACGGGCTCTCGAGGTCACGATCACGTTGACAGACGAGGTGATGCGAATTGACTCGGTCACGAGTTCGATGAACATTTTCCGGCGTGCCGCGGCCCAGGCCTCCGTCGAAGGTTTCGGCCTATTGAACGCCGCCGGTCTGAAGTTCCTCGCCGCGAGTTCACGACTCGCGCCGACGTCGGTGATCAAGGCCGTCGCCCGGCAGATTCGCCACCTTTCGAGAGACCTGATCCTCCCGTACGAAAAAGCTCCTCTTCAGAGGCATCTCGAGCGACGACGGCGCGACGACATTGCGCTCAACATCAACGTCTTGGGCGAGGCTGTGCTCGGCGAACACGAAGCCGAGGAACGACTCGAGCGAGTACTCGAAATCATTCGGCGACCGGAGATCAACTACATCTCGGTGAAGCTGTCCTCGGTGGTAAGTCAGATCATCACGATTGACCGCGTTGGTTCACTCGATCGCGTCGCGACCAAGATGCGACGGCTGTATCGAGAGGCGGAATCACACGGCACCTTCGTCAACCTCGACATGGAGGAGTACCGCGACCTCGATCTCACGATGACGGCGTTCAAGAAGGTCCTCACAGAACGGGAGTTCGCCGAAATCGCCGCTGGCATCGTGCTGCAGGCGTACCTGCCGGAATCGCACGCCGCCTTTGCCGACTTGGTCGAATGGTCGAAGTTGCGCCACGCGACGTCTGGCGGCATTATCAAGGTCAGATTGGTAAAGGGTGCCAACTTGGCGATGGAGACAACCGAAGCCGAACTCCACGGCTGGCCCGCTGGCCCTTACCGGACGAAGGCTGACGTCGACGCGAGTTACGCCAGACTCATCGACGCCGCGCTGCGCCCTGAACACGCTCACGCCGTGCGCGTGGGCATCGCTAGCCACAATCTCTTTCATCTCTCGTGGGCCCTCGCCGTCGCTCGCGTGCGCGGCGTTGAGGAGCAGGTGGACGTTGAAATGCTAGAAGGAATGGCGAACTCCGAGTCACTTGCCATCGCAAAAACGGGCCGGCGAGTGCTGCTCTACGCACCGGTCACACAACGCGACGACTTCGCGTCAGCCGTCGCGTACCTCGTGCGCCGCCTTGACGAAAACACGTCAGACGAGAACTATTTGAAGGCGGCGTTCGACATCGCCACTGACGAACAGCGATTCGAGGAGCAGCGCGACCGATTCACAACGTCGGTGCATGAGCGTCACGCGCTCTCAACCGCGTCACTTCGACACGCACCAATCGCTACGTCTGATCCGTTGGACTTCTCCAACGTCGTGAACTTCGATCCGACGTCATCAAAGTCCTTCGACGAGATCACTTCTGCTTTC
>Ga0307374_10011999_pt1 | contig 12228 bp, 11 predicted proteins | sample OX3MG_FD_202532 | JGI IMG/M metagenome (GOLD analysis project Ga0307374, IMG submission 202532) | Soil microbial communities from Risofladan, Vaasa, Finland - OX-3 | ecosystem: Environmental > Terrestrial > Soil > Coastal area > Acid sulfate soil | place: Finland: Risofladan, Vaasa | collected...
CCCAAGGCCGTCAGCACCGGCACGACGAGGCGTCGCGAGAGCGCAAGTGCGGCCAGCGCGCACGCCAGGCCCAGCTGGGGCTCCGCCAGCGCGAGCAGGATGCCCAGACCCACCGCCGCCGGGCGATTGCGGTCCGCCCCCCACGCGGCCAGCGCCACGCCCAGGAGCGCGATGGGCGGGATCTCCCCCGCCACTACGGAGATGGCGAAGACGGGCATGGCCAGAGCCACCAGCAGCGTCAAGGGGCTGCCGAGGCGCAGCCTCCACAACAAGAAGATGGCCGCCGCCGTGGCGGCCAAGAGGAGCAAAGCCCACGCCGCCGAGGCCACGGCGAACGGGAGGAGTGCGAACGGCGTAAACGCGGCGATCAGATATCCGGGCAACGGCGCGGGCAGCACCACGTCAGGCTTGGCAGTGAAGAGCGGCAGCGGCGCCGGTTCCATCTCGCAGCGCGCCAGCGGCTGCGCGGCGTAGGGATCCGCCCCGGCCATCATCACGCGAGCGGAGCAGTAGAATGCGCGGAAATCGCCCATGACGGAGTGCAGCGCGGCCACGCGCTCGACCTTGACGGCCAGCGTGGCCACGAGAATCAGGGAGGCGGCGGCCACCGCAAGGGCGCGCCGCGCGCTATCGGGCATGCACCGTGACCGGCTCCAACACGGTCTGCTCGCCGCTTCCGCGCTGGAAGCTGGCGACGATCACGAACGTCTGGTCCGTTGCGACGGCCGGCACGGGGAAGGCGACGGTCGCCTCGGCGGGGGAAACGTCCTTCGCGGCGACCGGTGCGCCCTTGGCGTCCTCGAGGACGAGATGCAATTGCGGCGGATGCTGGAGGAACCGGATGCGCACGACGCCTCCGCTCTTCACGTCGGCGGTCTCGACGCTCAGGAGCTGCGCGGCCCCAAGAATGCCCGGCGCGGCGGCGCGCGCGGGCACCTTGGCCGCGGGCGCCGGCTTGGGCGCTATCGGGTCGACCATCAGCCCGACGCTGGCGCGAGCCACCGAGTCGCCGCGCCGGACCTCCAGCTCGAGGCGGAACGGCGTGGGACGATGCACCACCGGAGCGAGCAGCGTGGCGATCCCGGAGGGCGCGTAGGGAACGCGGACCCACGGCACCTGGGCGGTATCGAGCAGCCGCAACTCGCCCTGTTGCGCGTTGGCCAGGTAACGAGCCACGATCGGCGCTCCCGAGGCGACCACGGCATCGTCGACCTCGAGCGCCTGGATCGAGGCCGACGGCGGCTGGACGACCTGCCGCTGGACGGCACGCAGATCGCGCACCTCGTCGGTGGCTCCGAGGGAGCCGCGCAACGCGAGCGAGACGTGGTACTGCTCGGACGTGGGCAGCGTCTGGAACGTGAACTGCCCCGCTCCGGAGGCGAGCGTGCCGGAAGCCAGGTGGCGCGCGCCCGCCGCGACGTCGTAGCTCAACGCGCCGAGGCCTCGCACGTCGTACACCACGCGAACCGGCGAACCGGCCACCACCTCGCCGGGGACGCCGAAGACCACGACGCGCGGCCGCAGGGACTGGAAGGCGGTGAGCAGCGCGAGGCACAGCAGCAGCACGGCGAACGCCACCGCCACCGGCACCACCAGCGGGCTTCTGGGGACGGCGGCTTCGACGCTGTAGCTCAAGGTGTTGCTGCGCATCTGCACGAGCACGCGCTGGAACGGCGCCAGGAACCGCAACGGCGCTTGGATGAGCAGGGCGGACGCGGCCTCCGCCTCGATGCGGAAGCTCACCGGATCGATCGCCGACAGGTGCCCGCCGCGGGCCGCCATCGCGGAACAGAGCAACGGCTCGGGCGAATCGTTGACCACTTTGATCTCGAAGTCCGCGGTCCGGAGCTTGCGCTCCACCAGCTCGATGGAAGCGATCACCGCGCCGCCGTCGCGCACGATGGCGGCGGAGCTGCGAGGATGCTCGACGATGGCATTGGCCATGCGCACGGGCGGCTGCGCGGGGGCCACGCTCTCCATCGGCTCCGCCTCGCCGCGGTGGGGCACGAGCGCTCCGTCCGGTGGCGCGCCGTCCACAGGCGGCAGGGGACCAGCGGCGGCTTGCGGCTCCGGCTGCTCGTCGTCGTCGGCGGGTGATGCCTCCGCCGCAGTCTCGGTTGGCTGCGGCTCCTCGGCGACAACCGGCGCCGGCGACACGGCGACGAGTGGCGCGGGCTCGACGGCCTCGATGGGCGCCGGCTCCTCGGCCTGGGCCGGCACCGGTTGGGTTTCGGGCTCGGGCACCGGTTCGGCGGATGGTTCGACGGAGGGCTCGGCGTGCGGCGGATGCACGTCGCCAGCGCTCTCGTGCGGCTTGCGCTGCTGCAGGCTCTGCCATGCGAAGAACCCGAGCACGCCAACGGAGACGGCCACCGCGACGGCGCCCAGCGGCATTCCCTGATCGCGTCTGGGGCTCTCGATCGGAAGCTCGAACGCGCACTCGAGGCCCGGACCCTGGACGAGCACCGCGGCGCGCTCGATGCGCGCATGGCCCGTCATCGGAACGGTGAACGTCTGCTCCCCGTTGGGATCGCAGTAAACGCGATGCGGGGCGACGGAGTCGAGGACCGCGCCGTGGCCGAGAGCCGGAATGCACGCCACGGCTTTCTCGGTGCTGTTGAGCACGCGAACACCGAGGTAGCGGACGCCCGACGACGATCGCCAGCTCCGCAAGAAGCACGTCACCGACCCGGGCCCGATCTCGGGAGGGACCCGAATCCCCGAATCGACGACGAGCATGCCGGAGAGATCGACGGGGATACGATCGGACTTGCTCACGCCACACCCGGCGTGGCCGAAAAGAACACAAGAACCGATGGGACATTACCGCATCGGCTCGACGAATCGATCCCAGGCGTCTTACGGAAATACAACGACATCCGCATCAACACGCTTTGGAAGGGCTCATTCGCTGATCAGATGCGCCCAACCCTCTTCCACGGACGAAGCCACGGGCGCCTCCTTGCCGATAACCCCCATGTGCCCTTCTATGTTGCCGGTTTCGCTGATGTCGACGCGACCGATGCGGCCGGTCTGATCTCGTACCTGGATCTGTGCACCCGGATCTCGGTCGAGCGCAAGCGCGCCGGCTACCGGGATCAAGGGATCGCCCCCGGGATGCACGTGCTCGACGCCGGCTGCGGCACGGGCGACGACCTCCGCGCGATCGCCGAGCTGGTTGGACCCCTGGGGCGCGCGGTGGGCGTCGACGCGAGCCGGGCCATGATCGCGGAGGCGCGCAAGCGCGGCCTTCCGAGCAACGCGCAAGCGCTGCAGGCCTCGGCCGATGCGTTGCCGTTCCCGAACGCGACCTTCGACGTCTGCCGCGCCGACCGGCTCTTCCAGCACCTGCCCGCACCCGACGCGGCGGCCCGCGAGCTGCGCCGCGTGCTCAAGCCCGGCGGCAACCTCATGCTGCTGGACCAGGACTGGGAGACCGTCGAGATCCGGGGCGGCGATCCCGCGCTCACCGCCGCTATCGTCGGGGCCTTCGCGGCCGCGCTGGCGAACGGCTCGGCGGGACGCCATCATCGCTCGTTGTTGGAGCGCGCCGGGTTTTGCGACGTGCGCGTCACCGCGTCGGCCACCCGCGCGCCGTTCGCGACGGCCTACGCGCTGATGCTGAGCTCCGCGGTGGAGTGCGCCAAGGCCGCCGGCGTCATCGACTCCGACGGAGGAAACGCCTGGATCTCCACCCTCCTCGCCGCCAACCGGCGCGGCGAGTTCTCCTACGGCGTCACGATCTCCGTCGCGCACGGGTCCACGCCAGCGCGATCTGCGTCTTGGCATCTGGGATCTCGTCGCGCGTCACCATCGCCCACGCCTCGTCCACGGGCATGACCTCCACCCGGATCTCTTCGTACGGCTCAGGCTCCGGCGGCCCGGGCACGACGCCCTCGGCCACGCAGAGGTGCAGGCGCTCGTCGCAGAAGCCGGGCGACGTGAAGAAGCTCCACAGCTCGCGCATCCGCTCGCAGCGATAGCCCGTCTCCTCGCGCAGCTCGCGCACCGCGCAATCGACGGCGGTCTCGCCGGGGTCGAGCTTGCCCGCCGGGACCTCCCACAAGTAGCGGTCGATGGCCGGGCGATACTGCCGCACCATCACGATGCGCCCGGGCTCCGGCTGGGCCACGACGCAGACGGCGCCGGGATGCTCGACGACTTCGTAGGGGCGCGACCGGCCGTCGCCCGACTCGACCTCGTCGACGCGCAAGGAGACGACGCGCCCCTCGTAGATGCGTCGCGAGCGGCGCGGGCGGCCGATCCGTTCGCGTGGAGACTCTTCGCACATAGCCGAGCAATACGACGCCGCAGCCCAAGCATGCCTACCGCTGCCCTCTCGGTTGCCGGCGTCCCGCTGCCGGGCTTCTTCCCGCCGTCTTCGCGAGCGATTCCTCCCCGTATGCCATAGTCTTAGAAACGGAGGCGCCTGAGAATGAGGGAAAGAGACATCTGAGCAGCACCGCAGGGGAGAGCACGCACATGGTCCGAAACGCGATTCCGCACGAGCAACTGCATGAGATCGCCACTCGGTTCGGCATTCGATTGGCCAAGGGACAGTTCGTCGACATGGCGGACGAGGCCATCGACATCGGCCGCAACGGGGGCTTTCCCGTCGTCTTGGCGCTGGTCCCGGTTCAAGGCTCCGGCACGGAGATCGTCGTCCGCCACCTGAAGACTCCCGAGCAGATCCGGCGCGCCTACGAGCGCCTCGCTGGGTTCATCTCAACGAACCCGGGCGCCCGCATCATGGCTCACCGCGAGATCGGCGGTCAGCGCGAGCTCTCCCTCTCCGGCTATCTCGACGACGCGGGAAGAAAGCTGATTGAGCTCAGTGCTCCTGCGCGCGAGGGTGGCGGACGCGAAGTCACTGCGGACGTCCTTCCCGTTCATGAGGCGGAGGCGGATGCGATGGTCAGGGCATTGCGCGACAAGCACGTCCTGCCCACCGACCATCATATCCTGCGCACGCTCGCCGACCTGATCGTGCGCGCCGCCAAGATGTTCGAGACAACGCCGATCACCGGCTTCGTCTTCGACCCCGTGAGCCTGAGCCCGAACACGTATGAGGTGCTCTCGGCGACGATGACGAGCGAGAAGCACCTGGGCCGGCAACCGCACAAGATGACCCGCCGGGAGCGTGACCGCAAGGGCTACTACACGCCCTCGGGGCGCCAATAGAGGACCGCCGACACCGGTGGAGGGTGCCGAGCGCGCATGCGCTCAGTCCCTGCCTTTGAGAGACGAGAGCGGAACGAGCTCGTACTCGACTTGCGCCAAGCCCGCTCGCACGACGCACTCGATGACCTCGCTTGCCGGCTTATAGCACGGGGCGGACTCGTCGATCGGAGCACGCTCGCCCAGGTTGATGACGATGCCTTGCTCCCGGTAGTTCTCGTCCACCTCCCAGCGGTCGAGATGCTTTCTCGCATACGTACGTGAGAGACGTCTTCCCGACCCGTGGTTGACGGAGTACGCGCTGTTGACGGCGCCGGGCAGCGCCCGTAGGATGTGGCTGCGATCGAGATTGCTGGCAGGGATGAGGATGGGGTGGCCGGTGTGCTCCCACCTGGTGCCGGCGAGCGCGGGATGACCCGCCGGAAATGCCCGGGTGGCTCCTTTGCGGTGAACCCACACGTCTCCGAACTCCGGGTGGCTCTCCCGTTGCACCAAGTTGTGGCTGATCTCGTAGATCACCTCGAGCCGCTCGGAGAACACCTGCTCGAACGCTTCGGCCACGGACTTGAAAATGACGAGCCGGTTGACGATGGCGAAGTTGGCGCCGGCCGAGACGGCATTCAGATATTCCGCAAAGTGAGGTGAGTCAGGCGTGAAGTAGCCGAGGTCCAAGTGGGTGATCTCACGCGGCTTCTCGGCCCGCGCCAGATGGAAGTAGTTCGTGGCGAGGCCGTGCCCGAAGCCCCGGCTGCCGGTATGGATCTGAACGAAGAGCGTCTCCGTTTGCACGCAGCGTTGAAGCTCCATGAAATGATTGCCCGCTCCGAGGCTGCCGATCTGCTTGACGCCGCGCTCCGGATGGCCCGGCCCGCCCCACGGAATGCTCCACGCGTCGTCGACCGGCAACGTGTCCCGCTCGCAGTGGCTTCGGTCGAAGGCTTCACCGAACATCGTGTTGTAGGCCGGCGCTCCGCCTCGCACGAGACGTTCGAAGTCCACCTTCGAGAGCTCTCGCAACGTGCGGCTCCGGCTTCCGGTTCCCATCTCGACCCGCTCCATGACGGCCCGATTGAAGGCGAGCCGCCTCTCGGGCGTGGCGCTGCTCGCAGGGACCGGCGAACGTGCCGAGATCATCCCGCAGCCGATGTCATAGCCGACCGGGCCCATGGCGATCGCGCCGTTGTGAGCATCGGTCAAGATGACCGAGCCGATCGGCACGCCATAGCCGATGTGCACGTCGGGCATGATGGCAACCATCTTCGTGCCCGGGAACCGTGTCGCGTTGATGATCTGCCCGTACACGACGTCGTCGACGTCGTTGAGCAACGTCTCGGTCAAGAACAAGCGCACGGGCACGAAGGCCGTATCCTCGTTTTGAAGCACGTAGAAGCCGCGCTCGTCCCGCGTGAGTCCCTCGAACTTGTGCGCCGTCGCCTGCATGGTGCCTCGCGCCCGCCTATGGGCCGAACTGGATCTCGATCCCGGCGTTGAAGAGACCGAGGACGCCCGTTCCCAGCTCGCCCTTGAGCGTCCACTGCTTCGGGGTCAGCAGGAGCGCGATGATGTTCCAGAGCATCCCGCCGACTTTCTTGAGCTGCGCTCGAAGGCCCGAGATCCAGCTCAGCACGCGCTGGACGGGTGTCTGGCCTTGGGGCGCCGCGGGCTGCCAACCCGCTGCGGTCTTGAGCTGTTCTAAACGAGTGAGCTCGTCCCGGAGCCACTCGACCTGCGCATCGAGTAGATGGATCATGCTCTGGAGCGAAAGGCCGATGTCTTGAACCGCCGTGGAGACCCCGGTCAGGCGCCCGCGCCGTTCCCGCGCGAGCGAGCGGAGTTGCGTCGAGTGCGTCTCGAGACGTTCGGTGACGACCTCGACGCGCTTCAGCAGGCCGTCGACTCTGGCCTCGAGCGTCGGCTCCACGTCGCTCAGCTCGCGGCAAGCCTCGGTCAGCAGACGAGGACCGTCGTCAACGAGACGGCGCTTCAGCTCCGCGACGTCGTCCAGGAGCATGTCGAACTCGATGTCCAGGTCTTCGCGATCTTCCGCGTTCATGAGCGCCTCTCGTTCATCACGCCAACACTGCGGCACGCCTTCGCCGGCGCTCCTCGACTCAGGTTCTACCCAACTCTCGCGTGATGCTTGGGGCGCTCGTCACGGCTTGAAGATCTTGACCCTCGTGAAGGAGCTCAACGAGGCGCCCTTCGGGAACGCCTCGAGGTGGTGCGTCTCGCCGCTGCGCTTTTTCTTATGGTCGAGCCGCCAGGACGCTCCCGTCAGCTCGTCGCCGCGTGCCTCGACCACGGCATCGAACGCTAGGTTGCGGCTGTCTCTCGCCGCGGCCGACCATTGGCTTCTCGCCGTGTCGGCGACCACGTGCTGCCCCGTGTCGGCGGCATAGTACGAAGGATGTTCCGCCGTATGTGGTCCACTCATATCATGTCACCGTTGCATCGTCTTGGTCTTCACCTCTTTCCCTCAACCGCGAGGCTGCTTGGGCGGCGAAGCGAGTGAGCGTCAGGGTCCGGTCGTCCGTCAGCGTAAACTGCGTGCCGAATCTTCTCCCCTCCCGATTCAGCGTATCCCGCAGCCAGTGCGCGTCGCCGTGCCGAGCGCGCTTCAGTCTGAACTGTCTGACTTGAAACGGCACGAGCTCGAGGCGCTTCAGCCGTCCGCTCTCCGTCTCGACCGTCGGAAGATACATGAGCGACAGATCGCCGCGATAGCCCTCGTAGCCACCGATACCCTCGTAGTCGTTGAGGAAGTCGCCGCAGCCGTAGAGGATGAGCTTTCCCTGGTGGATCTCGACGCCTTTGGCGTGATGCGATGAGTGGCCGTGGACCACGTCGACGCCGCCCGTCTCCGTGAGGCGGTGCGCGAAGCGGACCTGGTCGGCGGGAATGCGGTAGCCCCAGTTGCCGCCCCAGTGGATGGAGACCACCGCGATGTCGCCGGGCTTCTTCTCCGAGCGCACGCGATCGGCGATGCGCGCCGCCGCTGCGTCGGAGAGATCCGCCAGCAGGTTGACGCCCGGCGCGTCCGGGCCGGCGCCCCACTCCGGCGGAACGCCGCTGGTGGTGGTGGCGCAGGAGTAGACCAGGACGCGCCCCTGCCCCGGCGCCTCGATGATCGCTGGCGCCTCCGCCTGCGGTTGGTCGAGCCCCGCGCCGCACGCGGCGATGCCGGCGCGCTCGAGGGTCTCGAGCGTTTCGGCCAAGCCCGTGTAGCCGCAGTCCATGAGGTGATTGTTGGCCAGTGCGCAGCAATCGATGCCGGCGGCCGCGAGGCACGCGACGTTCTCGGGGTGCATCCGGTAATGGATGTCCTTGGGCCACCGCTCCGAGCTGGTGGTGATGCTGGTCTCGAGGTTGACGATGCGCACGGCGGGCTGTGCCCGGTCGAACGCGGCAAGGGCATCGCCCCAGATGTACGCGTAGTCCGCGGGCCGGCGGATCGTCCCGTTCGCCGCCTCGGCGAGCTCCACGTAGCGCAACGCCGAGGTCACGTACGGCTCCTGGAGCCGCGGGTCCCCCGGATGAGGCAGGATCTGATCGATGCCCCGCCCCGTCATCACGTCTCCGCAGAGGGCGAGCACGAGGGCGGACAGCGCTCCTCTCCTTCGCCGCTAGGAGGCGCTGTGCGGCGGCGCCGGCTCGGAGGAGCGCCACGCATCGGCGCGTGCCATCAAGTCGCGCACCTCGTCGTCGCCGACTTGCGTGAAGTCCGCATAGTAGGCGCCGATCGCTCCGAAGAGCTCGTGCGCTTCGAGGCAGACGACCTCGTCGGCCTCGCCGCGCAACGCCTCGATGGTGTCCACGGGCGCGACGGGGACGGCCAGCACGAGCCGCTTGGGCTTCGCGCGGCGCGTCGCGCGCAGGGCCGCCTTGATCGTGGCTCCGGTGGCGATGCCGTCGTCCACGATCAGCACCGTCCGTCCAGCCAAGTCGATGCGCGGCCTTCCCGCAAGGTAGACCTCGCGACGGCGCTCGATCTCCTTGAGCTGCCTGGCGGTCTCCTCCTTCAGGTAGTCCTTGGGGAGATGGAACATGGCGACGACATCCTCGTTGACCACGACCTCGGGATCGTGTCCGTCAACGACCGCGCCGACGGCCAGCTCGGGCTGACTCGGCGCGCCGATCTTGCGCACCAGCACCAGATCGAGCGGCGCGCCCAAGCGCTCGGCAACGTAAAAGGCGACCGGTACCCCGCCCCGGGGCAACGCCAGCACGCACGTATCCGGACCCTTGAACCTGGTGAGTTTGGCCGCGAGCCGTCGGCCAGCGTCTTCTCGATCGGCGAACATGATCGCAGAGCCTTTCGGGGCGATTCGTCCTATTTTGCAGTCAGCCCAAGGCGGGAACGAAAGGAGCGTGATGAGCGATTCGACATTGGCGCTGTTTGCGCTCCGCGCGACCCGCGAGTACGGCGAGCGGGTGAGCAAAGCGCTGGCGGTTCCGCTGGGCGCTCACGACGAGCCGGAGTTCGAGGACGGCGAGCATAAGGCGCGCCCGCTCGTGAACGTGCGCAACCAGGACGTCTACGTGCTGCACTCGCTGTACGCCGAGCCGACGGCGAGCGTGAACGACAAGCTCTGCCGGATGCTCTTTTTCATCGGTGCCTTGAAGGACGCCTCGGCTGCCAGCGTGACGGCGGTCGTGCCGTATCTGTGCTACGCCCGGCAGGATCGAAAGAACCAGCCGCGCGATCCCGTGACCACGCGCTACGTCGCCGCGCTCTTCGCCGCGGTGGGGACGGATCGGGTCGTGGCCATGGACGTGCATAACTTGGCGGCCTTCCAAAACGCCTTTCGGTGTCCCACCGATCACCTCGAGGCGACCAAGCTCTTTGTGGACTATTTCGCCGACGTTGTCGGCGACGGCGACGTGGTAGTCGTCTCCCCTGATCCCGGGGGCGTCAAACGGGCGGTGCGGTTTCAGCATGGCCTGAGCCGGCGTTTGGGGCGCGCGGTCACGGCGGCGTTCGTGGAGAAGCATCGCCTCGACGACACGGTGAGCGGCGAGGCGTTGGTGGGCGAGGTGCGTGGGCGCACCGCCGTCATCTACGATGACCTGATCAGCACGGGGGGAACGCTCGCGCGGGCGGCTCAGGCGTGCCGCGCCCATGGGGCAAGCCGCGTCTATGCGGCGGCCACCCACGGGCTCTTCGCCGGCAAGGCCCCGTCTCTGGTCCGCGAGATGCCCGTGGAGCGGGTGGTGGTGACCGATACCGTTCCGCCGTTCCGGCTCGCGCCGGACATCCTCGACCCGAAGGTCACGGTGCTCGATTCCGCCCCGTTCGTCGCCGACGCCATCCGGCGCATCCACCTCGGCGAGTCGCTCAGCGCGCTCACGGAGGTCTAGCGCTCCTGCGGCGCGCGCGCAAGGCAGGAGGGGCCTGGCTGCTGCGGCGTAGGTGGCGCCGAGGAGCGTGAGCATGAACGTCGAGCTGGTCGAGGTCACCGCCGATGACGGAGTGACGCTGGCGGGGATGTTTCTGGCGGCCGCCGCGCCGCCGTCCGAGAGTCTCCCGATCGACGTCTCGCTCATGATGCACGGCAGCGGGCAGAGCTTCTATCAGCCGCTCTACCGGCATTTCGCGCAGCGTCTTGCCGCCCTGGGCGCGCCGAGCCTGATGGCCAACAATCGCGGCCACGACGTGGTGAGCGGCCCCATCGGCGGCCCGCTGTTGGGCACGGGATACGAGAACATCGACGATTGCCGGCTCGACTGGCGCGCCTGGATCTCGTTGCTCTGGGAGCGCGGCTATCGCAAGATCCTGCTCTGGGGGCACAGCCGCGGCGCCGCCAAGACCTGCTACTACTTGGCGCTCGAGCGCGACGCGCGCGTGAAGGCGGCGGTGCTGCTCTCGCCGCCGCTGCTCTCGTACTCCCGCTGGCTGCGCACGCGGCAGGCCGATGTCTTCCGCGCGCACCTGGCGGAGGCCCAGCAGTGGGTCGACCGCGGCGAGCCCGATCGCCCGATGCGCGTGGAGATCCCCATGCCGTACATCTCCGGGGCGGCGCAGTACTTGGAGAAGTACGGCCCCGAGGAGCGCTACAACATCGAGAGGTACCTGGCGAAGATGCCGTGCCCCGTACTGGCGTTCAGCGGCACGGAGGAAGTGGCCAACCGCTTCACGTTCGAGGGTCTGCCCGAGGTGCTGGACGAGGCCGCGCGGCAGAAGCCGGACCTCACGCCCGTCTCCATCCCCGACGGCGACCACTATTACTCGGGCAAGCAAGAGCTGGCGATGAGCCACGTCGAGGAGTGGCTGCGCACGCTGCGCTGAGCGTCATACGGCAAACGTACGCAAGACTCTGGCGGGAAAGTGTCGGAATCGAACCGACCAGCCCCCTTGCGAAGGCCTCCGCGGTTTTGAAGACCGGGTGAGCCACCAGGCCCATACTCTCCCACGTCGCACCCGAACCCTTATACCATCAGCGATTGCGCCTTGCACGCTTGCGTCGCTCGGTAGGCGTGCGGAGGTGATTTGCTCACCGTTTGCTCACCGCCGTTTCAGGAAGGGCGCCGTCGGAGGTTCGCCCGAGCCGGTCGAGGGCCTCTTGCAAGCTCGCGTCGAGGGTGGCGACGACGCGCCCCTGGGACCCAGGCAGGGCGTGGGCGTAGACCCGCAAGGTCGTGGCGGCGTCGCTATGGCCGAGGATGGTGGCGACCGTCTTCACGTCCGCGCCTTGGCCGAGCATGAGGGACGCCGCGGCATGGCGGAGGTCATGGAGATGCAGGCCGTGGAGGTTGGCCTTGGTCGCGATCTTGCGGAAGGCGTCGCTGTAGGCGTGTGGGGTGATCGGGTGTCCGAGCGGGTCGGCGAACACGAATCCCTGGTCGTCGTAGGGAGCGCCAGCGGCGAGTTTCTCCTTGGCGATCTCGACCTTGCGTGCCCGCAGCGCGTCCAGGGCGAGAGGTGCGAGCGGGACAGTGCGGCTGATGCCGGTCTTGGTGCCCTTGAGTGCCACCCCGGCGGCGGTCTGCGCGAGCGAGCAGGAAATCGTGATCGCGGCGTTCTCGAGGTCCACGTGTTCCCACCGCAGGCCG
>Ga0307374_10012000_pt1 | contig 12227 bp, 11 predicted proteins | sample OX3MG_FD_202532 | JGI IMG/M metagenome (GOLD analysis project Ga0307374, IMG submission 202532) | Soil microbial communities from Risofladan, Vaasa, Finland - OX-3 | ecosystem: Environmental > Terrestrial > Soil > Coastal area > Acid sulfate soil | place: Finland: Risofladan, Vaasa | collected...
GTGAATTGTTCGGTTTCCGCCGCGGCGCTTTTACCGGAGCCTATTCCGATGCGATGGGCCTGTTTGCTGCAGCAAATCGCGGGACGGTTTTCCTTGACGAGGTTGGGGAAATGTCTCGGGATACCCAGGTTAAACTGCTTCGTGTACTCCAGGAAAGGGAACTTCGCCCCGTTGGGAGTCCCCGTTCGATTCCTGTGGATGTGCGTATTATCGCGGCAACGAATCGGCCACTGGCAACCCTGCGGAGCGAGCAATTGCGAGACGATTTCTATTTCCGGATTGCTACTGTGACGATCGAGGTTCCACCTTTGCGGAGCCGTCCTGAAGATCTTCTGGTGCTGGTGCAGCATTTTGCAACGTCTCTGGCGCAGCGCTATGAACGTGAGATCACTGTGAGCCGTGCCGCGCTGGAGTCGTTGTTGCATTATTCGTTTCCTGGCAACGTCCGGGAACTCGTAAACATGCTGGAAAACCTTGCCGCGTTGTCCCGTGATGATCCGCAAGTGATTACCGAAAGAGATGTGAAACCCTTGTTCGACATGAGTAAATCGGAACAAATTACGATGACTCGGGTTGAACCGACCCTGACTCTCGAACAGTGGGAGCGAATGGCTATCGAACGGGCTTTGCGACAGTGCAAGGGGAATCGCACTCAGGCCGCATCGTTGCTAGGCATCTCCCGAGATACCCTCTACCGCAAGGTAAAAGAATTCAAAGAGACGGTTTGACGGTTTCGCAGGCATCGTTCGCCAGCGGCGAAGCGTCCGATTATCCGACAATGCGCCGAAACGAAGCTGTCCCTGATGCGCGGATCTTCCAGGGTTCGCACCTCGATCGATAAGGTTGCATCCTCCGAAATCCAAACGACTTCCCAAATATTTGCTCGAACTAGCGCAAATTGAGCACTACCTCGTCATTGGCTGCCCACATGCCTGTGAGATCTCGAAGGAAAAGCATGCGAAACAGCCGTGAACGTTCGCTGTGGAATCTGCGCTACCCGATCTTCTGGTTGACCTTGGCGGCATCGGCGCTGGCGGTTCTCACCACCGTAGTCGTCACCCAGGACCGACAAACGCTTCTGCGCTGGTCCGTATTTCTTTTTGCTAATCCTCAGCAAGGGAGCGCCGTATTCCGGGAAAAAGGGTGTGTCCGCTGTCATTCTGTGAATGGAGTTGGAGGAAAAGTGGGGCCGGATCTGGCAGGGGCTGGGGGTCACCCTTCCGATCTCGCCTTTCTGGTCACAGCGATGTGGAATCATGCGCCGAACATGTGGGAACGCATGCGAGCCGACCACGTCTCTTACCCAACGTTAACTTACGAAGAAACGGCTCAGCTGATTGCCTACCTATATATGGCCAGTCACATGGATGGTCCGGGAAATGCGTCGCACGGGAAGCGGCTGTTCACGTCCAAAGGATGCATCCGATGCCACACTGTCACGAACAGGAATGGCGAGCAGCGTTCGCTTTGGACTGTGTTGGGAGCAGCAGATACACCGATGGCATGGACCGAAGCCATGTGGAAGGGCGCGCCAGTAATGGAAGACGCAATGCGGAAAGCAGGGTTAAGGTGGCCGATCCTTGATGGTTCTGATCTCAATGATCTATTTGCGTTCGTCCAAGAAAGCAGGGACCACTATGCGACCGGAGCACGGGATTTCCCCGGGGACCCGGATCGCGGCTGGCAAGTCTTCCAGGACAAGTCCTGCATCACGTGTCATGAGTTGAAGCAGGATGGTTCTATTCTGCAACCGGGAAAATGGCTGGCTCCCACATTCTCCCAAGTAGGCGAGCTAATGTGGAATCATGCGCCAGAGATGCGGCGCGCGATGCAGAGCCAAGACATTGCGAACCCAAGTCTTACAAACCAAGAGATGACTGATTTGATCGCGTTCGTCTACAGCTTGCGCTATTTTGATCCGTCTGGCTCACCAGTTGTTGGCAGAAGCATTTTTAACTGGCGAGGCTGTAGCCTTTGTCACGGCGAAGACGCACAGGGTACCAGCATTGCCCCAGCTCTGCGCGGCCGGGGAAGGAATTACAACTCGATTTCCCTGGCGACCGCACTGTGGAGTCACGGCCGGGGAATGTATTACCTCTCGCAGAAATCGGGACTCGACTGGCCAACCTTGCAGGAAAACGATATTGGAGACCTGCTGGAGTTCTTGAACTCGCCAATTGCGCAATTCCAAGCGCAAAAGCAACAGTAATTCGTTCGCACCTCCCTTGAAAGTGAAAGATGGTCCGGTTAGGAATTGGTTGTCCAATTTTCGGGCAGCGCCTGATTTTCGGACACTCATTTCGTCGGTAACTTAGACAGTAAAAAATCGCCACAAGACATCTCATGGCTGTAATACCCAGTGGAACCAGCAGTTAGCTGAATCCACTGTTGTGACAACACTGCGTAAAGTGGTTTCCCGTTGGCCCCCTGCGTGCCATTACACAACACGGATGCGCCGGGAACGAAGCGGAGAAATATGTCCGGGTCCAATGGGAGGGCATACGAGAAACACTCGCCAACCAGATCTTGGTTCTGGCACTCGCCCTCCGGAAATTTTGGCATTATCTCGAAGATATCCAAGGAAGCGAGGAGAACAAATGCAAAGGATCCTGGCAACGATGAAGAAATTCAGAGCTGGCTTTGCCTTCTTGGCTGTCTTCCTGCTCACGGTCGGATTGCCGACCACATCGCAGGCAGGGACCGACCAAGAAGGCCAGAAAATCTTCCATGACAAATGTGTCCGGTGCCACGCAGAAGACGGAAGTGGAAATGCGGTCATCGGGAAGGCCCTCGGAGCTGCGGACCTTCGTTCCGACGCTGTCCAGAAGAAGTCCGATGCCGACTTTTACACTCAGATCGAGAAGGGAAAGGGCAACATGCCGCCCTTTGGACCTAGTTTGGACAAGGCACAAATCAACGCACTCGTCGCATATGTCCGTGCATTCGGCAAGAACCAAGCGGCTAGTAAGAAGAAATAACGTAACAGTGAACCGAACATGAGCCTTTCGGACGCCAAGAAAAAAAGCGTTTCCGCAAAGAAGGCTAGAGAAACTCGTCGCGCCGGTTCTCTTCGGGGGGGCCTTGGGGTCGCACTCCTGGTCTTCGGATTGGCGGTTCTTGGAGCTTTGTGGATGGCGAGAGCGGCGGAGAAAAGTGGGAGGCCCGCCGCTCTTTCCTCATCCGCGCAGACGGGCGATGATGCGCAGCCCGCGAAAGTCTCCACTGTCTTTACTCCTGCTCATCAAACTGTTCTTGATGCAGTCAGAGAATTCTTATTCTTGCAATCCACGCCTGTCCAGCCGATCGCCTTCAATCACAAGGTTCATCTCCAGCATGATTTGCAATGCACCAGTTGCCACGCCGGGGTAACTCAAGGACCCGACGCCGGAATTCCCAGCGTCACCTTTTGTATGGCTTGCCATCAAGTAATCGCTTCGGGGAAACCGGAAATCAAGAAGCTCGCTGCCTATGCTGCCGAAGGCCGGGAGGTCCCCTGGCAGCGAGTCTTCTGGTTCTATCCCACGGCGCACGTCCAGTTCTGGCACGCACCTCATATTCGCGCTGGAGTTCCCTGCGAGCAATGCCACGGCGACATGTCGCAGCGGACGGTCGCTGTAAAGACAATCGATCTAACCATGAACTTTTGCCTCACCTGCCACAAAGCGAAAGGAGTATCGGTAGATTGCACTACCTGTCACTACTAGGACATCTGATTCCCGCGGCCTCCGATTCCCGATCCGCGCGAGTGAGTGTTGGAGCTCGAAAAACATGAAACGGCGAGATTTTCTGAAACTTTCCACAATGAGCGGTGCAGCGTTCGCACTGGAAGGTTGCAGTAACCGAGGAACGCAGCTCATTCGTTTCATTCCTGAAGAGAACTTGATTCCGGGCGTCGCCATTTGGAAGCCGAGTATTTGCACTCTGTGCCCCGCGGGCTGTGGCATTCAAGCTCGGGTCATGGAAGGCGAGGCCGAGGTTATCCGGAACGGCCAGTTGGGCGTTGTCAAAATGGGATTGACCAAGAAACTGGAAGGCAATCCCGAACATCCGGTAAACCACGGAAAGCTCTGCGCGCGGGGCCAAGCTGGGCTGCAGGTTGTTTACAATCCCGACCGCATCCAGCATCCGCTCAAGCGCCTTGGGCGGCGCGGCTCGGGGCAATTTGCACAAATCAGTTGGGACGATGCTATGCAGGAACTTCTGGCCCATCTTGGCCCTCTAACCTCCCAAAAGAATCCCCCAACTCTGGTTTTCCTTACACGACCTCTCCGTGGACAACGGCGAAAACTGATTGGGCGATTTCTTTCGGGGTTCGATAGCGCGCAACTTATCCCGTTCGAACTGTTTGACGATTCGGTACTTCGGAAAGCAAATTATCTGAGCTTCGGCTTCGATCAACCACCGACATTGGACCTTGCCCGTTCCACGTACTTGATCTCCTTTGGTGCCGACTTCCTTGGAACATGGAATTCTCCTGTGGCACAAAGCCTGGCCTATGGCACGATGCGCCAGGGCCGTTCGGGTATGCGGGGAAAGTTTGTGCAAGTTGAGTCCCGCATGTCCCAGACCGGAGCAAATGCGGACGAGTGGATTCCTGCGCGGCCCGGCACAGAAGGTGTGCTCGCCCTGGGGCTCGCACATGTCATTTTGGGCGAGCATCTCCGAGCGGCAGGCGCTGAGGGCAGTGCCGGGGCCCTAATCGACGGATGGCACTACGGCCTGCTGGATTACCCTCCCGAAGCAGTTGCCTGGAAGACTGGCGTCGCTCCGGAAACCATAACGAGATTGGCCCGCGAGATTGCCTCGCACTCCCCCTCGGTAGCTCTCGCGGGTGGGGCTCCACTTGCCCAGACCAATGGATTGTTCACTGCTCTAGCCGTTAACGCTCTCAATGAACTCCTCGGCAGTGTAATGAAGCCAGGTGGCCTCCTCTTCACTCCTCAGCCACGGCTTTCCTCAGATGAATCCCGCAAGGCGCCGCCGACCGCTGCTTCTGTGCGCGAGCTTGCACGGCAGATTCTCTCGGGCCAGCCCCGGACGGTCGAAGTCGTGCTACTTCATGAGGCCAATCCTGTTTTCGCCACGCCACCGGAATGGCACGTGAGAGAGGCTCTTGATCAAGTCCCCTTCATCGCCAGCTTCGGGAACTTCCTCGACGAAACGAGTAACTTCGCTGACTTAATTCTCCCCGATCACTCCTATCTGGAATCGTGGATTGACGATGTTCCGGAAGCGGGAGCGACAGAAGCGACGGTCAGCGTCGCGCCGCCGACGATGCTGCCCCTCCATGACACTCGCGCCATGCCGGATGTCTTACTCGACGTTGCCCATCGTCTGGGCGGACGGACGAGTCAAGCTTTGCCTTGGAAGAGCTACGAAGAGATGCTTCAAGCGACACTCGCGCCACTGCGGCATCTTTCCGGCTCGATCAGCGCCGATAGTGATGATGAATTCTGGAAAAAAGTGAAGGAGAAGGGTGGCTGGTGGAGCGTCAACGAGAGCGCCGCTCCAAGGCCACAAACTCCTTCACGATCCTTCCGCCCATTCAAGAACCAGGAACCGCAGTTTGACGGATCGACGGCGGAATTCCCATTTCACTTCCTGCCGTACGCTTCGCAGCAGTTTTTCGACGGTACTCTTGCGAATTTGCCGTGGATGCAGGAGATGCCGGACGTCCTCTCAACGGGGATGTGGAGCAGTTGGGTGGAAATCAACCCGCAGACCGCAGGGCGGCTGGGAATCGAAACGGGCGATCTCTTGGAGGTTGTTTCCCAACACGGCAAACTTCGCGCTCCGGCGCTTTTGTCTCCGGGCATTGCGCCGAATGTCATCGCCATGCCTGTTGGCCAGGGGCATGAGCAGTACGGGCGTTATGCCAGCAGTCGCGGTGCCAATCCTCTTAAGATTCTGGCGCCCCAACTCGAACCGACCACGTCTTCCTGGGCCTGGGCGGGAACACGGGTGAGTGTCGCACTAGTGGGTAAAGGCGAATTAATCATGTTCTCGGGTGGTCCAGTGAAATGGGGCCAAGAAAAGGTGACCCGGTAACCTGGACCGCTCACCAGTGGCGGTGATGAGGAGGGCTAATGGCGCGTAGATGGGGAATGGTGATTGACCTCGACCGCTGTACCGGTTGCGAAGCCTGCGTTGCAGCTTGCCACGCCGAAAATAACATCGCCACGGTCGGCGATGCGGAGGCCGCCCGAGGCCGGGCGATTCACTGGATTCGCGTGGAACGCTACTGGGAAGGAGAATATCCGAATGTGCGCGTGATGTTCCGGCCCATCCCCTGTCAACAGTGCGACGCCGCACCTTGTGAACCGGTCTGCCCCACATATGCCAGCTACCACAACGCGGATGGCCTCAATGCCCAAGTTTACAATCGCTGCATCGGCACCCGCTATTGCGCCAACGCCTGCCCGTACACGGTGCGGTACTTCAATTGGTTCAATCCCGTTTGGGATAAACCGCTGAACCTTCAACTCAATCCCGATGTATCGGTCCGCGAGGCAGCGGTCATGGAAAAATGCACCTTTTGTATTCAGCGCATCAAGGCGGCAGAGATCAAGTCCGAGATGGAGAAACGCGAGATTAAGGACGGAGAATTCAGCCCGGCATGTGTACAGTCCTGCCCTGCGGATGCCATGGTCTTTGGTGATTTGGACAACCCCGATAGCATTGTGTCTCGTCTTTCGCGCTCCGTCCGAGGCACACAACTGCTTTCCGAAGTGGGTACCGATCCGAAGGTGACCTACCTCGAAAGAGAGTCTTCCCGTGGCAACGAATAGCATTGCGCAAACCAACTTCGTTCGTCTCAACGACGACCGGATCAACCAAGATTTGCTGCGCCCAGTCTTCCATACGTCTCGGAGGTTTTACGCGATCGTTTTACTCCTCGCCGTGCCGGTAGTGGCGGCCCTTGCGGCCTTTCTCTACCAAGTCTACTCCGGGATCGGCGTTGCAGGCATCTCACGTCCGGTTTTTTGGGGCTTCTATATTACGAACTTCGTCTTCTGGATCGGTATCAGTCACGCCGGAACACTCATTTCTGCCATTTTGCGCTTGGCAAATGCCGGCTGGCGGCGGCCGGTCACTCGGTGCGCCGAAGCGATTACCGTTTTTGCTCTTTTAATTGGTGCATCCTTCCCTGTGATTCACCTCGGTCGCCCGTGGCTATTTTTCTGGCTCATTCCGTATCCCAGCGAACGCGGCATCTGGCCAAATTTCCGGTCGCCCCTGCTCTGGGATTTCTTCGCTATAAGCACCTACATTACGGGCTCCCTGACTTTTCTTCTCCTCCCTATCATTCCTGATTGGGCCGTGGTTCGGGATAAAGCATCGGGATGGCGCAAAAGAATCTATACGGTTCTAGCACTCGGATGGCGCGGTACCCCCAGGGAATGGCATCGGCTTGAAATGGCGATGCGTATCATGGCAGTCGCCATCATTCCTGTCGCTGTTTCGGTTCATACAATTGTTTCCTGGGATTTCGCAATGGCGCCCGTTCCGATGTGGCACTCCACCGTCTTTGGTCCATACTTCGTGGCAGGAGCGATCTTCAGCGGGATTGCGGCCCTGATTATCGCCATGGCTTTCCTGCGCAAATTCCTTCATTTAGAGGAGTACCTGAAGCCGATTCATTTTGACAATCTCGGCAAACTCCTGTTGTTGATGAGTCTCCTGTGGGTCTACTTTATTTTCGCCGAACGCCTGACGGTGTGGTATGGCAACCAGGCTTCCGAGATGGCTGCTTTCTGGTCAATCCAGCGGGGGAAATTCGCAATTCTCTTCTGGACTATGGTTTCCTGCAATTTCCTGATCCCCTTTCCGATTCTCGCGATCAAGAAACTGAGGACTATTACTGGCACTGTCATCGCGTCCATAACAGTCGTGATCGGGATGTGGCTTGAGCGGTTCCTGATCATTGTTCCCCCATTGGAGCACAAGTACCTTCCCTATGCCTGGGGGAATTACCGCCCGACGTGGGTCGAAATCACAATCACGGTGGGTACATTTTTCGCCATGGCCTTGCTCTACCTACTGTTCGTGAAATTCGTGCCAATTATTTCCATGTGGGAACTCAAAGCTGGTCAGCACGTCCAGCCCCTGTCTCACGAGCCTGATCCCGCATTGAGCCAAGCCAACGCAGACCTAAACAACAGTTTGCCGGTAACGGACAGCGAGGCCTGATATGAATGCGATCTATGGTCTGTTTTCTGATCCTGACTCTGCCGGGCAAGCCTTGAAGGTTTTGCGCGCGGCAAGCTCGCGGGGGCACATCAACGTTGATGGAATCGTCGTTATTTCCTCCGAGCCACTGGAAGATGAAGACCTGGGTTTGCCAAAACAACGGACGCCCATGCCCTGGCTCGCGGCGCTTGGCGGCCTCATCGGCGGTTCGATAGGCTACGCACTCGCGACCTTCACGCAACGCACCTATCCGCTGCCCACCGGAGGCATGCCCATTGTGGCGATGTGGCCCACCGGTATCATCATGTATGAGTTGACTATGCTAAGCGCGATTCTTGCCACGCTTGTCACGTTTCTCATTACTGCGCGATTGCCCAACTACCGAAAGCGACTCTATGACCCGGAGATTTCCGATGGAAAGATTCTCATCGGCGTCGCTGATCCAGATGGCAATTATTGTGCCGAACTCAAGCGGCAGCTCCACCAGGAGGGCGCGGAGAAGGTAAAAGAGTTTTCAAATGGCTAGCCTGGTGGGAACGGAAAGACGCGGGTAACTCTGATAGCGCGGGGGCTGCCAGGAATATCTGAAGAGACGTGGAGACGCGAAACGGGATTTATCCCGACTAATTAACCTAAGGGAGACGATGCAATGAATAAAGCGGGCCGAAGGCCACGGTTCAGCGCAATACTCGTATTCAGGATTCTGTTTGTGCTCTCTCTCGCGGCATGGCTTCCCGTTCCTAACGCGCAGGCTGTTCCGAGCTACTCACGCCAGACGGGTTTCCCTTGCAGCTCCTGCCACACGAACCCGCCCGAACTGACTCCGCTCGGTCGGATTTTCAAGCTGAATGGCTACACGATTACGGGACTGAAGGTGATCACCTCGCCGCCGGAGAAAGGAAAAGCGGGCCTGACTCTCCTCTCTGAGCTTCCTTTATCTGCGTGGTTCGAAATCTCGAATACCGGAACAAACAAGCCCCAGCCAGGCACACAGAACTGGAGTTTTTCCTTCCCGCAGGATGTATCTTTGTTTCTCGCCGGCGCGTATGCAACCCACCTCGGCGGATTCGTGCAGGCGACGTACGACGTGCAATCGGATCATTTCAGTTGGGACAACACCGATATCCGTTATTCCAACAACCGGCAGGTCAAGGGAAAATCACTGGTCTACGGAATTGATCTCAACAATAACCCTACCGTTGAAGACCTTTGGAACACAACGCCGGCCTGGGGCTTTCCGTGGCTCGCTTCACCCTCTGCGCCGACGCCCGCCGCTACAACCGTCATTGACGGATCTCTGGCGCAGGACGTTGCCGGGCTCGGCGGATACGCGATGTGGAACAATCATCTCTACGGCGCGGCGACGCTTTATCGCTCCTCACACCTGGGACAGCCGCTGCCAAATCCCGGCACGAATTTCGATTTCAACATTCAGGGTGCGGCGCCGTACTGGCGCGCGGCCTGGCAGCAGACCATAGGCAACAGTTATTTGGAATTCGGAACTTATGGGATGCACATGAGGTCCACACCGCAAACCATTACGGGGCCGGAGGACATTTATACGGACAATGCCGTGGACGCGCAGTTCGAGCGCGTTCTCCCGCAGTGGAGGAATGACCTACTGACTCTCCGCGGGACGTATATCCGCGAAAACTCGAATCTGAATGCGCAGGTAGCCGCAAACCCGGCTGGCACCAGCTTCGCCCCGCACCACCTGAATACGTATCGCGTCAACGCGGTCTACCATTTCGGGTATCACTACGCTCCGGCGTTCGAATACTTCGTGACCAATGGCACCACCGATCCGCTTCTGTTCGCTCCGGCGGCGCTGACCGGGAGCGCGAACGGCAGCCCGAACAGCAGGGGATACATCCTGAATCTCACGTACTGGCCGGTGCAGAACGTGCGGCTGGCCGTGCAGTACACCGGCTACACGCGGTTCAATGGAGGCGGAAATAACTACGACGGCTCCGGCCGCAACGCCGGAGATAACAACTCGGTGTATTTGTACCTGGGGCTGATTTTCTAGGACAACACCGCACGATCCGATAGTAGAGAAAGGCGGGTTTCAAACGTGAAGCCAATACGCGGGAACAAAATAATAAGCGCAGCAGCTATGCTGCCGGCAATCCTGGGGCTCGGTGCGGCCGTGTTCTTCGTGGCGGGATGGGCGGCGCACGGCCAGTCCGCAGCCGTGAGCGGAGGAGAAATCTCAGGTAAGATCCATTTCCAGGGTGAAAAGCCAAAATTGCTGCCGCTCGACATGCGAAAAGATCCTGTCTGCGTGTCCGAACATTCCGGAGCGGTGTATGCACAGGACGGAGAAGTGAACGCTGACGGGACGCTGCCAAACGCGTTTGTGTACATCAAGTCGGGAACTGGCAAATTGCCGAAGACCGCGCCACGCAATTCGGTGGATTTGACGCAGCGAGGCTGCCTGTATGAACCGCACGTGCTGGGAATCATGGTGGGACAGCCCCTGCAAGTACTGACGCTGGACCCGACGACGCACAACATCCACGTGGTGGGGGATGCCAACCAAGACTGGAATGTGACGCAGCAGCCGGGTTCACCGTCGGTGATCCGCAGATTCACCAAACCTGAGGTGATGATACCGGTGCACTGCAACGAGCACCCGTGGATGAAGGCGTATATCGGGGTGGTGAGCAATCCGTTCTACGCGGTGACGGGAAGCGATGGGAGCTTCACGTTAAAGGGCGTGCCGCCAGGGGAATACACGCTTGAGGTGTGGACGGCGACGTTTGGGATGCAAGAGCAAAAGGTCGTGGTGCGAGCCGGCGAAACCGCGAACGCAAACTTCACATTCCAAGGCGAATAACGTCATGACCTTCCCTAGGTGAATTCTCTCTCATTTCACCTGGTACAAAAATCTCCGGTCAGGTCAGGGAACTGTGACCAAAGAAATTGTGCCAGTTCATGTTTGCGGACATTCGTTGAGAGTGTAGCCAAGGGCGGCATAGCCCGCCAGTCTCTTCTTGTACATGCGGGCGAGCATGGGCACCTGCACATCCGCGTAGTCGTAGACCCTCACTTCCGTCTTGTTTTCGTCGAGGCGGTGCAAGCGGCCAACGTATTGTTGTAACGTTCCTTTCCATGAGACTGGCATGGCGAGAAACAACGTGTCCAATTGTGGATCGTCAAAGCCTTCGCCAATGTAGCTTCCCGTTGCCAAGAGGACGCGTGGATCACCGGAAGGTACGGCGGCAATGGATTCCGCGAGTTTTTTTCTTTGTTTTGCGCCCATCCCTCCCTTCAGGATAAAAACTTGGAATGGAATTCCGCTCAAGCATTCGGCCAAGTGCTTCAGGTGTTCCGTCCGGCTCGTCAGAACAAGCGGTGAACGGCCGGCAGCTAAAGCCTCCTTCAGGTCTTGGATGATCATGTCATTTCGCGCTTTATCGGAGACGAGCGCGGCATAAATATCCTGAATCGTCGCTGAATCTTCGAGGACAGGGCAAAGAAAAGTCGTGTAGCGCGGGATGACCTTGTGTTCAAGGGAGGAAGAGGCGGCATCCCCTTTGGCGCTCCGATGGTATCGGATGGGCCCGCATTGCATGAACAGAATAGGGTGGTGCCCATCATTCCGGGTTGGCGTTGCGGTCAGGCCGAGAATATATTTCGCCCTCGCTTGGCGCAGAACCTGCTCGAACGTGAATGCCGAAAGATGATGGCACTCATCTACGATAATCTGCCCATAGTCAGCGACAAAGTCTTTCACTTCCCCTTTGCGTTGCAAGCTTTGGATCAACGCGACATCGATTGCGCCGGTTCTTTTGGTTTTTCCTCCGCCAATTTGTCTGATCTGTCCAATGGGCACGCACAAGAAGGCCGACAAACGTTCGCGCCACTGATCCATCAGTTGGCGGCGATGCACGAGGATCAGCGTATTGACTGCTCTTCTGGCGATCAGACAGGCCCCGACCACGGTCTTCCCGAATGCCGTTGGCGCGCTCAGTATGCCCTGATCATGGGCCAGCACTTGCGTGATTGCCTCCTGCTGATCGGGGCGCAGCTCC
>Ga0307374_10012001_pt1 | contig 12227 bp, 9 predicted proteins | sample OX3MG_FD_202532 | JGI IMG/M metagenome (GOLD analysis project Ga0307374, IMG submission 202532) | Soil microbial communities from Risofladan, Vaasa, Finland - OX-3 | ecosystem: Environmental > Terrestrial > Soil > Coastal area > Acid sulfate soil | place: Finland: Risofladan, Vaasa | collected...
TAGGTGTACTCACGCTCGTAGGTTTCGTGGAACGAGGCCTCGATCGCCTCGACCGCCGCTGCGTCGATCCTCCGATCGGGCAGCGTGACCTCGACGCCGTGCTCCTGGTTCGCATAGCGGAGGTTCGCGTGGCGGCGGAACCGCACCTGGTCAGCCGCGATCCCCTCGCCGGCGAATTGCTCGAGCGCGGCCGCCTCGAGCTCGCCGAAGACACCTTCGAGCCGCTCGGCGTGCGCCGGCGCGAGGTTGAGGAGGCGCGTGAGGAAGTAATCGCGGCGCAGGTCGCTCATCAGCATCCCCCACGCCGAGAAGACGTCGGCGGCGCGCGGGATCACGACCTTCCCGATCCCGAGCTCGGCGGCGAGGTCGACGGCGTGCATGCCGCCGCCGCCGCCGAAAGCGACGAGCGTGAAGTCGCGCGGGTCGTAGCCGCGGTTGAGGGAGATCAGCTTGAGCGCGTTGATCATGTTGTTGTTCGCGATCCGGATCACGCCGCGTGCGGCGCCGGCGCGGTCGACGCCGAGGCGGGCGGCGACCCGGTCGAGCGCGGCCCCGACCGCCTCCATGTCGGCCTCGACCTCGCCGCCGCAGAAGTAGTCGCGATTGATCCGACCGAGCTCGAGGTTCGCGTCGGTGGTGGTCGCCTCGGTGCCGCCGCGGCCGTAGCCCGCAGGGCCGGGCACCGCTCCCGCCGACCGCGGCCCGACGTGGAGCTTCCCGAAGTCGTCGACCCACGCGATGCTGCCACCGCCGTTTCCGATCTCGACCAGGTCGACGACGGGGACCATGATCGGGTAGCCGGCCGAAAGGCGGCTTCGCTCGATCCAGTAATCGGAGATCACCTTCACGTGCCCGCCCTCGATCAGCGAGCACTTCGCGGTCGTCCCGCCGATGTCGAGCGCGAGCACGTTGCGCTCGCCGATCAGCCGGCCAAGCTCGGCGGCGCCCCAGAAACCGCTCGCGGGGCCGGACTCGACCATCGTGATTGGGATCGACTTCGTCTTTTCGACCGAGTCGACGCCGCAGTTCGACTGCATGATGTAGAGCTGGCCATCGAAGCCGGAATCGCGGACACCGGAGGCGAGCAGCGTGAGGTAGCGCTCCGCCACGGGCTGGACATAGGCAGAGAGCACGGTGGTGCTCGTGCGCTCGTACTCTCGCCACTCGCGTGTGATCTGGTGCGACGCGACCGAGGAGACCTCGGGCCAGAGCTCGCGAACCCCGGCGAGGACGGCCTGTTCGTGGCTCGGGTCAGCGTAGGCGTGGAGCAGGCAGATCGCGACGGCCTCGACGCCGTCGGCGCGGAAGTCCGCCACGATCCCCGGGAGGCCGGTCAGGTCGAGCGGCTCGCGCTCGCGCCCATCGTGGGTGAGCCGGCCGGGGAGCTCGCGCCGTAGGTAGCGGGGCACAAACGGCGGCGGCTTCTCGTAGTGGAGGTTGAAGTAGTCGGGCCGGTTGCCGCGCGCGATCTCGAGCGAGTCCCGGAACCCCGAGGTCGTGATCAGGGCGGTCTTCACGCCCTTGCGCTCGGTGATCGCGTTGATCACGAGTGTCGTCCCGTGGGCGAGGAAGCCGATCTCGCCGATCGCGATCCCGCTCTTCGCGAGCACGTCGAGGACGCCGCGCTCGAAGTCCGGCGGCGTGGTGTCGGACTTCGCCGTGAGGATCTCCTGGCGCCCCGTCTCGGGATCGCTCCAGAAGGTGACGAGGTCGGTGAAGGTGCCGCCGACATCGGTCGCGGCTCGCAGGAGCGCCGTCATGCGCCGACCTCGTCGTAGAGGCTGCCGGTCATCGGGCCGGCGAGGAGAGGCTCGATCTCCTGCCTCAGGGTGGCGCGGATCGGCGCGTCGAGCCACGACTGGTAGCCATCGGGGCTCTCCCACCAGGCGTGCACGACGAACCCCCCGCCCGCCTCACGCGGGCGGAGCAATCGTCCGCCGCGAAACGCGGGGAGCCGCGCCGCATGCCCGAGGACGTCGAGGCGGTGAAACACCTCGATGAAGGCGTCCTCGTCGATCGCGCGGACCGGGATGGTGAGGATCGAGTGGGTCATCTCATGTGAGCCGGGAACGTCCCTTCTTACTGGCCGGGTCGCGAAAAGTCAATCGAGAGGAAAGATCCGTTTACACTGACGCGAACCGTGGTCGACGAGGACTTCCGGCATCTGGGGCAGCGGCTCCAGGGGCTCCGGCGGGAGCAAGGGCTAACGCTCGAGCGGGTCTCGGCCGACAGCGGGCTGTCGGCGGGCTACCTCTCCCAGATCGAGAACGGGCAGGCGGTGCCGTCGTTGACGGCGCTCCAGGTGATCGCAGCGAGCCTCGGCGCGGAGCTGGCGACGTTTTTCCCGGACAGCAGCGAAGCGACGACGCGGATCGTGCGTGCATCCGATCGGAACGGGTTCAGGCTCGAGCGCCAGTCGGGCGAGGAGTACGCAGTGCTCGCCCAGCAGGTCGAGGGGTCGGCTTTCTCCGCCGTGTACGCGCGCCACCTTCCCGGAGCGGCCGCCCTCCCTTTCCGCCACCTGGGAGAGGAGTTCGCCCTCGTCCTCTCCGGGCGGGTGAAGCTGACGATCGGCGAGCAGACACACGAGATCGGCCCGGGCGAGTGGGCCCACTATTCCTCCCAGCACGGCCACTCCGCCGAGGTCGTCTCGGATGAGCCGGTCGAGGCGATCTGGATCCTCACACCGGCGATCGTATGACGACCATCGCGCGCGCCCACGAGAGCTTCGAGCCGCTCAACCTGCTCGGACGGCGGCTCCGCGAGCGCAGGCGCGAGCTCGGGTTGACGCTCGCCGAGGTCGCGGCCGCGGCAGGTATCTCGGTCGGGCATTCGTCGTCGATCGAGAAGGGGACGACGCTGCCATCGCTTCCGGTGCTGGCGCGGGTCGCGCATGCGCTCGATCTGACGCTCGCCGAGGTGCTCCGCGCCTCGCCGGCGGCGGGGATCGCGCGCGGCAAGGTGGACGCCTCGCTCGACTGGGCCCAGCTCGTCGGGGCCGGGTCGCGCGTCCAGGTCTGGTATGTGCGGGAGCGTTCGGGCGTATCGGCCTCCGCACCGTTCCCGCTTGCCGGCGACGATCTCTTCGTCTTCGTGCACGTCGGCGAGATCGAGATCGACGTGAACGACGTTCGGCACGTCTTGAGCGAAGGCGACTCGATCCACTGCCAGGGGCCGCGTTCGATCGCCTGGACGGCGACCTCGGCCGGCGACGCCGCGACGTTGTGGGTCTCGCGCGGAGCTCGGGCGCGAGACCGGCTCTGATTCCCGGCTTGCCGAGCGGCGGCGACCCTTCACACTCCATCCGCCCGCCGGTTCGACTCGCTCGTCGTCGCGCCCGGCTCGCCCGGCGGCTTAGACTGGCGCCGGGCGCCGGATCCTCCCGCATCCGACCGTTAGCCCGGAGATTGTCAACCAGACCAGTGGTTGCAGACAGTGCCCGAGTCGGCAGTCACGGTCCAGGAGGTCAGGCGCAAATGGCCGATTCCGCCGCAAGCTCGCTCGAGAAGATCTACTACGACGACCTCACTTGGCCCGAGGTGAACGAGGCCGTCGCAGCCCGCAAGGTGGTGCTGCTCCCGATCGGCAGCACCGAGCAGCACGGGCACCACCTGCCGCTCGACACCGACAACTTCCTCGCACGCAGCGTCTGCGTCAAGGCGGCGCAGCAGGCGCCGACCGAGCTGCTCGTGATGCCGACGATCCCCTACGGCTACAACGAACACGCGCTCGATTTTCCCGGCACGATCCACGTCCACTACGACCACTTCATCGAGTACTGCCTCGACGTCTGCAAGAGCGTCGTCTACGCCGGCTTCGATCGCATCGTCCTGATCGACGGGCACGGCTCGAACGAGCACCTCTGCGAGTTCATCGCGCGGCGCGCGACGCTCGAGACCGATGCCCTCGTCGCCTCGACGCTCTGGGTACGGCTTGCCACGGAGGCGTTCGAGCGCGTCCGGGAGTCGGGGCTCGGCGGAGCCTCGCACGCGTGCGAGCTCGAAACGTCTGCGTACCTCTATCTCGACGAGGCGCGGGTGCAGATGGACAAGGCGGTCAACCACGTCGGCGGCGCGTCCGGTCACCCGAGCTCGCGGTTCCTCTACTCGGACATCTCAAAGGGCGGCGGGCCGATCAAGATGGTGCGCTGGACGAGCACCGCGACGCCGACCGGCGTGACCGGTGCGGCCGCACTCGCCACGAGAGCCAAGGGAGAGGCCGTGGTGGAGCAGGCGGTCTCGAGCCTGCTCGACTTCGTCCGCGAGTTCCGTGCGATGGACAAGGGCGAGCGCGTCGATCACCGCGTCAAGCGGCCGACGCTCCCGACCCTGCCGAGCATGGACTGACGTTGCCGGTCATCGCGGAGGTCGAGGCTCTCCACCTGCGGTTACCGGACGTGCCCGAGGAGGCAGACGGGACACGCGACGTCCTGCTCGTCGAGATCACCACCGACGACGGCCTCACCGGGGTCGGCGAGGTCTCGAGCAACTCCTATGTGTGCCGCGCGATCGTCGAGGCGCCGCGGTCGGCAGCGCGGCGGCACGGATTGCGCGCGATCCTGCTCGGACAGGACGCACTCGATGTCGAGGGCAACTGGCGTCTGATGTTCGACGAGACGCGCCGCTACGGCCGCCGCGGGATTGCGCTGCACGCGATCAGCGCGGCCGACCTCGCGCTCTGGGACATCCGCGGCAAGGCGCTCGGCGAGCCGGTGCACTCCCTGCTCGGAGGCAAGCAGCGGGATCGCGTCCGGGCGTATGCGAGCTACCTGTTCGGGCAGACGCCAGAGGAGACGGCGGCGAAGGCTCGCGAGGCGCTGGAGCTCGGCCTGCGAGCCGTGAAGTTCGGCTGGGGCCCGTTCGGTTTCGACGAGGCTGTCGACCTTGCGCACGTCGATGCGGCGCAGAAGGTACTCGGCGGCAGTGCCGAGCTGATGGTCGACGCCGGCTGCGCCTTCGATCCCGAGACGGCGCTCGCGCGCGCGAAGGAGCTCGCCAGGCGAGAGGTGGGCTGGTTCGAGGAGCCTCTCGGCTACGACGACCTCGCGGGCTACGCGTGGCTCTGCGAGCGCTCGCCGGTGCCGATCGCAGGGGGCGAGATGGAAACCGGCGTGCTCGACTTCACGCGTCTGATCGACGCGGGGCTGCACGTGCTTCAGCCCGACGTCGCGATCTGCGGCGGCCTGACGGTGGCAAGGGCGGCGTCCGAGCTCGCCTTCGCTGCGGGCCGGCGCACCGTCGCACACGCCTTCAGCACCGGCATCTGTCTGATGGCGTCGCTGCACTGGATGGCGAGCCGGCCCGACGGCGAGCTCGTCGAGTACTGCCTCGCCCCGTCGCCGTTTGTCCGGGAGCTCGTCTCCAGCCAGCCGGGACTCGAAGACGGGTATCTGCCGGTCCCCGACACACCAGGCCTCGGCGTCGAGCTCGACCGGTTGCTGGTCGACCGCTACCGCGTTAGCTGAGCTGACAGCCAGGACGGGACGGAACCCGTCTGCGAACGGGTGTTTCCGGCCTCGATTGCTCAGGGCCTCGCCGCGGGGCCTCCTGCCGGCCAGGGGGATCCACTCCGGGAAGGCCCGTCTCCAGTTCTCGTGGATGATCCGGTCCTGGGTCTCGACGTCGACGGTGGGGAGCCCGCTGCCGGCGACGACGTCGTTGACCCGGCGCAGGCCGTTGATCACGTTCTCGATCGTTCCCGACGGGAAGTCCGAGGCGAAAAGCAGCTTGTCCGCGACGCCGTACTCGATCGCATTGATCAGCGACATCCAGTACCGCCAGGGCCGGTAGTGGCACGCCGAGATGTCGGCGTAGAGGTTCGGGCACTTCCGGATCAGGGCGACCGTGTCCTCCTCCCAGGGGTGACCGAGGTGGGCGATGATCATCCGCAGGTCGGGGAACCGCATCGCGATCCCCTCGAGCTGGAGCGGTGCGCCCCATTTGAGACGCGCCTTACTGGGGAAGGTCGTTCCCTGATGCCAGATCACCGGGACGTTGCGATCGCTGCAGAGCTCGAACAGCTCCCAGTGCCGCTCGTCCTCCGGATCGAAATGCTGGTAGACCGGCCCCAGCTTGAGACCGCGAAGGTTCAGGGTGTCGATCGCGTGCTCGAGCTGGGGGACGCAGCCCGGGTCGTTCGGGTCGACGGATGCCCAGCCGACGATCTTCTCTGGGTGGGCGGCTGCGTACTCCGCGATCAGCTCGTTGGGCACCCAGACGCCGACGGCGCGCGCCTGCAGGCCGAACACGACGACCTTGTCGGCGCCGACGGAGGCCTCCCAGTGCTGCTCGGGGCGGGAGTCGTAGCTGTGCAGGTCGAGCGCGCCCGCGTAGGCCTCGCCGCCGGAACGCTCGAGCTTCACGAGCTTCGACGCGAGAGCCTCGCTCGCCCATTCCTCGCCGATGTGGTCGGGGTACCACCAGAGGTGCGAGTGGACATCGACGATCACGACCGCTCCCCGAGGTACGACGCAAAGCGGTCGAGCACGGCCGCCAGCTCGGCCTGCGCCGAGCGATCGAGCCGCACGGCCGGCGGCCGCAGGTCGGGCTCCGCGAGACCTGCTGCGGCCAGCGCCTCCTTGACGACCGCGACGTTGTGGCGGCCCCGATCGCGGTTGCGCAGCAGCTCGAACGGGATGACCAGCGCGAGCAGCTCGTCGACGGCAGCCGAATCCCCCCGCTCGAGCGCTGCGAGCAGCGCAAGCGCCAGGGCAGGCTCGACATTGGCGAGGCCCGAGGTGAAGCCGCGGATGCCGAGATGGGCGAACGCGGGCACCCACAGCTCGGCGAGGCCGCAGACCCAAAGCGTCCGCTCGGCGAGACCGCCCGAGGTCATGAGCGCCGAGGCCCGCTCGAGGTCCGGCACCGCGTACTTGACCGCGACGACGTTCGGATGGTCGATGACCGCATGGAGCTCGGCGGCGGCGAGCCGCGGCGTGCGGAGATAGGGCACGACCGGAAGCGGCGACTCGTCCGCAACCGCGTGCAGCAGCGCGACGAGGCCCCCGGCGGATCCACCCGGGTCGCCCGGCTCGTGCACCATCACTGCGTCGACGCCCTGCTCCGCCGCGAACGAGGCCAGCTCGAGCAGCTCCGACAGAGGCCCTGCGAGACCGGCGAGCAGCGCGGCGTTCGCCCGTGTCGCGGCGGCGACCCGCACGACCTCGCGCCGCTCGGAGCTGCTGAGCTGGAATACCTCGGCCGTCGCGCCGAGTGTCGTGATCGCCTGGATGCCCGCCGAATCGATCCGCCCGATCAGCGATTCCAGAGCGGCGTGATCGATCGCTTTGCCGCCGCGCACGAACGGCGTGACCGGCACGGCGGTGACGCCCGCAAGCCGCTCCCTGAGCTGCGCCGACGACATCGCGGCAACGATACGCCGTGCCCGGCGGCGGTGCCGTAGAACTCCCGACGCCAGCCCTTGCCGGGCCGACCGACCCGGTAGGTGCCTCGATGATTTACTCACCGCCGTGGCCCCCGTTTCTCCTGCGATTGAAACATCACCGCCCGAGGCGAGGCGCGCCGCCCTGGTGACGGGAGCGGCGGGCGCGATCGGCGGGGCGATCGCGACGCAACTCGACTCCGACGGCTGGGCGGTACACGCCGTCGATCTCGCCGACGGCGATCTCGCGACGCCGGAGGGAAACCGGCAGGTCGTCGACGCCGCACTCGAGCGCTTCGGCCGCCTCGATGCGGTCGTGGCTGCGGCGGGCTTCCAGCACGTAGCGCCCGTGCGAGAGCTTCCCGTCGAGCGCTGGGACGCGCTGCTCGCCGTTCTCCTGACGAGCCCGTTCCTGCTCGCCCAGCACGCCTGGGATGCACTGACAGCCTCTGGCGACGGCCGCTTCTGCGTGATCGGGTCGGCTCACTCGCTCGTCGCCTCGCCGTTCAAGGCGGGCTACGTCGCGGCAAAGCACGGCGTGCTCGGCCTCGTGAAGACGATCGCCCTCGAGGGCGCGAAGGACGGGATCAGCGCGACCGCGATCTGCCCCGGCTACGTCCGCACGCCGCTCGTGGAGGCGCAGATCGCCGATCAGGCGAGAGTGCACGGCCTACCGCAGGAACGCGTGCTCGACGACGTGATCCTCGCAGCGCACGCGGTCAAGCGGCTGCTCGAACCGTCGGAGGTCGCAGAAGTCGTCGGGTTCGTCCTCGGCCGCTCCGGCCGGGCGTTCACCGGCGCGCCCGTCGTGATCGACCTCGGGTGGAGCGCCCGTTGAACAAGCGGTCGGTCGCACCGCTCTGGACGCCCTCGCCCGATCAGGTCGAGCGGACCATGCTGAGTCGCTACCTGCGCTGGCTCGAGGCGAAGCGAAGCCTTTCGTTTGCCGGCTACGACGAGCTTTGGGCCTGGTCGGTCACCGATCTCGAGGGGTTCTGGGGCTCGCTCTGGGAGTACTTCGACGTCCAGGCTTCACGGCCCTACGAGCGCGTTCTCGGCCGCCGCACGCTGGAGTCGGCCGAATGGTTCCCGGGTGCAGAGCTGAGCTACGCCGAGCACATCTTCCGCGGCAAGCCCGACGAGCGGGTGGCGATCGTCCACGCCTCGGAGCTGCGGCCCCAGGCCGACCTGAGCTGGGGCGAGCTGCGGGCAGCGACGGCACGGGTGGCGGCGGGACTGCGCGAGCTTGGCGTCGATCGCGGCGACCGGGTCGCCGCCTACCTGCCGAACATCCCGGAAGCAGCGATCGCGTTCCTCGCCTGCGCGTCGATCGGTGCGACCTGGTCGAGCTGCTCGCCCGACTTCGGGGCCCGCAGCGTGATCGACCGGCTCGCCCAGATCGAGCCGAAGGTGCTGTTTGCCGTCGACGGTTACCGCTACGGCGGCCGCGACTTCGACCGCCTCGACGTGGTCGGCGAGATCCAGAGCGCGATCGGGAGCCTCGAGCGAACGGTCGTGCTGCCCTATCTCGACGCGGCGCCGGACCTCGGCCGGCTCCGCAGCGCGATCAGCTGGGAGGAGCTCGGGCGCTCGGGCGAGGGCGCCGAGCTCGAGTTCACGCAGCTGCCGTTCGACCACCCGCTCTGGGTGCTCTACTCGTCCGGCACGACCGGCCTGCCGAAGGGAATCGTTCACGGGCAGGGCGGGATCCTGCTCGAGTACCTGAAGCAGCTGCATCTGATGACCGACGCCCAGGCCGGCGACAGGGTCTTCTGGTTCTCGACCACCGGTTGGATGATGTGGAACTACCTGATCGGGGCGCTCCTGACCGACGCCACGATCGTCATCTACGACGGCAACCCGGTCGCGCCCGACCCGGCCGTTCTCTGGAACCTCGCCTCCTCCGCACGCGTCACCTGCTTCGGCACGAGCGCCGCCTACCTCTCCGCCTGTATCAAGGGCGGCGTCGAGCCGACCCGCGGCCGCGACTTGAGCGCGCTGCGCAGCGTCGGCTCGACCGGATCGCCCCTCGCGCCGGAGGGCTTCCGCTGGGTCTACGAGCACGTCGGGCCCGACACGTGGCTCTTCTCGATGAGCGGCGGCACCGACCTCGCAACCGCCTTCGTCGGCGGCGTTCCTACCCTGCCCGTCTACGAGGGCGAACTTCAGGCGCGATCGCTCGGAGCGAAGGTCGAGGCCTTCGACGAGCACGGGCGCTCGGTGCTCGACGAGGTCGGAGAGCTCGTCCTGACCGAGCCGATGCCGTCGATGCCGCTCTACCTCTGGGACGACCCCGACGGCGAGCGCCTCCGCGAGAGCTACTTCTCGTTCTTTCCCGGGATCTGGCGTCACGGCGACTGGATCGAGATCACCTCGCGCGGGACCGCGATCATCTACGGCCGCTCCGACTCGACGATCAACCGCGGCGGCGTCCGGATCGGGACGAGCGAGATCTACCGGGCGGTGCTCGAGCTCGACCAGGTGGTGGACGCCCTCGTCGTCGACCTGCCGCTACCGGCGACGAACGGATGGATCCTGCTCTTCGTCGTCGTGCGCGAGGGCGCGGCCCTCGACGAGGGCCTCGTCGCCGAGATCCGGCGGCGGATCCGCGAGGACTGCTCGCCGCGCCACCTTCCCGACGAGATCCGCGAGCTCGCCGAGATCCCGCGGACGCTGTCTGGGAAGGTGGTCGAGGTGCCGGTGAAGCGGATCCTGATGGGCGCCGCGCCCGAGACGGCCCTGAGCCGCGGGTCGCTCGCCAACCCGAAAACGCTCGACCCGTTCGTCGAGCTCGCAGCCGAGCTCGAGGCGCGAGGCCCGGCGTGAGCGGGCTGCGGAGCGAGCGCTGGTTCGGCGGGCACGAGCTCTCCGGATTCATCCATCGCACCGCGCTGCACGCCGAGGGCATCGCGCGCGCGAGCCTCGCCGGGCGGCCGGTGGTCGGGATCTGCAACCCGTGGTCAGAACTCGTCACCTGCAACCTCCACTTCCGCGGCCTGGCCGAGGCGGTCAAGCGCGGCGTCGCGCTCGCCGGCGGGCTGCCGCTCGAGTTCCCGACCATCTCGCTGGGCGAGAACCTGATGAAGCCGACGACGATGCTCTACCGCAATCTGATGGCGATGGACGTCGAGGAGTGCATCCGGGCCTACCCGCTCGACGCGGTCGTCCTGCTCGGCGGCTGCGACAAGACGGTGCCCGCAGCGCTGATGGGCGCCGCCAGCGCGGATGTCCCGGCGATCATGATCACCGGCGGCCCTTCGCCGCCGGCGGTCTTCCGAGGGCGGGAGCTCGGGGCGGGCACCGACCTCTGGCACTACGTCGACGAGCTCCGCGCCGGGCGGATGTCGCGGGAGGAGTTCGACGAGCTCGAGGCGGCCGCGACGGGCGGCTTCGGGCACTGCAACGAGATGGGGACGGCCTCGACGATGACCTCGATCGTCGAAGCGCTCGGGATGTGCCTGCCGGGGACGGCATCGATCCCCGCCCTCGACCCGGCCCGCTCGCGCGCGGCCGAGGCGACCGGGACGCGCGCGGTCGAGATCGCCCGCGAGCGGCTCCGGCCCTCCCGGATCCTCACCGCGGAGGCGTTCGACAACGCGATCACCGTGCTGATGTCGATCGGCGGCGGCACGAACGCGGTCATCCACCTGCTCGCCCTCGCCGGCCGCGTCGGAGTCCCGCTCACGCTCGCGCGCTTCGACGAGCTCTCCCGGGTGACGCCGCTGATCGCCAACATCAGGCCCTCGGGCGAGCATCTCGTGCATCAGCTCCATCGCGCAGGCGGCATCAATGCGGTGCTGCACGAGCTCGCACCGCTGCTCCACGGCGAGGCGCTCACGGTCACGGGCCGAACCCTCGCCGAGGAGACCGCGGCGGCGGCGAGCGCACCCGATCGCGACGTGATTAGACCGCTCGATGATCCGCTCGCCCCCGAGGGTGGAATCGCGGTGCTGCGTGGCAGCCTCGCCCCCGCGGGGGCGATCATCAAGCGCAGCGCCGCCTCCCCCGGCCTGCTCGCGCACCGAGGCCCGGCGGTCGTCTTCGAGGACATCCACGAGCTCGCCGCCGGAATCGACGACCCCGCCCGCTGGATCACGGCCGATTCGGTGCTCGTGCTGCGAAACGCCGGCCCGAAAGGAGGCCCGGGGATGCCGGAATGGGGCTCGCTGCCGATCCCGAAGCGCCTGCTCGAGCAGGGGGTCAGGGACCTCGTGCGGATCTCCGATGCCCGGATGAGCGGGACCGCTTTCGGCACCGTCGTCCTCCACGTCGCGCCGGAGTCGGCGGCAGGGGGCCCGCTGCGCGCCGTTCGGGACGGCGACCTGATCGTTCTCGACGTCGAGAGCCGCCGCCTCGACCTCGACGTTCCCGCCGGCGAGATCGCCCGCCGGCTCGAGCTGCTCGGCCCGCCGGAGCCGGCCTACCGGCGCGGCTACGGCGCGATGTACCTCGCCCACGTGCTCGGCGCCGACCAGGGCTGCGACTTCGACTTCCTGCGGGCGCGCCCAGGGGAGCCCGCCGAGTCGGAGCCGCTCGGCCTGCTCAGCGGCTGGATCGGAGGGTGGTAGCTCCCGCGATCGCGTCCTCGAGCCACGCCCGCAGGTAGGGCGCAAACGACGGGCGGACGAGAAGGAGGAACCGCCGCTCGTCGGGGCGGACAAGGATCACCTGGGCCCGAGCGAGCAGCGTCTGCGCGCACGAGCCTGGAGCGAAGACCGACGGGTGGAGGTCGAGCGAGCAGCCCTGCGCGAGCACCTCCACCGCATCGGTGCCGCTCAACTCGAGGACGACGCGGCCGGCCGAGACGTCAACCGTCGCCGCTGCCCGCGGGTAGTCCTCCTCGTGGC
>Ga0307374_10012004_pt1 | contig 12225 bp, 13 predicted proteins | sample OX3MG_FD_202532 | JGI IMG/M metagenome (GOLD analysis project Ga0307374, IMG submission 202532) | Soil microbial communities from Risofladan, Vaasa, Finland - OX-3 | ecosystem: Environmental > Terrestrial > Soil > Coastal area > Acid sulfate soil | place: Finland: Risofladan, Vaasa | collected...
GAGTCGTAGATCGTAAGTTCCTCTCCATTCCATACGGCGACGCAAGACCTGGTTTGAAGCGAAGCGTGAAACTGAAAGTTAGACGTGAACTTGCCTTCGACAATTACATCGGCTTCCTTGAAACCTCGCTCAATGTCGCCTCGCTTCATCACGTAGGGTTTTCCTTCAAACAAATTACCCACGGGCTTTGCGTGCGGCGCTCGCGAGACAGTTTCATCAACTTGGTCTAAAGTTGGAACTACTGGCGCCCCTAGTTTGATCGCCTCTTCGGTGTCAAAGACAGCCGGCAGAACTTCATACTCTACATCAATTAGATCGAGGGCCTGATTAGCAAGATCCATCGTGTCCGCGGCCACGACTGCAATTTCCTGTCCGTAATAGCCAACTTCATCTGGGAAGGCGGTCTGCTGAATAGTATACCAATAGGTGTTCCAACCTTGACAATTATTCTTTGAAATTACGGCTCTAACCCCGGGCAGCTTTTCAGCCTTGGTTGTGTCTAGCTTCACTATTCTTGCGTGAGCATGCGGTGAACGCAGAATCTTTGCATAAAGCATACCTTCGAGCTTAATGTCGCCCGAAAATTGCGCAGTTCCTGTAGCTTTATCTGCACCCTCTAGCCTGCTTACGTCCTTTCCAATAACGGTGAATTCTCTTTCTAGTGGAGGCGGTGCTTCTCCTTGGACGAGCAAGCTTGGAGCGGTTGCCATGTTCGAAATGAAACCTACCTTGAAATTGGCGCAACAGATCTCTGCGAAGCAAGCACCTGCGAGGCTTCTATCGCTGCTTTGAATATGTTGGGATAGGCGCCGCAGCGGCAATAGTTCCCAGATATCGCTTCTTTTACGTCTGCAATTGATGGATTCTCAACTTTGTCTGTCAATGCTTTGAGACTCATCAACAATCCTGGAGTACAAAATCCGCATTGAAGCGCATCGTCCCGCACGAAAGCTTCCTGAAGCGGGTGCAACGACTTACCTTTCAGCAAACCTTCGACAGTGTCGACGTGCCGTCTGTTTGCTTCGACAGCAAGGACAGTGCAAGCAAAGACCGAAACGCCATCGAGAAGGACCGTACAAACACCACATTCAGCTCTGTTGCAACCAAGTTTTGTTCCAGTCAGGCTCAACCTTTCTCGCAAAAGCTCTGCGAGTGTGAGGCGACTTTCAATTAGTCCCCGAAATTCGCTCCCATTTACAATTACTTCAATATCAACCGATCGACGACCGGATGAAGGCGATTCGTCATTCACCTAAATTTACTCTCCGCACTTTCGCTTCTCAGACATTCACTGGCCTTGAGAGGGATTTAAGAGTCGCGCCTCAGTTTGCAAACTACAGCGTGATGGATTGTCCATTCGCCTTTCTGCTGGCGTCACTGGGGGCTTCCAGTTCCATTCTTGCCCTTATTAGCGAGTCCAAAACTGTGTGAATGGCAAATCTCTTTTCCAGAATTATCTCCTTCGCTTGACAACCTTCCGGCAGTTGATCTATCAGTAGCCCAAGTCTGAGCATTGCAAGCTTGACAATCATATGGGCTTTCACAACTTCCTTTGAACATTCTTCAGATGAGTGTAACCCATTCCCTAAGGTAGATTTTGTCCCAACGAAATCCGGTTCGCTCGAACCTCTCTTCAATTCATCTGAATTTACCAAATGTGTTTCTATTTCCGCTTCAATCACTGCATCTTCTACACTGAGACCTTTCTTTACCAGCTTTGCTGTTTTTCTCACTTTTTCAACGGTCATTGATTTCTCGAGCACAGCGTGAGCGAGTTCTTCCTGGATTCGCGTGTCTCCTAATCTAGCTATTTCGGCTGCAATACTCGGGCTTACCAGACGTCTGGTAATTTTTTCCCTTACAGAAGGTGGGAGTGAAAGCAATGCCAGCCTTTGTGATACATACTGCTGGCTCTTTCCAATTTTTTCGGCGAGTTCTAACTCCGTTCCCCATTTTCTCGCGCCCAGGTATTGATGGAAGGCATCAGCTTCTTCAAGCGCACTCATTGTCTGCCTTTGTAGATTCTCGACCAACGAAAGTTCGTAAGCATCTTTGTCAGAAAGCTCACGAATTATGCAGGGTACCCTTTCCCACCGCACACGTTTGCACGCCTCTAACCTACGCGCCCCTGCAACGACCTCAAAGCGCTCAGCTTTTGGCCTAACGATAATTGGCTGAATGAGACCTTTTTCTCTTATTGACGATACAAGTTCTACTATCCCTTGTGCTGGATCGCGTAGTGAATTCTTTGGAGGATCAATTAGCGAAGTATCAATTGACTCGGTCAAATCGAAGGTTTCATGGAAATGAGGACTGCATCCACGCATAGTTCTGTGACAAAGTAAGAGCTTTGATTTAAATTTTGGTAGTTTTTTCTGGGTTCTGTTCAATCTTTGGGATAAACTTTGGAAACGCGATGAAGCACGTGAAACACCCGATTCCGAACACCCGAATAAAACACCCAAAGATTGAACAGAACCGTGTTCTGTGTTAGTAATGCCTTTAAGCATCCACTTTTCAGGAAAAACTATGGCGGATAAGAGCCAAATGGCTATTGCAAAAATGGTTGCCGTGGTAGTCGCTGTATTGATTGTTGTGGTTGCAGTCGTGGCAGGTTATTTTGCTGTGACTGCGGTGAGTACGGCCGCGCATACCACAACTTCAAGCAACACAATAATCGCGCCTGCCTCTAACGCGACGTCTGTTACACTTGGCTTTGCAGGAACTGCAGATGTTACTGACTTACCAGCTTTAGTTCTCTGGCAAATATACGGAGCTCAAGTCGGACTCAATATTCATGTGGTCTATATGGGAACAGACGCTTCTATCCCAGAAGGAATTGTATCAGGTAGCATTCAAGTAGGAGAATCTGGAATTTCGACTGTCCCACTTGCTTCAGAGTCTGCTGGCAACTCTTCAGGATCTTATCCTTTTGTTGCCTTTACATCGTATGAAGCGATAGACGATTTTGGCCTTGTCGTTAGCAACTCTATCAAGAACTGGAGCGACCTCGCAAACCAGCCAATCGCAGTCGAAGCAATCGGGTCTGACACAGCTATATTCTGTCATTTGACTCTCACTGCCCACGGTATCCCAGCCAATGAACAAAACTGCCTTCCCACTGGAGATGCGGGATCTAGGTTAGATGCATTGCTAGCTGGAAAAGCTGTCGGTGATTGGACAGAGCCATATCAGATGATGACCGCAGACCAGACTGGTCAGTATCACATCCTGGCCACTATACCCAATGAAGTCCCTGGTTTGGTAGGATCTGTTTTGTACACTAGCACATCATATGCATCAGCGCATCCTGGCGTCATTACAAAGTTGACTGAGGCAATGATGCTTGCGCACAGATGGGCATGGAATGAGACAGCCTGGTTGCAGAAGGAGCAGATTGATTTCCCGGGTACTAATGCTACCCTTGCCGCGACATCTTGGAAGGTGTGGATTGCCATGGGGCTCTGGGCACCGAACGGCGGCTTTAGCTCTAGCAGTGCAAACTTTTCAGAGAATTATTATATTCAGCAGCAAGTAATCCCAAGCTTCCTGCCAGTCAAATATTGGGCAAACTTTACCTACGAGCAACAAGCGCTGGCTGCGATCGGGAATTACTCAGGCCCAGCAACAGGATATGTGAATAATAACATTCCCACGATCAACGCATCGATTCCTGGTGAACCCGCCGCGATTTTCGGAAGCGTGGGCGCTGGTGGCGCACTCGCGCTATCCTCTGGAGTAGCGATGATCGCAACGCCTATTGATATTCAGTATCAGGGGAGGGATTGAATAGTATGAAACTAGGAATCGTAATGGCCTTGGTCGGCGTAGTTCTTCTAATCATGGGCTCAGGTCTGGCATCCTATGGGTTTGCGACTCCGATAAAAACACAGTCTACGATTAACAGTACTGCCAATGAAGTGCTCATCCCAATGGACTCTTTCACACTGCAAGCCACGCAACCCCCGTGGGTTCACACGGCTCAACTGCAAGAGGGGCAGGTCGTGACAGGAATTTTTGGCCTGACAAATTTCACGAGTTCGCAAGGGCCAGTCTTCTTCTACATTCAAAATGAAACTCAGTTGGTGAATTGGGGAAAATGTTCGCCATGCGCGTGGCCAACAATTGTTAACGAGTCCGCTCCATCGGCTGGAACCTACAAGTTCACATGGGATGCTCCGTCTGCAGGTGCGTATTATTTCACAGTTGATCCCGAGTACTACAATGCGACAGTTCCAGCATATTTCCAAGCAAACACCACGACTACTACTCCAACCACCACGACAGTTTCTTCGGCGAATACGACTTTCATTTATGGAGGGGTCGGCCTCGCTATAGTTGGGGCGATTTTAGCTGGCGCCGGTATAGTTTTAGCTAGTACTTCGCCAATTAAGGCTCGGAAACCGGTATCTTCAGAGCCGGGTCGGAGTCAACCATAAAGTGCAGAATCCAGTACTGGATGAAGAAACTCGTGAGGCGAGAGAGCGGGCTGTTGAACGAGGAGCCAAAACGAAATTCTTCCTCTTCCAATACAAATGGGTAGTCAGGTTTTCCTCTGTCGCGGCCCTTCTCATTGCGTGGCAGATCGTAGGCAGTCGTCTTAACCCTATTTTGATATCGACGCCGACAACTGTGTTTTTCAGCTTCATAGGTCTAGTGATGGGAAACGTTTTTCCACCAGCGCTCTTGGAGACCTTGGAGACTTTTGCAGTAGGCTACATCCTCGGTTGCGGGCTGGGTGTGTTCCTTGGCGCAGTGATGGCTAGATCCAAAGTTATTGAAAATGCGTTGGATCCATACATCAATGCTCTGTTCGCTACTCCATTTGTAGCACTCGTTCCTCTCTTCATCACCTGGTTCGGGATAGGGTACTCAGTGCGAGTCGTCGTCGTAATCCTGTCTGTCGTCTTCGTGGTGATAATCAATTCCCTTGCCGGTTTTCGGGACGTGAGTAAGACCCTAGTTGAGACTGGCAGATCTTTTGGGCTTTCGGGCCTACCATTGTATCAAAAAATTGTGTTGCCTGCAACTGTCCCGTACATCGTAGTGGGATTGAGGCTAGCTGTTGGGAGGGGGTTGGTGGGCATCATAATTGCCGAAATATTCTTGCAGATGGTAGGTATAGGATACCTGCTCGAAGTATTCGCAGACGATGTTTTCCAAGTGGGTAATCTTCTAGCCATCGCTATAGTGATAGGTGTAATAGGAATGGTGCTAACGGAAGCGCTAAAGTACGTCGAGAAAAGAGTTGCAATATGGAGGGTGACTGCTACATTTGGTTAAGAAACTAATAACTGACAACGTGTGCAAGAGCTATGCAGCCGTGGAGGGACCGAAGGAAAGTAGAGTAGTGCTAAAAGACGTTTCCTTTTCTGTAGATGACGGAGAAATTGTCACTATAATAGGTCCCACGGGCTGCGGAAAAACAACGCTACTCCGTATCATAAGCGGATTGACAATTCCAGACAGCGGTCGCGTCTTGTTCAATGAAAACGAACCTATCAACCTGAACAACCCACAGTGTGCCATCGTTTTCCAAAACTTCAATCTTCTACCTTGGAGGAATACCCTCAAAAATATTGAACTGGGGTTGGAGGCCAAAGGAGTTCCACCGGAAGAGCGAGCAAATATTGCGCGGCACTATCTGGAGCTGGTAGGGCTAAAGGGTTTTGAAAGGCATCATCCACACGAATTGTCTGGAGGCATGCAACAGCGAGTCGGTCTTGCCCGCGCGCTTGCAGTCTCGCCGGCTGTAATCCTCTTCGACGAGCCTTTCAATTCTGTTGATGTCATGATGAGGGAATCGCTTCAAGGAGAAGTCCTGAAGATTCTTGTCGAGAACAAAAAAACCGCCATCTTCATCACTCACAACGTCTACGAGGCTGTTGCCCTTTCTGATAGGATAATTACATTGTCCACAAGGCCGGGTTCTGTCAAGAACATTTACCACGTCGAACTGCCAGGCCCGCGGTCGGACAAGAAAGTACGGTCATCTGAAGGGGACGCACTCATCGAAAGTATACGACAAGACCTGCTGGAAGAGCTACAAGGGAAGTCAGTTGATATCAAGATTGCAAGGAGAGAGGCTTGATTCGACTCCAAAGCAAATTCTCGGAAACGGCTGGACGATAAGGGCGATTTCACTCGCCATCTTCCTAATCGCTTGGCAAATATTCGGTTCAACGGTAAACCCTCTGATTTTCGTTCCACCTTCAAAAGTCGCAGTAAGGTTCGTGCAGCTTTGGACGACGGGAGGTCTCCCGAGGGATACTATCATTACTATTGAGACAGTCTTTATTTCCCTCGCTTTATCGGCGCTAATAGGGATTCCCGTCGGTTTGGCTATGGGCTTGAGGAAGCTCGTTGAATACGGGATTGATCCCTACATCATTTTCATATATTCTCTTCCAATTGTTGTGATTATCCCTCTAGTTGTGGTCTGGTTCGGCTCGAACCTCTGGCCATCAACATATGTCATAGTGTTTCTTCACGCGATCCCACCAATACTTGTCAACACACTTGTTGGTGTCAAAGCCATGAACAAGACGCTCGCCGAGACAGGAAAGTCATTCGGTATGCACGGAATTGTTCTTTTGAGGAAAATAATCTTCCCTGGCGCCCTCCCTTACATTCTCGCTGGTCTTCGCATAGGTGTCGGCATGGCAATCGTCGGAACTATGATAGTCGAGATATTCCTGTACAACACTGGGCTCGGCTATGAGCTCGTCTTCTACCAGAATCGATTCGATACCGCAGCACTGATCGTGGGGATTCTTGTCATAATGGCGGTAGGAATCGGTTCAAGGGAAGTAATACGGATTTTCGAGAAAAGAGCACTTGCTTGGTCCGCTGGCGCAACTGGAGTCGCTTGATGCAGGTCGAGCAAGCATGACAAGCTAGACACATTGGGCATAGACTCTATCGCCAGAATTTTTACGAGTGCTAAGTTAATCCCTTATCCCGATGTCTAGGAGAGAAAGAGTTTTGGAACATGGATGGTACGAAGTCGGTGTGGCCACGCTCTTTTTCTATATGGAGAAGATTGGTTGGGATGGAAGGTCGACGCCGAAAGACACGGGGAAACCGCTAAGACCTTCCGAATGAAGCAGAAGCGATGTCGATGACGAAGAGCTGCCGACACCCTATAACATGTGCTAAAAATCCTATTCTCGAGCTATAATGCTAGCGGCTCCAAGCACATGATGAATCTGTTCCCTCTCCTTGCCGAGAGGTTGCAGAATTGGGAGATCTACGCCAGCAGTCTTGTATTCTTTAACACGTTCTACTACTTGTTCAACTGTGCCGCAGACAGTGAATGCACTGATAATTTCATCGGTTACGCTGCTTGAAGCTTTAGATAAGTTGCCCTTGAAGTAATTGGTCGCTATCGGAACTTTCAACTGTGGGTTGATACCCGCTTCTATGTAGAAACTTTCATCCTTAATCGAAAGCATATACATTACAAAAGGATGTCTCTTTGCCGAAGCAAAGGCGTCCGCCTTGGTCTTGCCAATCAAAGTCATGAGGTACGACGCAATTTCAATCTCTCCAGTTTGTCTTTTGCTCTGCTGAGCAATTTCTCTTATCTTAGAAACTTTCCTCAGAATTGTGGCTGGTGCCTCAAAACCGCTGGAGAGGTAACCATCTCCAAACTTTGCAGTCAAAGCGAGCATTTGTGGCTTGTTCGCCGCTACATAGATTGGAATCTTAGAGCTGCTACCGCCAACCATCGACTTCACACCGTTCAAAGTGAATACTTTTCCACTGTAGTTGAATTCGTCGCCCCGCCAGACCAGCCTACATATATCAATGGCCTCCCTGAGGCAATCTATTGGAGTGTCATGTTTGACTCCAATCTGATCCAATCGCCCTAGACTTCCGGTTCCTAAACCAAGGATTGCGCGACCTTGGCTTGCTCCATGTAAATTCAAAAGTGACATACCTATCGCAAAGGGATGTCTGGTATAGGGATTTAGGCAACCAATTCCCATTCTTATTCGTGATGTGCGCTGGGATGCAGCTATAAGATACGACAGACCATCGAGGTAGAACATATTGTCGTGTAGCCACAAACTGTCAAGCCCAAGCTTCTCTGCGTCTTGAGCGTATTGGACTATCTCCGATATCGGAGAGTCGCCAATGAAACCGAGTCCAACTTTCAATACGAACCCTCCACCGCAAGTCGCATTTCTCCTATCGGATCGATTGGATCTTGGATCGGGTCACACGCGTTCAACGGCCCCACACCAGCGGGAGTGCCCGTTGCTCTGATATCACACGGAAAGAGGGTCATGACATGAGAAGCAAAGCTGACCAGCTTCGAAACTGAACAGATCATGTCCGATGTGCGACCATCCTACTTGGTTTCTCCATTGACCAACAATCGGATCCTCGAGTTCTACGGATCAACGATTTCATCACGCTTAGTTATGCAGAGCGCTATTGGCGCGGATGTATCATACAACTTCCTTAGGACTATGGATGCGAACTCTTCGTCTCTGATGCTCATGTCGAGAACAATTGTGTATCCGAACACATATTCAAGTGCTTCTGATTCCTGAACAGATTTGGCCCCTCTACCGATCATAACGCCTAGATCTGTCTCATAATCTGCCCGTTTCGAATTTTTTGGTAAGACTATGGTGCCTCCTGGCCATATGAAAGCTGATGCAGACTTTAGAAACATCTACCTCATTAGGCGCTCAGAGGGTAGATCAGCAAGTCCTCCCATCTCAAGGACGTGATTACTATAGTTTGAAAAAGTGCCGACAATCTTGGATAGACTTAAGATTGTCGGCAAGAGCATCAGTTCGCTCACTTTGATTGGGTTGGTGGAATGTCTAGCTTCGAGCATAACTGGCCTTGAGAGTTCAAAAGATCTGTTTACATCAATCATGTTATAGGTCGCCAGCAGAATGCCACGCTCCACTAACATTGAGCCCACAACAAAAGCTGAGTTATTTTCGAGAAGAACGAGACTTGACTTGTCGACATCGCAAGATGCACGTAACGTCTGAACACTCTCCCAAATTTAAGAGTTCAAACATGGGGAGCTCTCATTTATGTCGCCGGTGACCTCTAGGTAGGTTAGTCTCCATCGAACCTAAGTGTTTAATATTTCTACAAAGGGAACCTTACTCGTAAACCCACAACACCGATCCTACTCTTTCAAGGCCAAAAACTCTCCTGTCCCGACTGGCACAGTCGCGCATAGAAATTCTGGAGAAGCACTGACAAGTTTCACGAAACCTTCAACATCTTGCGAATGGTTAACTGCATTATCCATAACGAGCAGACCTCTCGGTTTCAAGAGTCGCTTTAGATTACTCCAATATGATAGGTAATGCGTACGATCAGCGTCCAAGAAAATAAGATCTAAAGAATTGTCAGGTTGAGTATTGAGAAAAACATCCGAGTCTTCCAAGCGAGGGTCAATGAACTGCCGAAGGCCACTTTTCTCAAAATTCTTTCTGGCCATTTCGGCCTTTGTTGAAGATATCTCGAATGTCGTCACCTTTCCAGAGGTTTGTTGAACAGCTTGCGCCATCCATAGTGTAGAGTATCCATTCGAAGTCCCAATCTCAAGTATCCTTCGAGCATTCATAAGCAAAATTAGAAGTGAGAGGAATACTCCAGTTTCGCGAGGGATATTGAGCATCTTTAGCTGTCTGTCAGATGCCAAGAAATCATTTTGCTTCCCGAAATCCTCAAGCTCCTTTAACAGAGAATCCAGCTCTTGATTCATAACTGGTCGGTCATTCTCGGCGCCGGTTTAAGCTCTCCGCTATGGACAAGAGTCCGAATCATCAAAGATTCTGCGGCTTATCGGGATGTTCGAGCATTCAACTTTTATTAAAACTGGGTTGTTGCTACATTGATGATCTGCCATCATTGGTTCGTTTTCGAATGTTCTTTCGACATTTGTTGAATGTTGGGGTCGTAGCTTCGTTCAGGCTCAATTTCGCATCCTTTGAAGGAAGAAAAGGCCTATCCGGGCGTGTTTCTTCCTTCACTCGATAGTTAGAGCGTACTCACAAAAAAAGCCTTAGGACAAGACTAATAGCTTCTCTTTCGTAATGTTTTTCTTGGAGCTTCTCCTGGCTCTAATGACGCGTCGTTGGATTTTCTTTCTGTTAACTCCCGTCGGGTCGGGAATGTCAAATTAGGGTTCTTTGACTTGTGAACGGGATTATGCTTGTTGTTAGAGCGTCAATCGTTCATGAATTTATGCTGCCGTGGTTAGCTAGATTTGAACTTACAGTCAACTCTGATTCTCTTAACTTGCAAAAAGCGATGCGTACTTAGTGATAATTCGAGACTTTGCTTCTTCAGACATGGCATTGACTGGGGGAAAATCTTTGATCCAATCGAATGGTCGACAAGCATTGATAAGCGCCCGGCTATTCGTTAGATCGCCCTTTTCTTTTCTTTCCGGAGGTATTCTCGGATCAAGGTATGTGCTCCAACAGTCCCGAATGATGTCTATTGAGGTTGAAGGATCAGATCTCGACGCAACAGCCCACATAACCTCTGGCAAGTTCGTAGGATCAATGTCTTCATCTACAACTATCACGAATCTACCGAGGTAGCCACCGGATCTTGCACCTGACGACACCAACAGAGCCTGCTTTGCGTGTCCAGGATATCTTTGCTTTAGTGAAACTACTATGAATGGCAATCCGCCTCCACCAGCTGTGCTGCAGAAATATGTCCAGACCCCCTTGACATCCTGAATTCCAGCTTTCTCCAAAGTGTCCCACAGAACTGCGGCGCCAAAGGGGATTCCATGCGCGAAAAATCCCGGAGGTTTTATCGGAGGAGATCCAGCTATTATTGGGTCATTTCGGTACATCAATGACTTTACCTTGATTATAGGTTCCTTCTTTGCACCATGCGCGTAGTACCCCGGCCACTCGCCGAAAGGCCCCTCAATCATAGATTCCTTCTCAGGAGGCGGTATCTCTCCCTCTATGACAATCTCTGCTGTTGCAGGAATCGGCAACCCGGTCACCGGACCACTAATCACATCGACTGGCGCCCCTCTGGCCCATCCTGCCCAATCATATTCTGATACACCATAGTTTACTGAATATGTTGAGGCAACCCAAACTGCAGGCTCTTGACCAAATGTAACCGCTACTGGACAGCTCTTTCCCTTTGACCAAAATTTCTTTTCCATTATTCCGCCATGATGACCCGGTGAGATGTAGAGACCAAGGGTGTTCTTGTCGTGAACCTGCACTCTGTACGCGCCTAGGTTAACCCAACCTTCGTCTGGATCTTTGGTTATCACCATGCAAGCAGTTCCCAGATACCTTCCCCCATCTAACTCATGCCAACGGGGCGTGGGAAACTTAAGGAGATCAATTTTGTCACCAGTTTCTACATTCTCGGAAATCGGACCGTCGCTCACTTCTCTCGGTGGAACGGGAGAATATGTCTGCAGTTTTGATTTCCAGTGTTTGACAAGCTCAACCTTCGTAGCCTCGAGTGGCATGTCGAGAGCTAACGCTGTCCTTTTGGGATTATTGATGATGTTCGAAGCTACTCTATAGCCCTTGGGATAGCCCTTCACGCTATCAAAAAGCAAGAGCGGATGGGTTTCTGGCTTTGCGTTTACAAGAGCCTCCGTGAGCCCGCCGATCTCCAGATCCCAGTCGGCGCCTTCAATATCCTTTACTTGTCCTAACTTTCTGCATTCCGTGATAAAATCCCGAAGGTCGTTGAATGGCATTTATGCGGAAATCTTTACCTCGTTTGTAATTAATCGTTGCTGGAATCAAAAGAACCACACCTACAAGAGTATAGGGTTTTTTCCAGTTCCAGCGAGTATGAATGATACATGCGCGTGAGTTTGGCATATGCTTTCTTGCCTTATCTACATGCGATTCCGAACTTCGGAATGACTCATAGCTTTCATAAGATAAATGCGCTGAAAAGAGATACCGCTTGGGCAAAAAAATGATTTTAAGATCCATGCTAACGAAACGCGCGCTCAGTCTGTTTCCAATATGAGATCTTTGACTCGAGAAACTGGACGAAGGAAGTAAGCGCGGCCCCTATTACCATCAAGACCAATATGGTCCCAATGAGCTGGGGAGTATCGTAATACTGCCCAAAGGCAGTAATCATGTATCCGAGGCCCGTGAGAGAGAGAACCATCTCTGCAACTATGACTCCGATAAACGCTTCTGCTACTCCCAGTCTTAGACCGGCCATGATAAA
>Ga0307374_10012005_pt1 | contig 12223 bp, 10 predicted proteins | sample OX3MG_FD_202532 | JGI IMG/M metagenome (GOLD analysis project Ga0307374, IMG submission 202532) | Soil microbial communities from Risofladan, Vaasa, Finland - OX-3 | ecosystem: Environmental > Terrestrial > Soil > Coastal area > Acid sulfate soil | place: Finland: Risofladan, Vaasa | collected...
TGAAGCCGAGGAAGGAGGCGAAGAGGCTACCGACCGCCGGCAGGTGAGAGATTCTGGTGGCGGTGGCGGCCGGCACCCCCTCGACGACCAGCCCGTGGTAGAGGGTGTGGGGGAGGGTGGCTGACAGGCCCAGGATGATCAGGGTGAAGAAGATCCCGATCGACAGTACCTGGGCGGAGTTCTGGAAGGTCGCCGCCATCCCCGCCCCGGCGCCGCGCTGCTTGGCGGGCAGGCTGTTCATGATCCCCGCCTGATTGGGCGAGGCGAAAAGACCGCTGGAGAGTCCGTAGACCGCGAGCAGGACGGCGAAGACGACGTAGTTGAAGTTAGCTGGTAGCAGCTGGAAGACGGCAAAGATCAACGCCGACACCGCGACCCCCACGGTGGCGAAGATCCGGGAGCCAAAGCGGTCGGAGAGGATCCCTGCGATTGGTCCGGCGACCAGGAACCCCGCGGTCAGCGGCAGCATGTAGATTCCCGCCCAGAGCGGGGTCTCGGCAAAGCTGTAGCCGTGCTGGGGCAGCCAGATCCCCTGCAGCCAGATGATCAGGATGAACATCAGGCCACCGCGGGCCAGGGCGGCCAGCAGAGCGGCCACGTTGCCGGCAGCGAAGGCCCGAATGCGGAAGAGCTGGATCTGGAACATAGGCGCCTTGACCTTGGTCTCCAAGAAGGTGAAGAACCCGAGGCAGACGACCCCACCAATCATCGCCGTCAGCACCAGTGGGTTGCCCCATCCCATGCTCGCCTTGCCGTAGGGGAGGATGCCGTAGGTGATTCCCACCAGGAGCGAGACCAGCCCCACCGCGAAGAAGGCGTTGCCCCACCAGTCGATCCGAGCGGGTTGGCGGACGCCCGTGTCCCGCAGCATCAGGTACGCCCAGATGGTGCCGAAAAGCCCGACTGGGACCGAGACCAGGAAGACCAGCTGCCAGGCGATCGGCCCCAGGACCCCACCCAGGACCAGTCCGATGAAGGAGCCGGCGATCGCCGCCACCATGTTGGTGCCGAGCGCCATGCCCCGCTGGTTGGTGGGGAAGGCGTCGGTGAGGATGGCGCTGGAGTTGGCCCAGAGCATGGCTCCCCCAACTCCCTGGAGCACCCTCATCACGATGAGGTAAAGAGCAGCCCCGGAGCCGCTCAGCCAGGTCACCGAGAGCAGGATCGAGAAGACGGTGAAGACCAGGAAGCCGAGGTTGTACATGCGGACCCGGCCGTACATGTCGCCAATGCGGCCCAGGGTGACCACCAGCACCGCGGTCACCACCATGTAGCCCATGAGGAGCCAGAGGAAGTAGGGGGTGTTGCCCGCCGCCAGCGGATTGAGCTTGATCCCTCGGAAGATGTCAGGCAGGGCGATCAGCACGATCGAGGCGTTGATCGTCGCCATCAGCATGCCGAGGGTGGTGTTGGAGAGGGCGATCCACTTGTAGTGGGGTCCCACTGGACGTGGGGATCGCCGGGCGGTCGCCAGTCCGTTTCTGATGCTCAAGGGCCGACTCCTGGGATCCGCCGGATGCTTGGTTTGATCCTACCAAATACTTTGTCGGACGGGACCTCCTGGCACTGATTGCCCGGTCCCGGTTCGCTGCCAGGAACCCAACGGGATCCGGTCGCCGCCTAAGATGGCGGGCAAGGTGAAGGGGCCCGAGAGCCGGTTCGAGGAGGTCAACCTCTTGGCCGATCCCCTCTATCAGTACTGCAGCATCACCAAGCAGCGGGGAGACGGGACGGGCTCGGAGGAGGCGCTGCTGGACCATCCATGGCTGCAGCGCCAGCGGCGCATCCACCAGCTCCAGTCCGCCTGGTGGGTCTTCCACACCGCCGAGCACTCCCGCTTCCAGCATGCGGTGGGGGCTATGCACCTCACCGGCACCTTCACCGAGCACCTCTACTCGAGCCTGGTCGAAAGCTGCCCGGAGGCACCGTCCCGTCAGCTGGTGGTCGAGACCATGCGAATCGCGGGTTTGCTCCACGACGTCGGTCACGGGCCGTTCGGCCACTTCTTCGATGTCGAGGTGCTCGCCAAGTATGGCATCGACCACGAGGACATCGGCCGCAAGCTGGTGCTGGGACCGCTGGCGGAGCTGATCGCGGCGATTCGGCGCAGCCCGGAGGGGGACTTCGACCAGGGAGAGGCGCTCGTGCCAGAGTGGGTCGCCTGGGTGATGGCGCCACGGGAGCTACCTGGCTTCGAGCCACCGCGCTGGCTGCGAGCCCTGAAACCGGTGCTCTGTGGGCCCGCCAGCACCGACAACATGGACTATGTCCCGCGGGACGCCTACATGTGCGGGGTGGCGGTCGGCCCAGTCGACTTGGCCCGGCTGCGCCACTACATGTTCATCAAGGACGGCAGCCTGGTCCTGCACCAGCACGGCGCCCCGGCACTGGAGATGTTTTTGTCCGCCCGGCTCTACATGTACAACCACGTCTACTTTCACCGGACCGTCCGCCGGATCGACCTCCACTTGCGCCCGGTCTTCGCCAAGACCTGCGAGGGGCTGCTGCCGCCCGGCAATCCCCTGGACCACCTGGACCAGTACCTGCTACTCACCGATTGGTCCCTCATGACCGAGGTGGAGCGGCTCCAGCGCGAGCCCCGCAACGAGGAAGAACGCGCGCTGGGTCACCACTGGGAGGCGGTCACGACTAGGCGGCTCCCCTGGCGGCTGGCCTTTGAGGCCTACCGAGAGCTGAGCCAGCCGAAGTCGCCGGCGGGGCTCAACGATTCGCACCAAATCGAAGAGCTGATCCGGTCCGCCCTGCCATCCCAGTTTCGGCGCGTGGGCCTGGAGGTGGATCTGGCCAGCACCGCGCCGCGCCCGGATAACCCCGCCAGCGACGACCAGATGCTGCGGCTCTTCGACCCCATCTCCGGTAGGGTCGAGGTGGAGGCCGCGCCCGAGCTGCTCGCCAGGCTTTTGCCGGTAAGGACGGTCTGGCTCCGGGTCTACAGCGACAGTCTCGAGGCCCGGGAGGCGATTCGGGAGGCGGCTGTCAGAACCATGCCCGGAGTGCTCGCCTGACCGCTTGACTGGTCCGCAGCAAGGACCTTCCGGTGGTCGGCTTCGGTTCCGGTGGGCTATCCGTGGCGCTCGGAGCGCGCGCTAGCGCCGCCGGCCGTTGAGGTAGCGCCGCAACAGAATCACCCCGAGTCCCAGAACCAGGACCAAGATGATGACCGATTCAGTCACTGCCACAACGCGCTCCCCGGTTGGAAGGCCTCAATCACGGTTGCGAGATCCGAGGTCCAGCGGGCATCTCTGGGGAGGCGGCCGACTGGAAGTTGACCTGGCTGATCTGGCCGGCCAGCGAGGCTGCCACCTGTTCGAAGACCTGGGCCTGGGGGGACTCCGGTTGAGCCAGCACCAAGGGCTGGCCCTCGCCGCCGCCCACGCGGACCAGCAGATCCAGGGGAATCTCGCCCAGGAAGGGAATCTCCCGGGCCCGGGCCAGCTCGCGACCGCCGCCCCGGCTGAAGATGTCGGTGACCTCGCCACAGTGGGGGCAGGCGAACCCGCTCATGTTCTCGATGATCCCCAGGATCGGCACGCGCAGCTGCTGGAACATGGCGATCCCTCGGCCGACGTCCGCCAGGGACACGTCTTGGGGGGTGGTGACGATCACCGCCCCGGTGACGGGGATGGACTGGGCCAGGGTCAGCTGCACGTCGCCCGTCCCCGGGGGAAGATCGCAGACCAGGTAGTCGAGCTCGCCCCAGTTGACCTCGAAGAGGAACTGCTTGACGGCCCCGGCCAGCATGGGCCCTCGCCAGACCACCGGGCGGTCGGGGTCAATGATCGATCCAATCGAGATCACCTTGAGGTCGCCCTTTTGGAGCGGCACCATCCGGCCCTCGATCGCCGAGGGGTGCTCCGTCAGCCCCAGCATGATGGGGACGTTCGGTCCATAGATGTCAGCGTCCAGGAGACCCACCCGGGCTCCGGTACGAAGTAGCGCGAAGGCCAGGTTGACCGCCACGGTGGTCTTGCCCACCCCACCCTTGCTGGCGCTGACCGCGATGGTGTTGCGGACCCCGGGGATCTCCTGGCGGCCGATGACCCCTCGAGTTCGGCTGACATCGGCGTCCCACTCCAGCTCCACCTGCTCGATGCCGGCCACGGTCCCGATCACCGCGCCCTCGATCTCGGACTGGATCCGGTCCTTGAGGGGGCAGGCCGGGGTGGTTAGGATCACCCGCAGTTTGGCGGTCGTGCCCTCGACCCGCAGGTTCTTCAACATTCCGAGCTGCATCAGCGGTCGATGCAGCTCGGGATCCTCGACCTTGGCCAGGGCATCCTCGAGCGCGGCCAGGATATTGGGCGCGGGGACGGTGAACACTTGGCTTCGATCATAGCTGGGAAGGCTGAACAGTCCATCTGCCCTCTCCGGTCGACACCCATCCCGAGCGTGTTGCAATAGCGCGCAACAGGTATATTTAGATCATGGTGAACGGTCTTGAATCCCTAAGACAGCAGGGTAGGAGACTTACCCCCCAGCGTCGGCTGGTCTACGCCGCGCTCTTGGAGCACCCCGGGCACGCCACCGCGGATGAGCTCTGCACCAGCATCGGCCGGAAGTTGCCGGGATTCCAACGCACCACCGTCTACCGCACCCTGGACCTTCTGGTGGAGCTGGGACTGGCGCGGAAGATCCAGCTCGGCCATGCCAACACCTACGAGGCGGTGATGGCCGGAAGTGAGTCCCACCAGCACCTGGTGTGCGATCGCTGCGGCGGCACCTTCGACGTCAGCTGTCCTGAGGTTCCCCAGTGGGTGGCGAGTGCTGCTCGACCGCTTGGCTTCGAATTGGAGAGGGTCGAGCTTCTCGGTCACGGCATCTGCCGGGGCTGCGCCGCTTCCAACTGACTCCCGGGGGATCCCAGGTCGGGCCGCTGGACGAGATCTGACCCACGGGGGCAGGTGGTTGCCGCGTTGACCGGGAACTGACCGAGGTTAGCCTCTCCCTGCCGACCACCGGCCGGTAGGGAGAAGAGGTGCCGGCCAGTGGGCGGCACCCCTTCGAGTCCTGGTGCCAATCCGAGGCTTCCCTCCTCAACTTGGCTGCCTTGCCCAAACACCCCGGCTGCCCGCCCTGAAGGAGGCCGGATGAGTCTCAGCCAGCCAATAGCGCGGCGAAGTCGGTGCGGCGGATGGCCTGGGCGAATTCCGAGCCTCCTAGTTCAATCTCTAGGGCTCGCTCATAGACGAAGGCGTAGAGGTCACTGAAACGGTCGGCCTGGAATCCTCCCGCCAGCAGGTTCTCCGCCAACTCGGGCCGGAGCTGGATCTGCTCGTGGAGCTGCTGGGACGCCTCCAGCAGCGCGGTCAGGATCTTGACCTCGGTCGAGTACTCCTCGATCGCGGTTGGGGCGGCCTCGTTTTCCTGGAGCTCGACCAGCTTGCGCTGAAGCTCGGCGATCTCCACTTGGTACTCCGCTTGTTGAGCGTCTTGCATAGGACTGCCGGAATGGGCACTCCCCGCCGCGGAGTCCCGCAGCGGGGCTCGCTCAGCTTTCAGTGGATCAGGAAGTGGGTGGCGATCAGGGGGGCGATCAGGATGGCGATGATGTTGACCACCTTAATCATGGGGTTGATCGCCGGACCCGCGGTGTCCTTGTAGGGATCGCCCACGGTGTCGCCGGTGACCGCGGCGGCGTGGGCGTCCGACCCCTTGCCACCGAAGTTGCCCTCCTCGATGAACTTCTTGGCGTTGTCCCAGGCGCCACCGCCCGAGGTCATCTGGAGGGCCAGGAACAGCCCCACCACGATGGTGCCGATGAGGAGTCCACCCAGGGCCACCGGGCCCAGCACGAAGCCCACGATCAGCGGCGCGGCGACTGGAATCAGGCCCGGCAGGATCATCTCCCGCTGCGCAGCCCGGGTGACGATAGCGACGCAGCGGCCATACAACGGCCGGCCGGTGCCCTCCATGATTCCGGGGATCTCCCGGAACTGACGGCGCACCTCCTCCACGACTTCCCCGGCCGCCCGCCCCACCGCCTGCATCGAGAGCGAGGCGAAGAGGACCGGCAGGATGCCGCCGAAGAGCAGCCCGACGATGACCCGGGGGTTGTCGAGGCTGAAGTCGAAGTGGTGGTGGCCTAGGGTCTGGGTGTAGCCGGCGAAGAGCACCAGCGCCGCCAGCGCCGCTGAGCCGATGGCGTAGCCTTTGGTGACCGCCTTGGTGGTGTTGCCTACTGCGTCCAGGGGGTCGGTGATCGCCCGGACCGAATCCGGCAGGTCGGCCATCTCGGCGATGCCGCCGGCGTTGTCGGTGATCGGGCCATAGGCGTCGATCGCCACCACGATGCCCACCATGCTGAGCAGGCTCATGGCGGCGATCGCGATGCCGTAGAGGCCGGCGAGGGCGTAGGCGCCGAGGATCCCGATCCCGATCACCAGGACCGGGAGGGCGGCCGCCTCCAGCCCCACCGCGAGCCCGGCGATGATGTTGGTGGCGTGACCGGTCTGCGAGGCCCGGGCCACGCTCTTGACGGGATTGAACTGGCCGCCGGTGAAGTACTCAGTGATGGCCACGATCAGGATCGTGATCACGACCCCGATCACGCCCGCCCATACCAGGTTCAGCACTGGGTGGCCCAGGACTTTGGCAGACAGACCACCGTTGCTCTTCAAGACCAGGGTCACGATCAGGAAGCCGACGATGGCGAAGAGCCCCGCCGAGACCAGGCCTCGGTAGAGGGCGCCCATGATCCAGCCGCCTTTGCCGACCTTGACGAAGAAAGTGCCGAAGATCGAGGCCAGGATGCCGATGGCACCCAGGAGCAGGGGGTAGATGGTGAGGCCGAAGTTGTGGAACTCCAGGCCCCCCAGAAGCATCGCCGCCACCGCGGTCACGGCGTAGGTCTCGAACAGGTCGGCGGCCATCCCGGCACAGTCGCCGACGTTGTCGCCGACGTTGTCAGCGATCACCGCCGGATTGCGCGGGTCGTCCTCGGGGATGCCAGCCTCGATCTTGCCGACCAGGTCAGCGCCGACGTCCGCCGCTTTGGTGTAGATGCCGCCGCCCAAGCGGGCGAAGACGGAGATCAGCGAGGCTCCGAAGGCCAGCCCCACGATGGCGGAGGGCTGATCTAGGATCCAGAAGGCGATGGTGACGCCCAAGAGGCCGAACCCGACCACGAAAAAGCCGGTCACGGCGCCCCCGTTGAAGGCCACCTTGAGGGCCGGACCCAGCCCTCGGCGGGCCGCCTCAGCAGTCCGATAGTTGCTGCGCACCGAGACGTTCATCCCCACGTAGCCGGCGCTGGCGGAGAGCGTAGCTCCGAAGAGGAACAGGAGGGCGGTCTTCCAGCCCAAAGCGGGACTGATCAGCCCGCCCAAGAACAGCACCAAGGCCAGCACCAGGCCGATGGCCGCGATGATCATGTACTGGCGGTTGAGGTAGGCGGAGGCCCCTTCCCGAATGGCCTGGCCGATCTCCTGCATCCGCTCGTTCCCGGGCGACTGTCGCATTACCCCGACGGCCAGGAAGGCCCCGTACGCCAGGGCCAGCAGCCCGGCGATCAGCACCGGAATCAGCACGGTTCGCGTCATTGCGGTGTGATCCTCCAGCCACGCACGGCGGCTTCTGAGCAGGAAAGAGAGTTGCCCCGGCCGGAGCCTCGCCCACCAGCGCTGCTGACCGGAGCCGCCGAATTATATCGGCGGCGGAGCCTCCTGGACCATCCGGGCCACTGGCCAGTAGTGGTTCAGCCTCAGGTCGCGCTCCGAGATCTGAGCTAAATTCGGCCAAACCAGGGTGCTTCGGAGGGGGCAGCCTGGTTCGCCGCTCCCGCCGCCAGCGAGACCACCCGACCGCCCCTGAAGCGACTCTGGTTGAGCTTGGTGGCGCCCACTCGCGGCGGGGAGACAGCGACTGGCGGTGAGTGGACCTGCGCCCTGCGCAAGAATTGGTCCACCACCTTGACCAAGCCCCTCCTTCCGGACTCGTAGGCCACCGCCCCGATTGTCCACGTACCTCTTCATCACCTGGCCGGGAGCTGGAAATCAGCCACCTACCATTGGCATCGCCCAGGAGCTGGCGGATCGCGGCCACCAGGTCACCTTCGCCGGGTATGACGAGCAGCGCCTGCTCTTCTCGCAATATGGCTTCAGGTTCCTCGGGCTGAAGCGCTCGTCGGCGGCGTTGACGAGTCCTCAACCCGGCAAGTCGGGACGCTTCCCCGTCTTCGCCTCCGTGATGGCCAGTCCCACCCATCTCGAGGAGATTCCGGAACTGATCGCTCAGCGCCCTTACGACGCCGTGGTCGTCGACTGCCTCATGTTCGGTGCGTTGGCGGCGGCGGCGCGCGCGAAGGTTCCAGTGGCGGTGCTGGTCCACAGCGCCCCTGGCGCGCTGATGGCCCCGGACGGTCCGCTGGAGCGACTGCTGCGGCAGCCCGTCAACGCAGTGCGGAGCGCCGCGGGATTGGCGCCGGTGAGCCACCTCTGGCAGGTGTGGGCCGAATTCCCCGTCCTCTGCACCACCGTGGCCGAGCTCGACCCGCTCGCAGAGGAGGTGCCGGCGTCGTGTGACTTCGTAGGTCCGGTCTTCGAATCCCGATCGCCGTCCGGCTGGCGGCCGCCTTGGCGGCTGGCGGAGCCCCGGCCGATGGTGCTGCTCAGCTTCTCAACCGGCCGCGCCTGGGACCAGACCTCCCGCATTGCCCGAGCTTTGACCGGGCTCAGCGGCGATCAATACCACGTATTGGTGACTTCCTCGGACTCCAACTCGATCCCGCTTCCGGTGCCGGAAAACGCGGTCGTGGTCCCCTACGTTCCCCACCTGGAGATTCTTCCGGCGGTTGCGGTCACCGTCACCCATGCTGGGCACGGCACGGTGGTCGCGAGCCTGGCGCATGGGGTGCCGCTGGTGTGCCTGCCCAATCCGTTTTCGGACCAGCCGGCCTTGGCGGCCCGGGTGATGGCGCTGGGTGCCGGCATTGCTCTTGATGGGGACTCCGCTAGTTCGGTCGAGATTGCAGCGGCTGTCGATACGGTCCTCCGCGAACCGTCGTATCGCGATGCGGCGCAAGGAATCGCCGGATTGATCGCCGCCGCTCCGGGGGCCAAGAACGCGGCCTCCCGGCTGGAAGCGCTGGCGGAGCGTCGCCGAATCTGATCCTCGCCGGCCGACTGGTCCATCACCGTCGCGGAGGGGGATGATTCACCGTGAGCGGCCGGGTAGGGGCCCTGTCGGCGAGTTCACGAAGGGGGCGCAGTTTGTTCAGCTGGATCGTGGCCGTGGGTGATGAGTTGCTCTCCGGCCACACTCTCGACAGCAACTCGGCCTGGCTCGCCAGCCGGCTCCGGGAGAGTCCCCATCCCTGCTCGCGGATCGTGGTCGTGTCGGATCGGGTGGAGGCCATCGCCGAGGAGCTTCGCGCCGCCAGTGCTGGCGATGCGGATCGGGTGTTCTGCTGCGGGGGACTGGGTCCGACCCCGGACGACCGCACCATGGCCGCGGTCGCCCAGATGCTCGGAGTCGCGCTGGTCGAGGATCCCCGCGTTGTGGCCAGCGTCAGAGAGCGGGTCGCTCGGCGCTTTGAGGAGGGGCGGGCGGCCAGTCCCGAACCCAATCCCGGCACCCTCAAGATGGCCTTCATCCCCGAGGGGTCCACGGTGCTCCGCAACCCGGTGGGCGGGGCTCCCCCCTTGGCGATCGCGCTACCCAGCGCCAGGCGGCCGCGCTGGCTGTTCGTCCTCCCGGGGGTGCCGGCCGAGCTGAAGGCGATCTTTGACCAGGAGATTGAGCCCGTTTACCTGAGAGGAGAGGGTGGACGACGGTACCAGGAGCTGTACTTCCCAGGCGTCGCCGAGTCCACCTTCTACCCGGTGCTGACCGAGTTGGAGGAGAGCTACCCGCAGGTGAGCTTCGGCTCCTATCCTCAGTCCGCCGGGGGCGTGATTATTCGGGCCAGCGCGGTCGATGCGAACGCGTTGGCGGAAGGGTTAGAGGCCCTGCGCCGACTGGCGCCGCCGCCCCGCCGTGGTTAGCGTGCAGCCCGATGGTTCTCGAAGCAGTTGCTGCAGTAAACCGGACGGTCGTACTTGGGCTGGAAGGGCACCTGGGTCATGTTGCCGCAATCGGCGCAGACCACATCGAACATCTGGCGCGGGGGCCTAGGTCCAGCTGACGCGTAGCCGTTCGATCCCTGGCGCGAAGCCTTGGCCAGCTGACGGCACGGCTGACACCTGGTGGGCTGGTTGACCAGTCCCTTCGACTGATAGAACTGCTGCTCTCCGGCAGTAAAGATGAACTCCGAGCCGCACTCGCGGCAGGTTAGGGTAACGTCGGCGAGGCTCAATCCGAGCATCCTCCAAATCGCGTTCTGGCCAGGACTGCTCGGTCGTGCCTTGTATCGCCGCCCGGGACTTCGTCTGGCGGCCGCAACTATAGCAGGGGAGCACCGAATTAGGGCCTAATTGGGCCGTTAGTTCACCTCAAAAGGTGAACAGTTCGATTCCTCCCGCCACCGGCAGGGCCACGCCGGTGATATATCCCGCTTCGGGGCTGGCCAAAAAGCAAATTGCGTGGGCCACGTCCTCGGGCTTGCCGGCGGCCCGCATCGCGGTCCGCAGCACCATCCGCTCGCGCATGCTCGGAGGCCCCGAGTTGAAGGCCTCGGTGGCGATGACACCGGGCACGATGGCGTTGCTGGTGATCCCGTGGCGGGCGCCCTCCAGCGCCGCGGAGCGCATTAGTCCCAGCAAGCCAGCCTTGGTCGCGCTGTAGCTGGCCTGGCCAAATCCCCCCAGGGTGCCGGCCACCGACGACATGTAAATCAGCCGCCCGAATCCGCCTTCTCTCAAGTACGGCCAGGCCGCCTGGGTGCAGTTGAAGGCCCCGCTCAGGTTGACCCGGAGGTCGCGCTCCCAGAGCTCAGGGGACTGGTCGGCCAGCTGGCCCAAATGGTCGAGGGTGCCGGCGTTGTTGACCAGGATGTCGATGCCCCCGAACTCCGCCGCGGCTTTCTCCAGGACCGACTGAACCTGCTTGCGGTTGGTGACGTCCATCTGGAAGGCCCGCGAGCGCCGGCCCATCTGGCGGATTTCCTCGGCGGTCTGTTCGGCATAGACCACATGTTCGGCCGCCATGACCTGGGCCAAGACGCTGGCGGTGCGCTCGGCGACCTTGAGCAGGTCGGGGTCGGACTCTATGAGGATGTCGGTCACCACCACGTCGGCCCCGGCCCGGGCCAGGGCCAGGCAGTCGGCTCGGCCCAGCCCCCGGGATCCGCCGGTCACCAGGGCCACTTTCCCGGAGAGGTCGAACATCGCCATTGGCCGAGTTTAGCCATCCGGGAGAGGGGCTTCCGGGTCGGGAGAACGCTGGGCAGGTCGCTCGGCTACGATGCGGATGTCGGCGGCAGCTGGGAATCGGCGTGGAACCAACCTCTCGGCCCTGACCAGCCATTGCGGTGGCGCGTTCCGGCGCCCGCTAGGAGCCACTTGACCCATCCCTCATCCCCGGCCAGCCTGGCTGGCCGCTCGCCTCACCGGCGAGCGGCCCTGGGCACCGCCTTGATTGCGGCCACCCTGACCCTGGCCTCGTGCGCCGCCGCTCCCAACCATGTCCAGCAGGAGTCCGCCGCCAATATCCTGAAGTCCGCCGCCAAGGCGCTGAGCTCGGCGAGATCCTTCGCGATCCAGGCCACCTCTACGGCCCAGGGAAGTGCAGGATCCCTCACTTTCGACATCCAAGGGGCGAACCAAGGGGAGGGCGCCTTCACCTCGGCCTCCGTCTCCTTTCAGGCGGAGGAGCTGAAGGGCATCGATTACTTCCGCAGCAAGACGCTCTGGAGCCAGGTCGGCGGGGCCAGCCTCCAATCAGCGCTCGGCGACCGCTGGGTCTACATCGCCGCCAAGAGCTCCACCGCAGCCCAGCTGACCCTGGCCTTCGGCGAACTGACCTCTCCCAAGGAGCTGGCCCTCGGGCTCCGCAAGAGTGCCTCCGATGCGGTCAGAGGCAAGCTGACCACCTTCCAAGGTCAGCCGGTGATCGCCGTCAACGAACCGCCCCACGCGGCTCTCTACATCGCGACCACCGGCAAGCCGTATCCCCTGCGCTGGGTGCAGACTCCCTCCACGCAAGTGGACTTCAGTGACTTCGGCAAGCAGTTCCACCTGACGGCGCCGAAGAAGCCCCTCGACCTGGCCGCCATCCTCTCCGGCTGACCTCCTTCTATCCGCCGAGGGATGGATCTGCCGCGCCTGTT
>Ga0307374_10012006_pt1 | contig 12223 bp, 11 predicted proteins | sample OX3MG_FD_202532 | JGI IMG/M metagenome (GOLD analysis project Ga0307374, IMG submission 202532) | Soil microbial communities from Risofladan, Vaasa, Finland - OX-3 | ecosystem: Environmental > Terrestrial > Soil > Coastal area > Acid sulfate soil | place: Finland: Risofladan, Vaasa | collected...
CATGCCGCCCTTGAGGGTTTGAAAGCGCGCGCTCGCGCGCGTCACGCGGCTCTGAATCCAGACCGCGAGCGACGCGACCACGAGCAGGAGCAGACTGCTGGCCGAGGCCAGCGGAAAGTTCAGCGGTTCCGCGTCGAGCGCGCTGTAGATGGCGTACGTGGCGAGGGGAAAGCGCGATCCCGCGCCCAGCGTGGCGGCGACGCCGAAGTCGCTCAGCGACTCGGCGAAGGCGATGGTGAAGCCCGCGGCGAGCGCCGGCGCGAGGACGGCCGTCTGCAAGTGCGCGCGGCGAAGCGGCGAGAGCCCGTGCGTGCGCCCCGCCTCGTCGAGCGAGGCGCTCACGCGCGAGATGCTCGATCCCACGGCCAGGTAGGCCAACGGAACCGCCTTGATCGCGAGGACCAGCGCGATGCCCACCGGGCCGAAGAAGACGGCGGCCACCGCCGCCACCGCATGCACGTTCCCCAACGGCCCTCCGGGCGAGAGCGCGAGCATCCAGCTGGTCGCCAGCGCGTAGCTGGGCACGAGCAGGAGCACCCAGACGCCGCCCTCGATGAACCGGCTCCCCGCCAAGCGCGTACGCTCCCGCAGCCACGCCAGCCACGCTCCCACCGCGGTGGCCAGCACGCCGCTGGTCACGCTGAGCGCACACGAATCCAGCAGCGCGCGCGCCGCGTGGCCCCGCAGGGCCTGCGCGAGGACGGCGAGCGTGAACGACGCGTGTCCCGCGCCGCCGAAGAGCCCCGGCCAAAAGCCGACCGCCAGAAAGCTCAGGAGCGGAAACCCCAGCAGCAGCGCCGCGGCGGCGAGCACGAACACGGTCAGACTCGCCCGCCGCACGCGCGCGCCGCTCATGGCGCTACTGCACCACCGCGCTGGTGAACCACGCGTCGATGGCGGCCTCGCGCCCACCCCAGAGCTTGGCGGGGAGCACTTGCAGGCCCAGTGCGCCTAGCGGCGGGAGTCCCGCCAGGGGACGCGTGGAGGCGACGACGGGGTAGTAGTTCGAGTCGCCCATGGGATCGCCCGTCTGCATCGCGCGCTGGCCCTCGGGCGAGAGGACGAATCGCACGAACTGCCGCGCCTCGTTCAATGCCGAGCCGCCGCAGCGTGCCGAGATGGCGACATCCGAGGGCAGCAGGGCCACCGGGCGCGGATAGACCACGGCGATCTGCGGGTCGCGCCGCGAGAAGCCGGCGGCTGCGGAGCTCTGCACCACCGCGACGCGGATGCGGCCGTAGGCCAGCGCGCGCAGCGTGGCGCCGTTGGTGGGATAGACGCGCAAGCCGTTGGCCTTGAGCGAGCTGAAATAGCTCTTGCCCGCCCCCTCTCCGCCCATGGCCTGCATGACGCCCGCCACGAACGGATAGGTGGGCCCCGAGATCGCCGGGTTGTTCATGCCCACGGCGTCGCGCAGCGGCGGACCCGCGAGCGCCGCCCAGGAGGCGGGGCGTGCCGGCGGCGCCACGAGCGCCGTGTTGACCGCGATGACCCCCGCGAGCGTGACGCCCGTGGGAACGTAGCACGCGCCGCGCGGGACCAGGCGCTTCCCAACGGCGTTGAAGGGCGGCGCCGGAGTCCACCCGCAGCGCAGCATCCGCTGCTCCGCCAAGTCTTGCATGCCTTCATTGCCGTCGAACCACACGAGGTCCCAGCGCGGGTTCTGCCGCTCGGCTTCCACCCGCGCCAGGAGCGGCCCCGTGCTCAAGTGCACGAGACGCACCGGCACGTGCGTGGCCTGCTCGAAAGCGCGCACCACCGCGTGATCGTAGCCCATGGCCGCGTAGAGCACGAGCGGCCGGGTGGCGCCCTGGGCCGCGCGCGCGCTGATCACCCAGCCGAGAAAGGCGAGTGCGGCGACCGCCGCGCCCCGCCGGAGAGGAGCGCGCATCGAAAGCCTTCCCACGACGTGACGCAACGGCATGCTTGCCCGATGGTACGGGGCGTGGCTCAAGGTAGCCTTAAGGGGACGTTAAGCGAGCGGCCGGCGCCGACTCTCGAGCCGCGCGGGCGGGGGCGCCGTCACGATGGGAACCACTCCTCCGGACGCTCGCTGTAGGCCATCAGCGCATCGGCCGCCCGCTCCATCTGATCCTCCGTCAGGCGAAGCGTGAGCAACTCGGGGTGCGGCAACGCGCATTGGCCGCGCTTCAGGCGCCATTGCGGCTCGTCCTTGCCGCGCATGATCGTGCAGCCGCAGCTCCCTTCGACCACCAGTGCGATCGCATTCTCGTCGTCGCTCACGCGGGTGCACCAGATGTCCACCACCGGGCCGAAGAGATCTTCGAAGGTTTGCGTGTTCATCGTGATCGTGTTCTTCCCCGAACCCCAGGCCGCACGCGGGCGCCACCGAGACGACCGCTCTGCATCCACGACGTGGGACGTCTCCAGAACCCGGGAACACGGGAGTTGACAGCGGGCCCCCGCGGGCGTAGAGTGAATGAATATGAACATTACTTTCACTTGCATTGTGTGAGGGCCAACTGAGGAGAGACCGGATGAGCGGCAACCGCAACGAGACGACCCCGAGGACGCTGACGACCAACTTCGGCGCCCCCGTCAGCGACAACCAGAACTCCCGTACCGCCGGCGCAGGCGGCCCTGTGACGCTCGAGGACTTCCAGCTGATCGAGAAGCTGGCGCACTTCGACCGCGAGCGGGTGCCGGAGCGTGTGGTGCACGCCAAGGGCGGCGGCGCCTTCGGCTACTTCGAGGTGACCAACGACCTCACCGAGTTCACGCGAGCGGCCTTCTTGAGCGCGGTGGGCAAACGCACCGAGGTGCTGGCGCGCTTCTCGACCGTGGCCGGTGAGGCCGGCTCCGCCGACACCGTGCGCGACCCGCGCGGCTTCGCCGTCAAGTTCTACACGGAGGAAGGCAACTACGACCTGGTCGGCAACAACACGCCGGTCTTCTTCATCCGCGACGCGATCAAGTTCCCGGACTTCATCCACTCGCAGAAGCGCCACCCGCAGACGCACGTGCAGGACCCGAACATGATGTGGGACTTCTGGTCGCTCTCGCCCGAGTCGCTGCACCAGGTGACGTACCTGTTCGGCGACCGGGGCACGCCGGCCGGCTTCCAGCACATGAACGGCTACGGCAGCCACACGTTCATGTGGCACAACGCCGCCGGAAAGGCCTGCTGGGTGAAGTATCACTTCAAGACGGACCTGGGCGTGAAGAACTTCACGCGCGAGGAGGCGGCGCGCGTGGCGGGCGAGGATCCCAACCACGACATCCGCGGCCTCTTCGACCTGATCGCCGGCGGGGACGCCGCGCGCTGGACCCTCTACGTCCAGATCATGCCGTTCGAGGAGGCGTTCACGTACACATGGGATCCCTTCGACGTGACCAAGGTTCTCAAGCACGGCGATTACCCGTTGATCGAGGTGGGCAAGCTGGTGCTCAACAAGAACCCGGAGAACTACTTCGCCGAGATCGAGCAGGCCGCGTTCGAGCCATCGAATATGGTGCCCGGCATCTGGTTCTCACCGGACAAGATGCTCCAAGGCCGCATCTTCTCGTACGCCGACACGCACCGCCACCGCATCGGCGTGAACTACGCGCTGCTTCCCGTCAACCGGGCCCGCAACGCCAAGGTGAGCAACTACCAGCGCGACGGCTTCATGCGCTTCGACGACAACGGCGGCTCCTCGGTGAACTATGAGCCCAACAGCGCCGGCGGGCCCAGGGAGGCCAAGCCGTACGCCGAGCCGCAGACGCTGGCGCTGCGCGGGGCCGTGGGACGCTACGAGCAGACCTCGCATCGGAACGACGACTACGCGCAAGCCGGCGACCTCTACCGGCTGCAGAAGCCGGACGAGCAAGAGCGTCTGGTGGGCAATCTCGTCGAGCACCTCAAGGGCGCGCGCCGCGAGCTGCAACTGAGCGTGGTGCCGAACTTCCAAAAGGCGGACCAGACCTTCGGCGACCGCCTCGCCCGCGGCCTGGGGTTGACGGAGCTGCTTCGGGAGAAGGCGGCCGCGCCGACGCGGTGAGGGCCGCGGCTTAGCATCAGCCGCCGGTGATGGTCCGCGCGCTATGCCTCTTGCTCGCGGGGACCCTCACCGACTTCGCGTGTCTTGTAGGAATGATAGCGCTGATAGGCGATCTGAAGCGCCGAGAGCAAGGCCCCCTGCGAGGCGAAGAGTACGCGTTCTCCGATCTCCTTACGGATACTCCCAAGCCCTTCGCTCAACGCATGGCCGACGAGCAGCGAGCTCACGAACTCGCGAGCCAGCTCCGTGACAAAGACCGCGTCGGCCGCCACGATGACGTCCGTGCTCGGCTCGATCTCCAGCACCACGCCGATATGCCCGTAGACCTTGTCGATGCCGCTTCCGACCGGCGCCCGCGCGTCTCCCGCGACGATCACGGTGCCGCGCGTCCCCTCTCCACTCATCCCGCACTTCCTGCGCGCTTGTCGCGCCACGATATCGCATCTTTGAGCCCGCCTCCGCCGCGCCGCAAGCGGTCGAATTCCTCGCGGATCGGATTCTCGCTCGCCTCGATATGAGTCGTAAGCTCGAGATTGTAGGCCAGCGCCTCCCGCAATCCTGCACCCTCGTAGCGGCTGTTGATGGCGGCCTTGCTCAACTGGAGCGTCAAGGGGTCGATTTTGCACAACCTCGCCGCCACCGTGAGAGCGTGCTCTAGGACCGGCCCGTCGGCGGCGACCCCGGTAATCAAACCCATCGCCAAGGCCTCCGCGGCCGGCAGACGGTCGTTTCCCGTGAGCAGCATCTCCTTCGTCTTCTTCATCCCGACGATCCAGGGCATGATCTGGGTGACCACGCCCGAGGCGAACTTGACCTCAGGCTCGCCGAAGAACGCGTCGGGCGAAGCGTACGTGAGGTCGCAGATCATCGCGAGGTCACATCCGCCGCCCAGCGCATAGCCCTGCACGGCGCATACCGAGGGCTTCTTGCAGTCCCAGATGGCCAGCATCTGCCGCAGGTGGCGCTGGAGCCGCTCGCGCCAGGCCGCGGCTCCCACGACGGGATTGGCCGCGGTCTCCTTGAGGTCGTAGCCGGCGCAGAAGGAACGCCCCGCCCCCGAGAGGAGCAGCACACGGACCGATTGGTCGGCCTCCAGCGCAGCGACGGCCTCCATGAGCTCGCGCTCCATGACCGAGTTGATGGCGTTGAGGAGCTGAGGGCGGTTGAGAGCGATATGTCCGATGCCGCCGTCCACGGAAACACGAATAGCCTCGAAGCTCATGTGACCCTCCCTATCGTCAGAGCCGAGCGGTACCCCGCTTCCGGGCGCGCTCGAGCAACACCGCGCTCAGAACGAGAAGCACGATCGAGACGCCCACCAAGAGCGTTGAGATCGCGGAGATCGTGGGATCGACCTGAAACCGCAGGTCGTCCCACATGACCTTCGGCAGCGTGGCCGCCGTGATGCTGCTGAGGAACAGCGCGATCACGGACTCGTCGAACGACGTGATGAACGCGAACAGCCCGCCCGCGGCAAGTGCCGGAGCGATCGTAGGGAGCGTCACCGTGAAGAAGGCGCGGACCGGGTTTGCCCCGAGAATCGTCGCCGCCCGCTCCAGTGAGACGTCGATCCCGCGCAGTGCCGCAGAGACGATCAAGACCACCATCGGGATCGCCAGCACCGTGTCCGCGATCGCGAAGCCCCAGACGTTTCCAAGGAGATGGAGCCGCGCGAACAGGAAGTAGGTCGCCACGGCCGTGACGATCACCGGCACGATCATCGGCAACAGCGTGGCGACATAGATCGCAGACTTTCCGAGGAACCGGCCCCGGACGAAGGCCAGCGCGCCGGCGGATCCCAGGATGACGGACATCACGGCCGTCAGTGCCGCCACCTTCAGCGACAAGCCTGCCGCGTCCATCCATTGCGAGCTGCCGAAGAATGCCGCATACCAGTGCAGGCTGAAGCCCTTGGGAGGAAACGCCAAGTACGACGTCGCGCTAAACGACATCGCCGCGACGAGCAGCACCGGAACGACCAAGAAGACGCCCGTCCCCCCCGTGATCGCCATGGTCCCCCACCAGCGCCAATTGATCGTCGCCCCCGCGTAACGCTTCGGGGAGCCGGCCGGTCCAGGGTTTGGCGTCGGCACGAACTCCGACAGATGCACGCCGGAAGCCGCGCGCTGCGCCTCGACGACGCCGGCCGCCGCCTCGACGGCGTCATGCGGCGCCGGCTCTTCGTGCCGCGACCGGAGACCGAACGCCTCGACGTCGAAGAGGCGCATGAAGACGAGCACGATACCGACGACTACGGCGACGAGTATCACCGAGAGGGCCGATCCAAAGCCCCAGTTCACGAGCTCGTTGATCTGCTCCGCGATCTGCAGCGAGATCATCTGCACGTTGCCGCCGCCCAGAAGCGCCGGCGTGATGTAGAAACCAATCGACAGGATGAAGACGACGAGGAACCCCGAGGTGACACCCGGCATGCTCAACGGGACGTAGACGCGCCAGAACGCCGATACCGGCGGCGCACCGAGGCTCTGGGCCGCCCTGACGTAGCGCAGATCGATCTCTCGCATCACGCCGTACAGCGTCAGGACCATGTACGGGAGCAGGACGTGCACCATCCCGATCACGACGGCGATATTGTTATACAGCAGGTGCGGGTGCCAGGGGACGTGCAGCGCAGAAAGCATCGAGTCGAGAATGCCGTGAACGCGCAGGATGACGATCCAGGCGTAGCTGCGAACGAGGACGCTCGTCCAGAACGGTAAGAGCACGGCCCCCCACAGCAAGGGGAGCCAGCGGCGCTCGGCCTGCGTCAGGCAGAACGCCACCGGGTATCCGATCAGGGTGCAGCAGGCCGCCACGACAAAGGACAGCCGGAGCGTGTCCCAGATGATGATGAGGTACGTCGGGGTCGCGAGCGCCTGTTCGTAGTCCTTCAAGGTGAAGTGCGGCAGCCTCAAGCTCTGCGCGAAGAAGAGCCCGATCGGCTGGACGAAGAACACGAGGAGGTAGATCGCGAGCGGGGCGAGCAGCAACATCCAGAGAGCGTCCGGATGCCGCTGCCTCCACGACGGGCGGCTATACGAGCGGCCACGCGCCAGGTTCGCCACGCTCTCTCCTAGCCGGCGCGCCACTGCGTCCAGGCCGCGGTGAGCTCGTCGAGATGGTCCGCGAGCCAGTCGGCGTCCACTCGGAAGAGCTTCTCCAAGTTGGGGCCATAGGTCGGCAACAGCGCCGCCCGGTCCTTGGGAATGTACGAGAAGGCCTTTTGATTGCTCGGGCCATACGCGATATTGGATGCGTAGATCGCCTGTTGCTTCGCATTCATCGCGTATCCGATGAACTTCTGCGCCTCCTTGGCGTTGGCCGCTCCCTTCGGGATCACCCAGCCCTCCCACTCGTACGACCCCTGGCTCCACTCCATGTGGAACGGAGCGCCTTTGGTGATGCCGGCGTAGAGGCGTCCGTTCCAGCCTTCGATGAGATCGACCTCGCCGTCGAGCATGAGCTGGGCTTGCTGCGCCCCCGTGGTCCACCACACGTTGATGTGCGGCTTGATCTCGTCCATCTTGTTCAGCGCCCGCTTGACGTCCAGCGGGTAGAGCTTGTCCTTCGGCACGCCGTCGGCGAGCAGGGCAAACTCCATCGGACCGTATCCGATGCCGCTCAAGGAGCGCCGGCCAGGAAAGCGCTTCACGTCCCAGAAGTCGGCCCAGCTCTGCGGCCCCTTGCCTGGCGCCCATTTCTTGGTGCTATAGGCCATGATCGTAGCGTACGCGTCGTTGCCCACGCCGTACTTCATCATGGCGTCCTTGAGCATGCCCGCGGTGTCCATGGAAGAGTAGTCGATGGGCTCGAGCAGACCCGCCTTGCCCGCGCGAGAGATCAGGTAGTCCGAGAGGTCGGTCACGTCCCATTGGACGTTGTGCGACTCGACCATGGCCTTGAGCTGGCCGATCGCCAGCGACGCGCGGGCGCCGAAGGTCACGTGCGTGCCGCTGGCTTGCTGGAAGGGAAGGTAATAGGCCTTGCTCGCAGCGGCCTCCCACTCGCCGCCGGGATCGGTCACGACCAACTGCCCGGCGGCATCGGCCGCTCCCGGCCGCACGCCTGCGATCAGGACGGCGCCGGCGCCGGCAGCCGCAGCGCCTCGTATGAACTCACGCCTGGTGCTTTGATGGACTTTCATCGCTCATCTCTCCCTTCGTATTGAGACCGCATAGTCGCGGCTCAATGGGCGGTATCGTCGATGGCCCACGCGTCGTCGAGGCTCCAGCCGACAACGACGCGATCGCCGCGCGAGAACACCGGCATCCGCGCGACCTTCAGGGATTTCGCCTGTACCCGGACGATCGAGTCGAGGTCCGGGATGGCTACTTCGTACTTGACGACGTCTCCGAGGTACATCACGTCGCTGATGCAGCCTGGCAATGAGACGCGCGTTTCGGAATCATTCGCATGCGGACGGGTCCCCTGAGGATAGCAGGAGACGCTCTCCGGCCGTACGCAGACCGTCACCGTGCTTCCGGCCGCGGGCCGGCGGCCTCCGGTGAGGACCGTCACCGCGGCGTCGCCGGCGATCCGCACGTCGCAGGTACGGCCCGCGGTGCGCACGACGCTGCCCTGCAAGAAGTTACAGTCGCCGATGAACTCCGCGATGAACCGCGTGGCGGGGCGCTCGTAGATCTCCTGCGCCGTCCCCAGCGCGCGGACGCGTCCATCGGACATCACCGCGATGCGGTCCGACATCGCCAGCGCCTCCTGCTGATCGTGCGTGACGTAGACGATGGTCACGCCGGTGGCGCGCTGGATCAGCTTGATCTCGCGCTGGAGCCGCTCGCGCAGATACTTGTCCAGCGCGCCGAGCGGCTCGTCCATGAGCAACAGCGAGGGCCGGTAGACCAGCGCACGCGCGACGGCCACGCGCTGCTGCTGCCCTCCGGAGAGCTGGGCGGGGAGGCGTCCGGCTTGCGAGCCCAGACCCACCAGCTCGAGGGTTTCGCGTACGCGGCGGTCGGCCTCCGCACGCGGCACGCGCCGCATCCGCAGCGGAAACGCGAGGTTCTGCGCGACGGTCATGTGCGGGAAGAGGGCGTAGTTCTGGAAGACCATCCCCATGCTGCGCAGGTGAGCCGGCATGTACGTGATGTCGGTGCCGCGGTAGATGATGGTCCCCGCCGTCGGAAAGACGAAGCCCGCGATCATGTGGAGCAGGGTCGTCTTGCCCGAGCCGCTTGGTCCCAGGATCGTCAAGAACTCTCCGCGTCGCACGGCAAGAGAGATGTCGTCGACGGCCACGGTGTGACCGTAGCGCTTGTTGACGTTCCGAATCTCCAGCTCGTGCTCGGTCTCAGCGGCGAGAGGTTTCATCTGGTCCCTCCCCTGGCTCGCTAGGATCGTCATCGGGCACCCATCGACGCACGACCGAAGCTCTCGCGCAAGGCCGCCGGGAGCCGCTCCAGCACGTCGACCACCTGCGCACCTGCGCGCCGTAGCGTGGCGCTCTTCGAAGCGGCGCTCTCGACGTTGCGCGAGAGCAGGGCCCCGGCGTGTCCCATCGGCTTCCCGGGCGGCGCCGAGTGGCCGGCCACGTAGGCCACCACCGGCTTGTGCATCCCGGAGATCACCTCGGCCGCGACCAGCTCGTCCGTGCCTCCGACCTCTCCTAGGAGAACGACGCCGTCGGTCTCTTCGTCACGGTCGAAGGCCTCCAGCACCTCGGCGATGCGCGTTCCGATGATCGGGTCGCCGCCGAGGCAGCAGATGGTGCTTTGGCCGAGGTCCAGGCCCTCCAGCCAATGGCACACCTCGTACGTCAGGCTCCCGCTCTTCGAGACGATCCCAATCCTCCCTGGACGGAGGATGGCGTCGTTGAGCTCCGAGATGCTGCCCCGCCCGGGCGAGACCACACCGGCGGCGTTCGGCCCCACGATGCGGGCGCCGCACGCCCTCGCATGCGCGAGGAAACCGACCGTCTGATGGATCGGGATGAGGTCGGTGTAGATCGACATGATGGTGATGCCGGCGTCGAGCGCCTCGTACACGGCATCGCTGGTCCCGGCTGCCGGCACCACGATCACCGAGGCGTTCGCCTGCGTGGCCGCGACGGCTTCGGCAACTGAATCGAAGATGTGGCGGCCCGCGACCGTCTGGCCGCCGCGCCCCGGGGCGACTCCGCCGACCAGATTATCGTAGTAGCGCGCAAGCTTGATCATGAAGGCGCGCCCCATGTGACCGGTAGCACCTTGGACGATCACCCGCGACCGCTCATCGACGAGAATAGCCATGACGCCTTCTTCCTCCGTCCTCGATGCGCTCAGGACGCTCGCGCGGCCCGCACCGCGACGTCGCACGCTGCGTCGTAGTCCTCGAGCGCCGCGAACCCGGCGCGCCCGAGGATCTCGCGCCCCTCATCGCCGTAATGCCCCTTCATGCGGGCCACGATCTTCGGCGCTCCGGCGTAGCCGAACGCCGCGACGATGGCCTTGGCATACTGATCGCAGCGCATGACCTGCGTGAAGAAGTTGAAGAACACGACGCGCGGATCGAGAATGGTGGTCGATCGGAACACCGCCGCCTCCGTCTCTTCGGGGCGAGGGAACCCGCCCAGGTCGAGCACGCCGGCGATCTCACCGCCGCGCGAGGCCACGCTGTCGGCGGTCGCCATGAGCACGCCGGCACCGGAGGCGACGATCGCGATGTCGCCCCGCATCTCGACGCCGACCGCGTTGAATTCGGCCGCCGCCTGCTCGAAGCGGGTGCCGGTCGGCGCGCCGTCCCCCACGCGACGCGCCCCCGTTCCACGACCGTCCAGATCGAACTTGACGTCGGCGGCAATCAGGCGGCCGTCGGACGTCTGAATGAGCGGGTTCACCTCGACCAGCATCGCCTCCAGCTCGGTGAACGCGCGCCACATGCCCGCACAGGTCGCCGCGAGCGCCTCGATCTGGGCCGGGTCGAGCTTCATGGCGCGCGCCGCCGCGCGGACGTGGTACCGCCGGATGCCCACGCAGAGGTCGAGCGGTTGGCCGAGCAGCGATCCGGCATCGGCTTCCTCGACGTCGATGCCGCCGAAGGCGCTGGCCAAGAGGACCGGACGCGACAGGCTACGATCCATGACGATGCTGAGGTAGAGCTCGCGCGCGATGCTCAAGCGCTCCTCCACGAGCACGGAGCCGACGCGATAGTCCTGCAAGGTCGAGCCGATGAGCCCTCCGACTGCCTCGTTCAGCTCTTGCTCGGTCGCGACGACGCGAATGCCGCCGCTCTTGCCGCGCTTTCCGACGGGGACTTGCGCTTTGACCACGGCCGGCAGCGCGACGCCGGTAGGGCGCGCGGGGTCGTCGACGAGCGTGCCGCGAGGGATGGTGACACCGTACGAGGCCAGGATGGCCTTGCCGGCATGTTCGAGCAGCATCGCCGCCCCTATCGGGAGGAAGCCTGACGCTTGCGCGCGGTGCGCTCGGCGAAGAACTGCGCCATCATCCGCTGGGGCTCGCCGCTCCCGAACGCCTCGGCTTGGTAGCGGCGTCCGGCCTCCTCGGCCTCCTGGAACGCAGCCTCGGTGATCTCGCGCAGGCGCCGCTTGTTGAGGCGCATCGCGATCGGCGGCTTCGCGGCGAGGAGCTCGGCCAGCTCGAGCGCGCGCGGCATCACGCGCTCTTGCGGCACCAACTCGTTGACCAGTCCCAAGCGGTGGGCCTCTTCACCCTCGACCATGCGGCCGGTGAACCAGAGCTCCACCGTGCGCGCCTTCCCGAGAATCTCCCACATCAGCCAGGGGCCCAGCGTGCTCGGAATCCCCGAGTCGACCTCGGGCTGCCCCATGCGCACCGCGGGGTGACCAACGCGGAGATCGCACAGGAGCGCGACTTGGAACGCCGAGCCGGCCGCGACTCCGTTCAGGGCCGCGATCAACGGCTTCTCGAGGCTGCGAATCGTCCCATAGAAGAGCTTCCAATCGTCCATCCACCGGACGGCCGCGTCGGCGTCGAACTGCCGGGTCTCGTCGAGGTCCTGGCCCGCGGAGAAGGCCTTGTCTCCGGCACCCGTGAGGACCACGGCCCGGACCGAGGCATCGGAGCCGGCGGCGCGCAGCGCGTCGATCACCTCGTGACGCATCGCGCCGTGCCAGGCGTTGTATGCCTTGGGACGATTGAGGGTCACGATCCGGACGGTGCCCCGATCGGACGTCTGGACGAACTCGTACATCGCACGCACCTCTCTTGAGTCGCATCAAGCTAGCGGTGCGGAAGACACGGGTGCGA